>Ga0210017_1000609_pt1 | contig 30586 bp, 26 predicted proteins | sample CryGeyCG2014_020_FD_183966 | JGI IMG/M metagenome (GOLD analysis project Ga0210017, IMG submission 183966) | Groundwater microbial communities from aquifer - Crystal Geyser CG08_land_8/20/14_0.20 (SPAdes) (version 2) | ecosystem: Environmental > Aquatic > Deep subsurface > Groundwater | place... | reverse complement strand
CTCTCTATTCCGCTTAACTTGGCAGTTTGGTGAGCCATGCTGGAAGTAACATACCGGTTACATAAAACATAATCACCGGCTTCCAGCCACTCGTCCATTTGTTCTTTAACTGAAAGGCGATCAAGCGCATAGGCTAAAGAGGCAAGATAGGGGTTTACCTCCTGCAATGTACCGAATTCGCCTGATAAAAAACGCCCCACCGTTCTGCCGTGAAAGGATGAATAATATTGGGGAAAATCAAGGGCATGGATTTTTTTCGTCGAATGATTTTCAAGATACTGAACCAGTAAATCCAGCTGGGTCTTTTTGCCAGAACCGTCCCCTCCTTCGATAATAATTAATTTTCCTTTGCGGGTATGATTCTTTTCAATATGTTTCAGAAAATTCTTCAAAACCAGCTTTATATCATCGAAAGAGTAGTGTTCAAGATAAAGGTTGGCAGAAGGATTGCCGACAATCATGGGTGACAGTAAATCATCGGCTTCTTTATAAAACAGGACCAGGACCGGTTTACCGCAACGCAGGGCAAAACTGACCAAAAAACCGACGCCGGTACTGGGCTGGGTTACTTCAGCCATGACTACGTCGGCCTTGAGAATACGCTCTTTCTCCCGCTCAAAAATAAACTTGGGGGGACTATCTTCACCCTTTTGGGTTAAATTTTGGCTGGCGACATGTTTACTTAAAACCTGATGTCCGAGATTTATCAAACACTCGACGATTTTTTGATGATTTGCAATGTATTCTCTGCCAGCCGAAACTGAGGCGGTAAAAAAAATTTTCATAGAAAAAAGACTTTCATGAAGATTATCCTGTTTTTTATGTCAGGCGGTGATCACGGCGACCGTAGCGGCGACCGCAAGAATCGCCATTACCCTCAAACATGGAAACCTAAAGGTTTCCGCTACACACAAACCTCACCCCGCGTCATTGCGAGGATCCGCCAACTGGCGGAGACGAAGCAATCCCGTTGGGTTATACACATGCCCTCTGGGATCGCCCTCCGCCGACTCGGCGGATCGCGATAACGACTTGTCCCCCGCGATTACGATCCTCAACTCTCGGTTTCCTTGAGAGTGGTTCCTTTTTGCGTCGGCTTGCGCCAGGAAGCAAAGCTGCACTTTGGATAGTTGCTGCAACCGTAAAAAACCTTGCCTCTGCGGGTTCTTTTTAGAACTATATCATCTCCACATTGGGGACACTTTAGATCGGTTTTTTTAACAAGGGGTTTGGTATTCTTGCACTCCGGAAAACCGCTGCAAGCCAGAAATTTTCCAAAACGCCCGACTCTGACCACCATAGGTTTACCGCATTTTTCGCATATTTCAGAGCTTTTCTCCAGTTCTACCTCGACTTTCTGTGCGTTTTCGTAAACTTGGTTATATAACTTCTCAAACGGAACATAAAAGGCTCGGACAACCTCCACCCACTTTTCTTTTCCTCTGGCAATTTCGTCTAAATTTTCTTCCATACGGGCCGTAAAATCATAATTCAGCAGGTCGGGGAAGTGATCGAATAAAAATTTGTTGACTGTCTCGCCGATTTTAGTGGGGAAAAATTTTTTCTCTATTTTTTCGACATAATAGCGCTCCTGAATGGTGGAAATAATAGGGGCATAGGTTGACGGCCGACCAATTCCATAGTCTTCTAAGGCTTTGATTAAACTTCCTTCAGTAAAACGTGCCGGCGGCTCGGTGAATTTTTGTTGCGGTAAAAATTCTTTTACCTTAAGCTTCTGACCGGAAGAAAGCTTCGGCAGTAATAGAATTTCTTCTTCTTTCTCCCCGTTGGCCTCTTCTTTCTCGGGGTAGAGTGCAAAATAACCTTTAAATTCCAGTTGCCGTCCGATGGCTCGGAAAAGATAGTTTGTCCCCACACCATCTAACTTTTGGGAATTGATATCAACCGTCGTTTGATTGAAAAGTGCCGGCATCATCTGGGAAGCGACTGCTTTCTTCCAAATCAAACTATAGATTAAAAACTCATCCCGTGAAAGTTTTACTTTTACATCGGCATCACTTCTGAGGAAGGGATTGGTAGGACGGATAGCCTCATGCGCCTCTTGAGAAACTTTGGCTTGGCTTTTGTAATATTTCGGTTTTGGAGGCAAAAATTTTCCCCCGAAATCCTTTTCGATTAACGAACGCGTCTCGCGAAGGAAACTTTCTGCTAAATTCAAAGAATCGGTGCGCATATAGGTGATGTAGCCTTGTTCATAAAGACTTTGGGCAGCTTGCATGGTGCGTTTGGCCGAAAAGCCAAAATTGGAGGCCTGACGCTCAAGGGTGCTGGTCATAAAGGGCGGGGATGGATTTTTAGAAACCTGTTTCTCTTGAACTTCCGCAATTTCAAAGGCTGATTGCTTTAATTCGGCCAAAATCTCATTGACCGTACTCTCGTTCTTGAGATTTATCGGCTTATCATTTTTCTTTATCAATTGCGCCTCAAAGCTTGCGCCATCTTGGGTTTGGAAAATAGCCTTTAGGTTCCAATATTCCTGAGGTTTAAAGGCACGGATTTCCTCTTCCCGCTCAACGATTAGTCGAACAGCAACGGATTGGACTCTCCCGGCGGACAAACCCCTTTTGACTTTCTGCCATAAAAGCGGGGAAAGTCTGTAACCTACTATCCGGTCTAAAACCCGGCGCGCCTGCTGGGCACAAACCAGCGGAAGATCGATAAGTCTTGGTTCTTTAAAAGCTTTTTGGATAGCTTCAGCCGTAATTTCGTGGAAAGCGACCCTTTTGATTTCTCGACTTTTTCCTGCTACCATCTCTTTTACTAATTCTGCAATATGCCAGGCGATGGCCTCCCCTTCTCGATCTGGATCCGTGGCCAAATAAATCCAACGTTTACCTTCTAGGCTTTTTTTAAAGGCATTAACTCTTTTTCTTTTATCCCTGGGAATAATATAATGCGGCTTAAAATCATGCTCCAAATCAATCCCCAGCTCACTTTTGGGTAAATCGCGGATATGCCCGTATGAGGCTAAAATTTCATAACCCTTTAAATATTTGGATAATGTTTTGGCCTTGGTGGGTGATTCAACAACCACGATTTTACGATTTTTTAAGGGCATAGACTGCTCCCCCTGAGTTTATTACCGTACCCCGAATTTCCATTTTGGTCAAGATGGAATTTACTAAAGCCATGGAAAGGCCGGTTTTTCTTTTTATCTCGTCTATGGAAAGTGCCTCGTTTTCAACCAAAGCCTTACAAATCAACTTTTCTTCATTTGATTGGCAAACAATTTCTATAAATGCTGGTTTTTTTTGGTCAGTGATATGTTGTCCTAAATTCAGTTCATCCATGATATCATCGATGGTTTCAACGGGCTTGGCCCCGCTTTTAATAAGTTTTAAAGTCCCTTTGCTCAACGGATTAAAAATTGAACCGGGAACCGCAAAAACCTTTCTATTTTGCGCTAAAGCCTGCTGAACGGTAATCAAGGTTCCACTTTTCTCAGCGGCTTCCACCACTAGCAAGCCTACCGAAAGACCGCTAATCAGGCGGTTACGTACCGGAAAATTCTGTCTTAAGGGTGGGGTACCTAAAGGATATTCCGAAATTAGGGCTCCTTTTTCAATGATTCTCTCGGCCAGTTTCCGGTTCTCCGGCGGGTAAATAATATCCAAGCCTGAACCTAACACCGCAACCGTTTTCCCCTGATTTTCAAGCGTCTGGCTGTGTACTAAAGAGTCAATCCCGCGCGCCATTCCGCTGACAATTGTTAAACCTCTGAAAACCAGCTGGCTAACAAAATAATCCGCTACTCTTTCCCCATAAGAAGTAACTTTGCGGGTGCCGACAACCGCAAAGAGTGTCCCCCGCAAGGCTGAAATTTGGCCATAAAGATAGAGCATAACCGGCGGATCGTGAATCTCCGAGAGCAGTTTCGGATATTCTTGATCCTGATAAGTTATAATTTTGAAGCCCCCGGATTCGACTTTCTGAAGCTCTGACTCGGGATCGATTTTCCGTCGATTTTCCAACAAAGACTGTTTGACGGAATTCGGGAAATTCAACTTTTCAATTAAATCGTCCTTAGTTTTCCAGGTCTCTTCGGCAGAATGAAAGACTTCGATGAGCTTTTTCAGGCGTACTGCTCCCAAAAGAGGCACGCAACTTAAAGCAACCCAGAAAGCCGCTTCCCGATTTTTAACTTCCACGGTTTTGTCCTTCGGTGTAGTACCAGTCAATGATTTTTTTGGCGACTTCGGCGGCGTTATTACTTGCTCCACCGCCTTCTAAAAAAACAGTAAAAGTAATTTCCGGATTATCATAAGGCGCAAATCCGGAAACCCAGGCATGAGTTTCATAATATCCTTTTGCATCTTTTTCGCCATATTCAGCGGTGCCGGTTTTGGCCGCCGCCGCCACCTTGCTATTGCGTAAAGGATAAATGATCCCTTCGGAAACGCTCTTTCTCATTCCTTCTTTAACTATGGCTAAATTTTCAGAGGCGATAAATCCTTCCCTGATAACCTCCGGCTGATAATTGAACATCGGGTTTTCGTTCTCATCAATGATGGCTGAAACGAGATACGGCCTCATTAATTTCCCTCCGTTGGCAATGGCATTGAGATAGTTGTTAAGCTGCAACGGGGTTACCAAAACATAGCTTTGACCAATGGAAATCCAGTAGGTATCGCCCAAGTACCAGGGTTCTCCTTTTTCTTTGAGTTTCCATTCCTCATCAGGATAAAAACCTGAAGTCTCAGCTGGTAAATCAATCCCGGTTTTTGCCATCAAACCAAATTTTAACGCATACTCTTTTAATTTGGCAACCCCCAATCCGGGTTGATTTTCATAGCCGCCGCCGATGGTATAGAAAAAAACGTCACACGATTGGGACAAAGCTTCCTCGACATTTAGGAGTCCGTGCGGAGCAAGTCCCCAACTTGAAGTCCAGCAGGGAAAACGATAGGCTCCGATTTGAATCGCTCCCTTATCTAAAATTTTGGTATCCTTGGTGATTATTTTCTCTTCCAAAGCGGCTGCTGCCACCATGGGTTTAATCGTTGACCCGCAAGGATATGTTCCGCTTATAGCCCGATTAAATAAAGGCTGGGCTGGATCTTCCAGCAGTTTCGCCAATTCTGCCTGCGATATTCCTTTGGCGAAAAGATTATTATCAAATGAGGGAGAACTAATCGAAGTTAAAATCTCACCTGTCTGCACCTTCTCGATAATAACCACTCCTCCGCTGGCTCCGTAATTTTTAATACCTTCGTCCAAATATTCTTTGGCTTTTTTCTGAAGTGCAAAATCTAAATTTAAGATTAAACTGTTGCCAGACTCTGGGTCTTGCCTGGCCAACACTTCTTCTTCTTTCCCAAAAGCGTCAACTTCAATCAGCTCTCTTCCCTTTTTTCCTTTAAGCTCATCCTCATATGAACCTTCAATACCGGCCCGACCGATAAAATCACCGCTCGTATAAGCTGCAAACTCGGGTTTAGCAAGTTCATCGCTACTTATTTCACCGGTATAACCGCAAACTGCTGAAAAAACTTCTCCCTCCGGATATTCGCGAATAATGTCCTCTTCAATGCTAACGCCTTTCAATTCCTTCTGCCTGGCTAAAATTTCGAGTTGGGTTTCGTGGGGAAGATTGGTTTTGATAGCCACCCCAGAAAATGCATTTTCTTTCTTGGCTTCGTCAATTTTGCTTCTGATTTCCTGTTCACTTTCGCCGAGCAAAGGGCTTAAAATTTGAATTATTCTATTTTCATCCTCAATCTCCGAAGCTACGACCACCAGCTTCAACCCCGGGCCGTTACGTGCTAGGATTTTTTGAAAGCGGTCATAAATTTTTCCCCTGGCTCCCGGCAGAGTTTTAATGCGAATACGATTCCCTTCTGAAAGAATTAAATTTTTGTCGCCTTCAATCGCTTGCAGGTGCCAACTTTTTCCTGCGAGCAAAAAAAGTGAAAAAATTAAAATTCCAAAAAAGGGAACTAAACGCCAAATGTTAATTTTAGTCTCTTCAAAGCGACTTTCTCTCATCGGCGAGAAAAGGTTTTCCTGCCAATCTTGGGCTTCGTTCGTATCATAGTCTTTAATTGGCGCCTTCCTGCCGGTTTTGAGAGAAAAATTTAAAGTGTTTGGTGAAATCTTAGTCCTTTTGCGATCCATACTCAGGCCTTTAATTCAATTTCTCTTTTTAAATTGATCTTTTTCAAAAACAAAGACAGCAGCGGATAAAGCAGCAATCCAAAGCTTAGATCCAAAACGATTGATTTAAAAATAAAATCCGTCAATGCAAAGGAAATATTTACTCCTTTGGCAATATAAAAAATATATAACAAAACATTATGGCTTGCCGAGGCCAAAAAAACGCTTAATGGAAAAAGAAGGAGGAAATTTTGAAACGGTATTTTTCTAATTAGCAAAACCACCCAACAGATGCTGACCATAAAAAGGAGAGAATGCAAACCAATGGTTTCTGCCGCTAAAAAATCAAATAAAATTCCACTTAAAAAAATGATAAAAACTAAATCTAGATTTTTTTCTTTTTTGTCCCCTCTTGAGAGCAAATTATAGACAACTACTACCCACAAGATTAGAACTAAATTTACTTGGGTTAGACCAAGATTTGAGAGTACAACTTTTTCTATTAAAATAAAAAGAATCGAAATTCCAACTAAAATCATTCCCATGGCTGCTCCTTTAGAGAAACTGATTCCAAATTATCCATCTTGCGATAAACCAAATTGGTTTAGCGTATAGACATACCTTATGTCTACTTTTAAATACGTTTGTCTATTATTCTTGGAGATCCTTCAGCGCCGAATCGGCGCTTCAGGATGAGGGTGAAAATCATATCCCACCCTCACTTAAAATTGAGTTTCTAAAATTACCAAACCTTTTTCCAATTTTTCCCAACTAAGAAGCGGAGAAACTTTTGCTTGCTGGTAAACCTCATTTTGAGCCTGTGAAACCTCGGTAATTTCACCTAAGATCAAACCTTGCGGAAGGCTTCCTCCTTTTCCCGAAGTGACAACCAAATCCCCTTTATTGATTTTGGCATCCTGCGGAATTTGCTTTAACTGCAGACGAACTCCAAATTCACCTTCTGAGATGCCTAAAATTTTTTCCGTTGAGTTAACTTTAAAAACAGCGGCTGGAATAGAGCTTTGGGGCGAAGTAATAACTTCAACTACCGAATTTCTTTGATTCACTTCCACCACCACTCCGATTAAGTTATTCTCAGAAACCAAGGGCATCCCTACTTTCAAACCATCCTTTTCTCCCTTATTAATAATAATTCTTTGCCCAAAATTATCTTCTTGCCATCCACGAAAATCAGCCAGCAGATAGGCGTATTCTCCCTCCCGGTTGACTTGGAGCTCTTTTTTTAAAAATTCGTTCTCTGCTTTGATCTTTTCTTCTAAAACCAGGAGGCCCTTAACTTCCGCAAGCATCTCTTTCAACCGCTGATTCTCGTCAAAAATCAAGCGTAGATTCTGTCCAAAGGTAGCTACTCCCTGAATATTTTTAGAAAATCTGGTCATACCTAAACTCAAGGGTGCGGTGAGAGTATATGAAGCTTCTTTTAAAAACCGGAGGGGTAAAAATAAATTGACTAAAATTAAAAGGATACTCAAAAGAAAGTATCTGAAAAATGAACTTAAGGAAAATGAAAAATTTCTTTTCATAGATTAAAAGGGAGGGAATAATTTTAGAACGTTTCTTTTCTGCCGGCCAGTTTCACTTTCTGCAACAATTCAATTTCCTCTAAAACCTTCCCTGTTCCGCGCACCACACAGGTTAAAGGATCGTCCGATATTTTCACCGGCATGCCGGTTTTTTCCGAAACGAGAATGTTTATCCCGCGAATCAGTGAACCGCCGCCTGCAAAAATGATGCCGTTTTTCATGATATCCGCCAGCAGCTCCGGCGGGGTTTCTTCGATCGTATCTTTGATGGACTCGACAATTTGGCTAATTGTCCCCGAAATCGCTTCCCGAATCTCAGCTGTCGCAACCTCCACCGCCTTAGGAAGACCGCTTACCAGATCTCTCCCCCGCATAGTCATGGTCTTTTTCTCAAATTCTTCGTCGGTCAAATAGGCTGACCCGAGCTCGATCTTTATATCTTCAGCGGTTCGCTCTCCCAAAAGAAGATTGTGTTGTGCGCGCGCATAATACACGATGTCTTGATCCATCTCATTGCCGGCTGTCCTGATACTGCGGTTGACCACGATTCCGCTTAAAGAAATGACCGCGATTTCAGTTGTTCCCCCTCCGATATCGACCACCATATTGCCGGTCGGTTCTTCCACCGGTAATCCCGCGCCTATGGCTGCCGCCATCGGCTCTTCAATTAAAAAGACTTCTCTCGCGCCGGCTCTCATGGCGGCATCAATGACCGCCTTTCTCTCGACTTCAGTTACTCCGGAAGGCACTCCAATTACAACTCTGGGACGCGGAATTTTTGGCAATAAAGAACGGGTCTGGTGAACCTTACGGATAAAATAACGCAACATCTGCTCGGTGATATCGAAATCTGAGATAACCCCATCGGAAAGTGGACGCACTGCAACAATTGAGGATGGTGTTTTACCCAACATCCTTTTGGCTTCAGTTCCGATCGCCAATATTTGTTTGGATTTTTTATGCTGCGCCACGACAGATGGTTCGCGGATAACAATCCCCTTATTTTTAACATGCACCATGGTATTGGCGGTGCCCAGGTCGATTCCGATATCGTGGGAAATCAAAGACCATAAAAATTCGAACATGAAAAACCTTTCTTTTTCCCCACAGTTTACACGCTTTCATTATTTTTAGCAAGATTACGAATTGACAAAAGTGAGCCGACCAATCTAGAATAGGCTCGATAAATCTGTGGCTTTACTATTCGATCCGCCTCCGTCATCTAGCTTATCGGAGGTGAAAACTAAATCTTATTAGTCAGTTACCAAAAACTATAGCAACTGCAAAACAAAATGTTGTTTTTAAGCATGCATGTCATTCCCGACCTGATCGGGAATGACAAATTGTTTTAACATGTGCATTATTTTTACTTTTGACTTTTAACTTTTTACTTTTAAGTTCCCTTGGCAGTTTATGCGTTTGATTGCTATGACAGCCTAAAAATTTTGATATGGAGCCCAAAATTAGAGATTAAAATGAAACAAATTCTTACTTATCCCAATCCAATTTTAAAACAACAATCATTTCCCGTCACCAACTTTGGGCTAGAAACTCAAGCCGTAATTGACAAGATGCTTGACATCGTCGGAAAGAGCGACTACAGTGTGGGTCTAGCCGCACCCCAAATCGGCAAACTGCAAAGAATAATCGCAGTTAGCGAAATTGAGGGCGAAAGAACTCGCCTTCTTCCCCTTATCAATCCGGAGATTGTTTTCTTTTCAAAAGAAACGCACGAAGACTATGAAGGTTGTCTTTCGATTCCTTTCAAGGTGGGACTTGTGGAAAGATCAACCAAGATTAGAATTAGAGCTTTGGATCGGAATGGAAACAAAATCAAACTGAAAGCGGCTGGACTTTTGGCGCGGGAAATTCAGCACGAAGTTGACCATTTAAACGGTCTTCTTTTTTTCGATCGCACTTCCGCTGATAAAATCTATAACTATACTATTAAAGACGGAAAATGGGTTATTCAAAAACAGGCGCTAACTGCCGAGGGGGTTACCCTATGAAAAAAATCGTCTTTATCGGCAATCATCCCGAATCTGTCCCTTTGCTTGAAAACCTTATTCAAAAAGGGAAAGTTAATTTTTGGGAGCTTTCTCTCATCATCACCCGTCCTGACAGGCAAGTAGGCAGAAAAAAAAATCTTACTCCATCAGCTCTTAAAAATTTGGCACTTGAAAAAGGAATTCCTTTCTTAACGCCCTTAAAAATTGCCACGTCTTTTGACCGACTCGCCACCCTAAAACCGGATCTCATTCTCGTTTCTGATTATAGACAAAGAATCCCCACTTCGATCTTAAAAATTCCCGCTCTGGGGTGCCTGAATGTTCATTTTTCGAAGTTGCCTCAATATCGCGGGCCGTCTCCCGTCCCTTCTGCCATTCTAGCCGGAGAAAAAGAAATCGGTTTTTCTTTTTTTCTGATGGACGAAAGTTTCGATACCGGTCCCCTTCTTTTCACATCACAGTTTCCGATTGATCCTAAGGATACAAGTGGAAGTCTTATCCAAAAGCTTTATCAGAAAACAGCCCAGACTTTGCCCTTAGCCCTTAAGAAATATTTTGCAGGAAGAACAAAACCCGTTCCTCAACAAAAGAAAAACGTCTCCTATACACGCTACCTTAACAGAAAAGATGGAAAAATCAACTGGCAAAAAAACGATGGGGAAATCGAAAGAATGATACGTGCTTTCTCCCCTTGGCCCGGAGCTTGGACTTTTTGGAAGGGAAAAAGATTAAAAATTTGGCAGGCTCACCTTGACGAAAAAGGAAAACTGGTTTTGGATCATCTCCAGCTGGAAGGCAAAAAAATGCTCCCTTTGGCGGACTTTATCAAAGGTTATCCGGATTTTTCGCTTGCAAATTTAAAGGCTCAGTTGTAATAATTTTGGTTGATTTCAAACATTCAGCACAAATCCTCATCTTGCGGGTTTGACCATTTAGGCTGATTTTGACCCGTCTCAGATTCGGTTTCCAGGAGGCAACTTTAAGAGGTGCGCGTTTTTTCCATTGAATGCTATGTTTGTGGATTCCCTTTTTCCCTCTAGTAATTCCTTTGCCGCAAACTTCACACACATAAGACATAAAGATTATCCTTTGACACTTTCACAAATTTAATTTAAACTGAGGGCGGATTGCAAATCCCAACCTCAAACGCTCATCAATATACCAAACAAGTGGAGGGTTTACAAGGTGTTAAATTTATTTTTAGCCGGGCAAATTAGCCTCGTAGGTTTCTTAATTTTAGCTACCAGTTTGCTTTTAGCAATCAGCATCCATGAGATGAGCCATGGTCTTGTAGCCGCCAAGTTGGGTGACCAAACCGCCAAACTCGCCGGTCGTTTAACCTTAAATCCCTTATCCCATCTTGATCCTTTGGGAACATTTTTTCTGCTAGTCTTTGGTTTTGGCTGGGGAAAACCGGTACCCATAAATCCCTTGTTTTTCAAAAACATCAAACGTGATTCGGCTCTGGTGGCTCTGGCCGGTCCAGGCTCCAATTTTGTCATGGCAATCCTTTTTTCAATCGTCTATCGCATCATCAATCCCAACTTTGGGTTAATATACTCAACTGTTCTCCTTTTTATCTATTTTAATCTGCTGTTGGGGCTTTTTAATCTCTTGCCTTTCGGCCCCCTGGATGGATTCAAAATCGTCGGGGGACTTTTACCTCTGGAGCTTTCCCGCCAATGGGCACAAAACGAATTAATAAGTTTGGCCCTTCTTTTTGCCATTCTCATTCTTCCCGTAAACGGTGTTCCCATCATCAATTTTATCTTAAATCCGATTCTGAGATTTTTCATGACTCTTCTGACTGGTTCTCCTTTTGCATAAAAATAGCCATTGAAATTGTCTTGCTCTTTTGTTAAAATAATTTTGATCGTGGCTTAAAAACCATGATCGCCCTACTCGGCTTGGGAGTAAAGATTTGGCTCCACAACTCGTCGATATGGGAGTCCGGCATGTGTAAATAGTCCGTGGACCATTTACCAGGACACCCGCTTGGTTTTTCCAGGGCGCAAATCGATTCCCCGCCAGTAGGGTGACTTAATTCCTAAATTCATCTTTTTTTCTTACAAAACAGCTGGTGTGGCTTAACAACCAGCTTGTTTTTTTAGATTAGTATCCCAGAGGTTTCTCCTCTTTAGATTAGTATCCCTCTGGGATACTCTAAACTAAGACTCAGCCTTGCCAAATAGCTTGTTTTTGACTACAATAGGATAAGCCTGAGCGCCGACTTAAGCTTAGGTGGTAGAGCAACTGTTTTGCCTGCCCGCTCAAGCCTAGCCCTCCTAGCTCAATGGTAAAGCGGCGGTTTTGTAAACCGTTGATCGGAGTTCGATTCTCCGGGAGGGCTTGAGTTTTGACAGGCGGGTAAACAGTAGGTCGTCCCGCTAAAAGCGGGACAGTCGGCTCCAAAAAAAGCAGGGATGCCGGAGTGGTCAATCGGACCAGACTGTAAATCTGGCGGCGTAAGCCTACGGAGGTTCGAATCCTCCTCCCTGCACCATTTGGGAAATGGCGAAATCATTGGGTGCGGCGGCTGGAATCTTGCTGATACAGAATGGCAAGTTTCATTTTTAGCTGGTTACGCTGGAACAGATTTTATCGAAAATTTGTATAAAATTAAGATCAGTAAAGAAGGGGGTTAATTATGACAGAAATATCGCGAAGAGATTTTCTAAAATTAACAGGAGCGGCAGTAGGAGCAATAGTAATGGATGGACTGGGAATTGCAGAAAAGACAACGGTGCATGCGGGAAGGCAGGAAGTATCCCCAAAAGTTGAGTCTTCACCAATTTTTGATCCGATTTTAACGAGATTAACTAACGAGTATTGGAGGGAAAGTGGAAATTGGGAAGGAGATATGATGGAAGATGCGCCTTCTTTTGCGCCAAGGGTTCTATATAAATTGGGTAATGCAGAAGCAGGAACTAAAGCAGACAGGACTGTTGAGTATGAAGTAGATCTTGCGGATAAAGTTCTTGAACAACTAAAAACTGATCCCAATGACACCGAGAAACTCAAACAGCTTATCTATCCTGTGGCTATGGGTCATGCTGGTTTAATGGATGGTTTTCGAAATTACGGTGGAGACAAGCAAGAGATTAAAACCAAACTTGAAGTTTACTCACAGGGAGGAGTTTTTCTGTCTGCCCTTGCTCTAATTTTTGTTGACCCAGCAGAAATAGATAAGAACTTACCAGAAGGATTTCCCTTTAACAGAATCCAGGCGCATGCCTTTACTGCTGATGCCTGTTTCCAACTCGGGGAAATTACAAGAAATCAAGCATGGAGTTGTTTGGGCACTTATCTTACTGACAGAATGGTAGAACAATTCTACACGGAGAACGGCCAGTATGGTGGATATCTTACATTGAAACCTTCTGAGGGAAAACCACCCGAAGACTGGAATCAAGGTTATTCTTTAGTTCCTTTGGCAGAAGCTTTTAAATTTACTAATGACCAAAAGTATCTTGAAAAGGGAAGGCAGATTGTCGACACCAGCTTGAGACATCTTGAAGACAAGCAAAGAGGCGGTTTTGCGACAGCTCCGCTTTCCCAAAGTAAACACCTCTCTGGCAATTGTGCCATGTTAAGAGGAATGAAGAGTTGGGCATCTCTTGGATCCTCAGAATCTGCAAGAGTAGGTGCGGCAATAACCGGAACTCTAAGTTTTTTACAAAAAGATCTTTATAACGACGGTCTTCTTTATCATCACTGGAGTGCGCAAGCTGGGCGAGCGGATTACTTTTGTACAGGTTGTAATTTCTTTGCTCTCTCGGGTATTCAAGATAGTAAACCTTTTAAATATAATGTTCTCCTGCCGTATGTTGCATCAGAAGCTTCGGCTCAACACGCTCAAGCAACCATTAGGCAGGGTCTTTCGTACAACGAATGGAGAGATGGATTTCGTACGGATAAAGTAGAAGAACAAGCTCATAATATTTTAAAAAATCCTATTGGCCTTTTGGATCAGAGAGGGTTAAAGAATGGTTTAGATTTATTAGAATTAAAATGAACTACCACGGCTAAAGCCGTGGTATCCTCAGGCTACACCTGCGGCGAGTTCGAAATCATTCGATTCATCCCTGCCTACCGTCAGGCAGGCACGGGTAAACCCGTGGTCTTCTCGAACGATTATAAAAATATAAACCAACTTCTGTTTTGCTTACCAAATATGAAAGTAGAGTTTTACGGTCAAACTATTTTTGCTTCAGCAACAAGCCTGTATCCATTTAGGATTCGAAGCTAAAATCGAAGCTTAGCTTCGATTGAGTACTCATCTCCACGTATAGAAACACGGGGTATTCGGCTTAATGCGGTTGTAATGAACTACCCCACCCTCCGCTTCGCTGCAGGTGGGGTATCCCTAGCGGGCAAGTTCGTTCACTGCTTCGCTTCATCCCCACCCTATCAGGTGGGGTATTCGCGAGGTTTGAATAAAAACCTGTAAGTTTAAAATATGGATGAAATTATGGAAGCTGAAACCCAAAAGACGTTTCAGGAAGCAAAAATTACAGAAGGAATTCTTCAAAAAGACTTCCTATCTTCCGAAATTCCTTTAACTGACGGAACGCGTAGATATGTGAGGGAATATATAGACGAAGGCTCTCTGGGATTAGTTTTTAAAGCTGTCGATTTAGACGACCCTGATAATCCAGATAAATGGGTAGCGGTTAAGGTAGCCAAACCAGGTGATTCTGACGCAGCTTTTCGTTTAGAGGAGGAATGGGACACGTTAAAAAGATTGGAAAGGATAGATCAACAAACCCACTATTTTCCAAGGGTAGTGTATCCAGAAGCAAAAGGTTCTGTTAGAGAAGGCGCTTATTATTCCTCAACCTTAGGGTTGACACCTGTACCCATAAGTATGATGGGAATGGAGTTTATTCATGGCCTCAAGTTGGGTGAATTAGATATGGCCAGTCCTCCAACACCTGAACCTGTGGCAATTGAAATTTTAAGACAATATTTGGATTCTGTAAAATTGGCTGCGGAAGCGGGGATTTATGTTGTTGATCGCAAAGAAGGTTGTTTAAGATGGTTAGCCGCACGTGAAATAAAAGAAGAGGAATCCAAAACATTAAAGTTTTTAAAGAATGGCATTGGGCAATTAAAGGTAATTGATTGGAATGTGGTTACATATGGACAACCCTCTAATATGAGTAATAATCCTCTGTCTACTAGTCTTGTCATGGGCGCTGGTCTTGATCGCAATTTCATTCTTTTATTTACGGATACAATGCCAGAATACGGTAAGGGAAAATCCCGGCGACTAGAAAACTCCAGAGAGATGGCACAAAGGTTATCAAAAAAGAGTTATATGACACGGCTATTAATTCTCAGAGAGTTCTCCTCAAACTATGCAGGAGAAGGAAGTGTTAGCGTAGGAGAAGCAATCGAAATGCTGAAAAAACAGTTTAGCTTATTTTCGCTTTCAGCAGACGAGTTGATGGACAAAGCTCAAGAGGGAGTAACAACAGCAGATAAGGAGGAAGTTGAGGAGGCCTTTGCTTGCGCTGATACTTTAAGAGTCATGATACAAATCTATGGGGTAGATGAACCTGAAAATTTTAAAAAAACTTACCGAACATTAGCCAGATGCCTGGTTAACGACCAGATAACTTTGATAACCGACAGGCTACAAAATCGGCGGTGGGCCATTGCTCTGGACCAAATAGAGAAATTGAATGAGCTTTTCTGTAATGCGTACTATCTGGGAAGAGTAACTGCCTGTCTGAAAGAAATCTGTCAATCGGTGCGCGATGCAGGAAATTCGGGACAGATGCCGAATATTTCGGAAATCATTGACTTATCCATAAGACGGGAAGATCTTACACCCGAAGAAGTCGAAAGACTTAAATATCTATCAGAGGTATGGAAGGATGATATTTTATGGGGAGATATCCTGGCTAAGCTTGAAGACTTTAATGACACAGATCTTAGTTCCGAAAAACCTCCTCCTACAGAAGTCGTGTCGGAGTCCGTCCCGATAGTAATCGAAAAACCCCCAATCGGTGCCAAGGCTATTTGGCCAACTATAATCGGCGATCTTATCAATTTTGACCCCGAAAATCTACCTGCAGTTTGGGATCCAGAAGGCATGGATGTATTAGCTGCAAGGTTCGGAATAGACCCTTCCGATGTAAAGATGACTGATGCTTTTTCAGAAGTGGTCTTAGCTGTCCGAACATTGTTAAAATCACCAAATAACTATGGAGTAAAATCTTCTCGGGATGATCTGTCTCGTCTCCTTAATGCGCCTGGATTGGCAAAGAAACAAATACAGCAAAGACAAGAACTTATTAGGAAAATAGCAGTAATAGCCGACAAAAGATTGCCAGATGTTTCGAAGATAGCATATCCCTCAGCTTAAGATACAATTTAATTTCCAAACCCATCTTTCAAAGTTAACTTTGATTCCGCCAAACCGTATTATTTCCCCACACCGGAAGTGGGGAAAACTTTTAGAACGCTTGCATAAATCCTCTTTCTCCACTAAAATATCACTATGTCTCGCCCACTTAGCTCAGTTGGAAGAGCAACTCCATGGTAAGGAGTAGGTCGACGGTTCGAATCCGCCAGTGGGCTCCAAAAAAAATGGCTCAATGAAACAATAATCTAATTGGTCAGGGTGGCCTTGTTTCTTTGTTAAATCGAAAAGTAAGTCTAAATGTTTAATTTGTAATTGGTTTACCGAAAAGGAGCAACAAAAATGGCAAAAAAAGGTCAACGGGTTATCATCCATCTGGCGTGTACTGCCTGTAAAAGACAAAACTACACGACCGAAAAAAGCAGGCTCAATACCAAAGAGAAGCTCGAAATAAAAAAGTTTTGCCCGTTCTGCAAGAAAATGACTTTGCATAAGGAAGAAAAAAGCAAATAATACTTTAAAATTCTAAATAATAAATTCTAAGTTCCCTGCCTGCGGCAGGCAGGCAAATAAATTCTAAATTCAAAATTCTAAACTTAAAAAACGTTTTTGAAATTTAGTGCTTAGTGCTTATTTGGAGCTTGGTACTTAGAATTTTAAGTCTTGGTGCTTAGAATTTAATCGTGGGGGCATGGTGTCAACGGCAGCATAACCGTCTCCAATCCGCCCAATTTTTAGGGGTATGGTGTCAACGGCAGCATAACCGTCTCCAAAACGGTTGGTTCAGGTTCAAATCCTGATACCCCTGCCAAATTTTGGCGGACAAATCCCCCTGCCCCTGTGGTGATATAATAAAATCCTGATTTAACAGGCTTTTCAGCTGGAGACTTCTGTAGAAGATATTCGAACCTAATACGCTCGATCGCAGCTTGCTGATTAGAAAGGTTTTATTAGTTAACTTTATATATTATTGGTTTATCTTCTATTATTGACAGGGCTGTTTCTGCGGCAATACTAGCTCTATTTGTTTGTGTTCCCAAGGTGTAATAAGCTTGCTCTGGAAAAACCATTACGTTGCCATGAAAATCCGTCATTTTCTTGTCTTTACTCTCAAACGCATATCCACCAAGCTCTCCTTTAGACACCTTGTCTATAATGTATGCTTCATCAAACACCTGTGTATCTGAAGTACTAATAATAATGGAATCTCTCTTTAGTTTGGATAATAAATCCCGATTGATAAATCCTTTTAACTCTGGAGGGGTGGCAAGGGTGTTAAAAACAATATCGGACTCTTGAAAAAGTTGCTCCAGAGTTACTTTTTTAAAGGCGGATTCTTTTTTGCTTCTATTCCAATAGCATACATTTATGTTTAAACCTCGACATAATTCTCCTACTCGTGTTCCGATTCTTCCAAGCCCAAGAATACCAGCAGTTAATCCCACAGCTTCGTTATTAAGAAAATTATTATAGTCCATATTCCAATTGTTTTTTACAATTAATGGTAGCTTTCTTAATAAGGAAAACATCATAAAAATGTTAAACTCTGCAACAGCTTCAGTTGGTGCCCCAGGGATGTTTGTAACAATAATTCCCATTTCTGCTAATTTATTAGTATCTATCCAACTAAATGACGACGTCGTTAAACATAGGGCTTTTAGTCCTTTCATCCTCTGAACTCTTTCTACGGGAAAGGCATTCCAATTATCTTTAAGGTAGGTTGGATTAACGATAAGAATATAGCTATCTGAAGAAAATAAACTCTCTATTTTTTCTAAATCAATCTCATTTCCTGGAATAAACTCTACTTCATATTTTTTTAACTTCTGTAGTTGCGCCTTAGTAAAAAACTCTTCTGGAAATATGATTTTTATTTTCATATCATGATTATAATTCATCCAGTATTATATGTATAGCATGAATAATTATTATTTCAGAATATGGCAATTGTAGAAAGTTACTTCTCATGTGGAACATTATCCGAACTTATAAATCAGGTAAAGTAGGTGAGATAAAGGGATTTAATAAAAAATTTTCCACAAGATAGGCTCTAATCTTGTCCACGACACCCTGCCAAAATTTTGGCGAATAGATCCTTTCTACCCTCTCAGTTTTTTGAAACCTGAGACAACGGTTTTTGCTGGCGACGGAAATTCTCAAAAAGACCCAACCATTGCTTCAAGTTTAATTCCGATGGTTTAGCAAAAACAGAAAAGCCTAGCTTGGCAGCAAGATTGCCTAACTGTCTCTTGCCGAAACACTCTGACAGATTTTTATTAATCCTTCCCCCACCTCCAAAGGCAATTCTCAAAAAATGCGCATATTCTTTCCGCTCTTTATTTCCAATCAGTGCTTCCCTCCGTTTTACTATTCTGAGCATTGCTACCTTCAATTTGGGTTTGGGAACAAAATCTGATCTTTTAAAATGATACGCGATCGTCATCTCAAACCATGGCTTGTAGAGAAGTGAAAACACCCCCTCGCATTTAAATCCCGACCATCTGTAACCTACATCCCGTAAAACCACGACCTGGGCCTCTTCGGGGGGATTGTCCGCCTCCAACAATTTTCTCACGACCTCTCCTTCGATGTGGAACGGCAGGTTGGCGAAGACTTTGTAGGGTGTACGCGGCAGGGGAAACTGGAAAAAATCCGTGTGAAAAAGGGTTAGATGAGCATTGGCAAGACCTTGAAGCAAATACTCCACTAAGTTTTTATCAATCTCGACGGCTATCACCTGACGCGCAACAGCCAGCAGTTGGCGGGTGATAATCCCTTTGCCGGGTCCGATTTCCAAAATGGTGTCGTTTGGTCCAATAGAAGAGTGCCGCACTAAGCTCTTAACGAGCCGCGGATCGTGTAGAAAATTCTGAGATAGTGTCTGCTGTCGCTTTTCTGTCCACATAGCAACGGCCTCGAATTACGCAGTTCATAAAAAACTCCGATCAACGCGTATTATACCAGAAGATCGCAATTCTGAAAACGTCTGTTTAAAACCAGTTTGCGCACCCTTCGTAGACATTATCTCTCATCGTATTTATTCAGTTCTTACCAGTGGATTGTCATTCCGAGCTAGCCTGTCCTGAGCTTGTCGAAGGAAGGAATCCCTTCGGTTGTCCTCATCATCCTCCCCACGGGATCCTGAATCCCTCCAATTCGGCGGGCAGGCAAGTTCAGGATAACCCGCCGATTCCCTGCCCGTCCGGCAGGCGGGGGCGGGCGGGATGACAACTGTTTTGGAAAACGTTATAATAATCAGAAAGACTCTTATAAATCTGACCGTCGTCTATGAACCCAACCCAAACCACTTCTAAGACTATTCGTGCTATTCTGTTTGACTTTGACGACACCCTTTCCCCCGGCCCCAAGGGCGGGTTTGAAAATTGGGAAGAGGTGGCAAAAAGATTTAATCTGACGCCAAAAGAAGTCGTAAAGGGTAAACGGTTTGTTAAAAAAATCGCCGCCCAATTTTATAACTCCCAAGCCATATTACCGATCAAAACACTGACGGCAGAAAAAAAGCAGCACCGAGAATATTTTAAAAAAATCGCCGGTTTTTTGGGATTGGAAAAAACTGATTACGTTAATTTTATGACCGAAAGACGAATGGGTTCGCTTGAATTTTTACTTTATCCTGAAGTTTTAAAAACACTTCAGGTTTTAAAAAGAAGAGGCGTTAAGCTGGGACTTTTAGCCGATTCTCTTCCCTCGGGTAATAATATTCTTCGAAAATTAAGGCTAGAGCAATTGTTCGATACTCTCTTGATTTCCTGTAATTTAGGAATTAATAAATTAAATCCAAAAACCTACCGCCTAGCCTTAAAGAAATTGGAGATCAGTCCTCCCGAAACACTTTTTGTCGATAATAAAATTACGAATCTGGCAGTCGCCTTAAAGGTGGAAATTAGAGTCTTGTTGATTGATCGGGAAAATGTCTTTCGTGGATTCAACGAGTTTCCTAGGATAAAAAGTCTGGACGAGGTTTTAGAATATTTATAGTCCTTCTAAAAATGACATTTATTCTTACTTTTTACTTTTGACTTTTCTTTAGCCCGCTACCAGCAGCCTTTTAACTTTTTTAAGTTGTACTTCTCCATGCGCTCCCCTCCGAATCGGAGGGTCGCTTAGTCGAAGAATATTTATTGTTCGAGCGTAAGTCGAGAACTACCTTACTTTTTTCATTTTTCTATTTTAATTTTTAAATTTCTTATTCCAACTTTGCCCGCAGCCTTATTTCCGCCTCTACCACATCTTTATCCCGACCGTATTTGAGCCGCGATAGTTGTCGGATCATCTCACCCACCTCGGGATTCTTGGGGGTTTTGGAGATCATCTCCCAATCCACCGCCAAAGAAAATGGGGTTGACGGCGCACCATTGATAAGTAAACGCAGATAAACATTACCAACGGCAACGTTCATCAAATCATGTTTATCAAATGCAGGCTCAAAGTGATTAAAGAGATATTCCGCATCGTCTACGCCAACACGAAAAGAAACCAAAGTGCCCACGTTCCCGAAAACAGCATTACGGATATGTTCTTCCATCTGAGCGATAAATTGGTTAGCAACACACAAACTTAAGCGATACTTCCTCGCCTCTGATAAAATTTGAGCAAAGTCCGGGGTGGCAAAGTTTTGGAACTCATCAACGTAAAGGTAAAAATCAGCTCTCTGATCCTCAGGAATGTTAACCCGGCTCATGGCTGCTACCAGAATCCGCGGCACTAAGATTAAACCCAGAAATTGTGAGTTCTCGTCTCCGATCTTGCCTTTGGACAGATTACACAGTAAAATTTTCCTCTCATCCATAACTTTCCTGAAATTAAAAGCCGATGGGCTCTGTCCGATAATATTTCTCATGAGTTTGTCAGTGACAAAGCGATCAAATTTGGAAACGAAATAACCCAAGGTTTCGCTTTTATGAAAATCAGAGGTTTGAGCCAACTCTTCGGTCCAGTATCTTTTAACCAAAGGATCTTTAATGATCGCCATTTTTTCCTTGGCAAACTCGGGGCTTATCAAAAGCCTCAAAACCTCAACCAAGGTATTTCCCTTTTCCTCCATGGCCGTTAACATCACGTTTCTGATTGCCCGCTCTAAGCGCGGCCCCATAATACCGGTATGATTGGGATCATAAAGTTTGTATAACAAACCAATGAAAGAATTGATAACAAGATGTTTTTGCTCCTCAGTTTCGGCCTCCAGAATATTGAGTCCCATCGGCCTTTCGGTGTCTCCCGGATCAAAATAGACGACATCTTCGGCCCTTTCCGGCGGAATTTTGGTTAAGATATCCTCAACTGCATCTCCGTGGGGATCCAAAAAAGCCACACCCTTTCCTTCTTTTATATCCTGGATGATCATTGATTTTAAAAATTCCGATTTCCCCACACCGGTCTGCCCTACAATGTACATGTGTCGACGCCGATCATCCACCATAATATGAACTTTCTTTTTCAAACCGCGAAAAACGCTCTCACCTAGATAGAGTCCTGTCTCAGGAAGTAAAGTCGGCGGAGCGGACTTTTTAGCCAACAACGAATGGATATGGGGTGTTAAAACTTCTTTATTGGGAAAATGAAAAATGGTGGCCAACTCGTCGGTATTTAAAATCATCGGGCGTGTAAAAAAGGAAAAATAACGATAGAGAAAATCGATCAGGAAAAATTTCTTTAAAAAGGAGCTCCTCTTTAAAAAACCATTGTATGAAGCCAACCTAAATTGCTCAAAAGCATTCACGATATTGTTCAAAGTCGCTTTAGCGTTTTCTTCGGTTTTGCCCACACAAACGATACGGATAAGAGTATTAAACCCAACTTTAGCGATTTTTTCCTCCACCCCCTGAGTGAGAGAGGTATCCGCGTTCACCTGTGCCAGCTCTCCCTGTGTTTGGTGTTCTCGAATACTGGCTACATAGGTTTTGCCTTTGCCGCGCCATTGATTACCGGCAGGAGAAACAATAATTTGGAGGACTGCCGATTCTTCCTCGGAAAGCTTACTCATGGCCGAGGTTACCAAATTCAAGGGGTCGGTAGGAAGATCTTTGAAGCGCTTGATGGGAAAAATATTGGCGTTGGAAAATTTTAACGAGGCAAACGCAACCTTTCCCTCTTTATGAAAAATGTTATATTCTTCAGTCTCAATAATTTCAGCCTCAGAATAGGTGCTGTGGATTTGCTTTTCGACAAGATCACGCAGGTAATCCGGCACTAGTACATAAAAACGAATGTCGGAAGGCTTGGCTACTATTTCAAAACTGATTGATTCTTGGCTTTGGAAAAATCCAGAAAGTCCACGCTTGATAATCCCGTACATCCCTGCAAACATTTGCTCGGCGGCTTCGATCTTGATTTCATTGTTTTTGGGCAAGGAAACTAAAAGGCAAACCAAAGACAAAGATCTGGCTTCGCGTTTATGATATCTCATCCAATACACCACAAAATAACCGATAAAAACGGACAATCCCAACGCTAGAATCATAATCATGAGAAATAGAAAAATATGGCTGACTAAATTGGAAGATATCGATGATGTTAAATCCATTAAGATTGCTTTTTTAAATTTTCTTTAATTTTTCCTGTGCTCTAATCTTTTTAATTGTCTTTCCCACCATTTGGCCAGCCATAAGGCAGCATCAGTCGCTTTTCTTTTGAGCAACACCTGAATTTCATCTTGACCCAAGCGATCATCGGGATCCAGATTTTGACCTACCTGCTGCAGACCAGACACGGTCGTTTGAGAGGTTGATGAAGAAGACGGGGTAACTCCCGACTTTCTTTCCGTCTCTTCCAGTTCTGAAAGGACTTCCCTTTCGGCAGTTTTAGGTTTCTCCTTAGTCTGAAAACTTGCACTTTCAACAGGTTTGGCTGTCTCTGGAGAGGTTGGCTCTTGATTTTCTTTTTCTAAAATTGGCTTGGAACTAATTTCCTGTGTTTTTTGCGGTTCCATTTTTTTAATGAGGTGTAATGCTAACTGAAATAACCTGGCTTCATTGATTAAATTTTACCACAATTAAAGAAAAAGGGAAGTCAAAATACCTCTTGACGATAAAAGCTCCCATCGGTTAGTATTCTTTGATAAATTTATTTTGCGAGCAAAGCCAAGCAAAAGAAGATCCCGACCGCAGGGGAGAAGAGATTCATTCGGCCAATTCATTTGGCAAAGTTTCTGTGAAGTGTTATAATGGCAACGCCATTGCAAGCGCAGCGTCATAATGGCAACGCCATTGCAAGCGCATAGCAACCGCAAAACGAAATGACAGTTTTTCCTTTTATTCCTTCTCCTTACAGGAGAAGGTGAGGATGAGGTAAAAAAAGAGGAAATATACCTCACCTTAATCCTCTCTTGAAAGGAGAGGAGATTGAAAGGAGAAAAACTTAAAATCGGACATTCCGTCTCTAATGAGCTACGGTGCCGTAAAGGATTGAATTAATGTTAAAAGCCATTGTAAATTATCTGGCCGAATCCAGGGTAGAATTGGGAAAAGTATCCTGGCCTTCACGCGCGACACTCGTAAGATTAACGGTTGTTGTTCTGGTGATAAGCGTTGTCGTGGCCGGTTTTATTAGTTTTTTTGATTATCTTTTTTCGCAAGTACTAGATCTCTTTATTTAGATACTAAATTTCTTTATTTAGATACTAAATTTCTCAATTTAGATACTAAATTTCTTTATTTAAAGGATGCACATATGCTCAGAAGGAAAGATGAAAATCAAGGTCAGTGGTATGTAATCCACGCCTATTCGGGACATGAAAATAAAGTGGCCGCGGCTTTGAAGAAAAGAATTAAATCGCTCAACATTGAAGATAAAATCTTAGAAATTTTGGTTCCAACCCAAGAAAAAATTGAAATCCGTGAGGGAAAGAGAAAAAATGTTCAGGAAAAAATCTTTCCCGGCTATCTTCTCATTAAAATGGTGATGAGCGATGAAACGTGGTATATTGTCAGAAACACTCCCGGGGTTACCGGTTTTGTGGGAGTAGCCGCCAAACCAGTCCCTCTTCCCTTAAAAGAAGTCGAGACAATTAAAAAATACAGCGAATTGAAAGCACCTAAATTTAAGACTACTTTTACTATCGGCGAGGCCGTTAAAATTATTGACGGACCGTTTACAGACTTCGTCGGAGCTGTTGACGAAATCAATCAAGATCGAGGAAAAATAAAGGTTTTAGTTTCTATCTTTGGAAGGGAAACACCGGTTGAGCTGGATTTCTTACAGGTCTCTAAACTTTAGAATGAAAGAAACTTATGGCTAAAAAAGTTAAAACCATCATCAAATTAAATATTCCGGCGGGTGAAGCCAATCCGGCCCCTCCGATCGGACCAGCTTTAGGACAACACGGCATTAATATTATGGAATTCTGCCGAGTTTATAATGAAAAAACACAGGATAAAAAAGGAACTGTTATTCCGGCTGTCATCACTGTTTTTGAAGATCGGACTTTTTCTTTTATCACCAAAACGCCTCCGGCCGCAGTGCTTCTGCGCAAAGCAGCCGGAATTGAGAAGGGATCCGGAGAACCAAACCGCAATAAGGTCGGTAAAATTACCCGGGCTCAAGTACAACAGATTGCCGAAACTAAACTGCCGGATCTGAATGCGGGAAACCTTGAAGCGGCGATGAAAATCATTGAAGGCACCGCTCGCAATATGGGTATTGAGGTACAGGATTCATAATTGTTTGATGGAAGGTTTTCATGAAAAAAAGCCAAAACGATAAAATACAACCTGACGCTCAAAAAGAAGAAACATCATCAGAAACTCAAGATCAGGAAAAAGCTGCCGAGGTAAAAGATGATAAGAAAAAATCTTCTTCCAAAAAGACGACTAGGCCGACTAAAAAACGAGGGAAAAAATATCAGATCAAGAGAGCGCTGGTTGATAAACAAACAGCCTACCCTTTGCCTGAAGCTTTGTCACTCTTGCGTCAAACAACCTATGCTCAATTTGATGCTACCGCCGAACTTCACTTCAATTTAAGTATTAATCCTCAAAAAACAGAACAGCAGGTTCGAACATATGTCAATCTTCCTCACGGAACAGGCAAAAAAAGAAGGATTTTAGTCTTTGCTGACCCTAAGCAAATCAGTAAACTAAAAAGCTCGGATATTATTCTCGGCGATGATGAGATGATTGAAAAAATTGAAAGCGGCTTCCTGGACTTTGACCTGGTCTTAGCCCATCCCAACTTCATGCCGAAATTAGCCAGGGCTTCTAGAAAATTGGGTCCTAAGGGCTTGATGCCTAATCCAAAATCCGGTACTGTCGGAGAAGACGTACTACACCTTTTAGAAGGCTTTACTAAAGGGAAGGTCGAGATTAGAAATCAAGCCGATTCAACGGTGTTGCACGCTTGCGTCGGCAAGCTTTCCTTTTCCGATGACCAGCTTCGAGAAAATATTTTAACTTTAATAAACACTTTAATTTCAGCTAAACCAGCCAAGGCTAAAGAACCTTTTATCCGTGCTTGTTTTCTAAAGGCGACCATGGGACCAGCCATTAGGATTGATTTGACAAGTCTATCTTGACGCAGAAAAAAATCTCTCGTATAAGTGGTACGTGTGACTTGCGAGGAAGTTGATAAATAAAGAAATGCAGGAGAATGCGCTGTAAGGGTTACTCGGAAAGGCTAAATGATTGAATAACCTCTTGAAAATTCTTTGGCTTATACCTCTCATACTCCTCTTGCCTTACATACAACGGCGTGTACTTGATCTGATTTTGAGTAGTGTTAACATCCTGACACCATAGCTTTAATCGCTTAATTTTGAGCGGATCATCTAAATCCTCACGCCCTTTTGTCTCAACAATATATGCCTCTTTTTCAGAAACCTTGACGATAAAGTCTGGGTAAAAATCGGATATCGCACCGTCAGCATTGCGATAGTCTATCCTGAAATGCACTGCGAAGTAGTTTTTGACGTACGACACGATATCCTCACACCCCTCTAGGAAGTTGGCAAACTCTAATTCAAAATGACTATCCCCTATTATTTTATTAAACGGGCTTTTCTTTGGCATCAGATATCCTTGATCTTTGGCTACGAACGGCCGGCACTGGCTGATCTTGATGTAATCACGAATCTCTGCTTCACCTTTGTCAAGTACAGTTAAATCGTTAATATGCCTCTTGAATGACTCAATGATCGTCTTGCTCACTTCCAACTCTGAAAGGTTACGCAGGATATTTAAATCTTCAAGCTCAATAGCGTGATCGAATAAATACTGCTGGACAAACTCTTTTACCTTGCCGTAAAGCACGTCATACCCGCCTACTAAGCGCAGGTCTTTCATAATCACTTGTGCAAAATAGCCGATGACGCTTTGATAATTCGCGACTAAATCGCTGTCCATCTGTGTAATATGGTTGACTTCGCCAGTGGAGATATCCTTAAAAATAATCTCGCGTTTTTCTTCTTCAGAATACTGTTTCACCGGAAACTTCTGATTCTCAAAATGGGCTACATCTAACTCTGACAAATTTTTATATTCACGATAAATCCGAGGAGAAAGAAGCGGTATTTGAATATCAAGTCTCTCGATATCCTTATGGACATTTTCCTTGTCAACCTCAATAACCAGTGGTGCTTTCGGAGCAGTCCCCTCACCCATTTTTCTAAACTCTAACTCCACACCTTCACTACGGATCGACTCGACAAAATCCATGAACGCATCGGTCCCGACTACACTAGACCTATTGCATAATTAGCTCATTAACAGTCCAATAGAACCCATAAATGGGTAAACGGTGATTTTTTAGGTGGCAGATGCCAACCTGAAGTTAACCAAGGTAGCAATATTTTTGAAATCCTGGTTGTAGGATGTAACCCTTCCCCGAAACATCTGAGCTAAAAGAGCGTATTTCTTTAATTTTGAAATCACATGTTCGACAACAACTCTCTTTTTAGCCAGTTTGGTATTGAAAATCTTCTCCGAACGGGTTAACGTTTTCTTGAAGCGGTTTCTTTTTATTGGAAGATGGAAATCAAGGCCAGGGTAGTCTTTATTGACACCGATAAATCCTTTATCTCCGTAAGACCGCGATTGTTTGGGGATAGCCTCGGCCGTCTTTTCCTTCTTAAAGACTGCATAGTCGTGAATACCTGCCAGGGTAAGTTTTAGAAAGATGCAGTATCTTCCCTCTGCCATTGACCACCAGCTGTGTTTTTAAAGTATGCCGTTTCTTCTTGCCGGAGTAATACTTTTTCTGTATCCTCTTTTTTGGCCTTTGCTTTTGCTGTTCAGTAGCGTCAATAAAAATTTCAGCCACTTCAGGAAACTCCCTTTGGAGGTCTTCCCAAGAGGAGATTTTCTTTCTGCCTGTCAAGATTGTCCGTTGGGACTCCTTAAAATAGTTCCCTAAGGATGGATCAGCTGCCTGGGCAAGGAGTGGTCGTAGTCTTTGAATCAACCGATAGACGTTAGCTGCATCCAGAGAAACCATCATTCCCAAAAACCACAACGCCGGATAAAGTTTATACCACAGCAAAAGACAGAATAGCTTCTCCTCCATCATCCGCAACCCATAAGGATGTCCGGCTCCGATAAGTCTTTTTCTGTCAGGACGGGACAACCTTTTTCTTTCTGCTTCAGACCAGAGTGGAGCGACTCGTTTTACTAAAGAAGCAAATTGCTCTGAGGTCAACCCAGTACACCGTTTGAGTTTTATTGGATTGTTAAAGAACGTTCGTGATATCATAGGGCAGGATACCTCCTACCCTTTACTGTATCACAAATCAATTACGCAATACATCTATTATACGTTGCTTATGCAGCATATTACAATCGCAGTGACACATGCTATTAATCGCGATGCATGTAATTATCTTGTAATTATAACGAAAACAGAAGAAAAATGAAAATCGGAGGAATTATCATTTTCACAAAGCAAGCATGGTGCTATGCGCAAGCAGCGCAAGGGAATCATCAAGCGGTTGCAGTGTGTCAAACGTAGATTTATTTTTTAAAGCTTTAACAATCAGAAAATCTGCCAGATGCGGATTCTTAGGCAAAATCGGGCCATGAAGATAGCTTCCGATAGCATTCTTGTAGATCGCGCCTTCGGTTTGATCTTCGCCGTTATTACCGAAACCTTTAACGATTTTTCCTAATGGTTGTAATTCGTTAGTCCAGGAATTTTTCGGATATGTCCGTCCGCCATGGTTTTCAAAACCCACCAGAGTTTCCAGTAACCGGTTTCCGGTTGACGATTTTTGAAAGATGGACCTTATCTGAGTATAAAGATTGAAATTAAGTTTCAGCGCTACATTTCCGATTAAACGAGGTTTGGCCGGTCCAAAGTGAACTGTATAAATGTCAAAAAGACCGATTCCTTTCAGGTCTGCTCCTTTTTTAGATTCATACTCTCCGGTTTTGATCGTTTCTATATCAAAATTTTTACCGAATTCTTCTGGATCAAAGTTTTCCATTTCTTTCTCAGTCAAAGGGTGATAAAAATGTCCCATCAATTGATAGCCACCACAAACAAAAAGCGCTGGAACCTCACTTTCAACAAGGTTGAAAATGGCGTCTTTTTTTTGCAGTAAATCTTCGGCACAGATCGTTTGCTGAAAATCCTGACCTCCACCCATGAAAACAAGGTCGGTATTTTGGGGAACACAATCTCCTGCTCCGACCTCAATAATTTTAAGGTCGATGCCACGCCACTCACAGCGTTTTTTGATCGTCAAAACGTTACCGTAGTCGCCATAAATATTCATGAGTTTTGGATATAACCAAGTAAGGGTTAGTTTCATAATAGTCCGCTGTGCCATCATTGATTGTTTTTAGATTCTATCTCCGCCAGTTGGCGGATCCAGAATGACACTTCATTGATTAAAATCAGTGGTATTAGGCGTCGATCACGTCGTTTCATTCTCAATTTTCAATTAACTAATTTTCTAAGCTTCTTCCCTTTAAAATTTTTCTTACCCTAAGCATGGCCGTGTAGGTTGGTAAAATAAAAAGAGTTTCCTTGTTGCTCAAATTTGCCAAAGATTGTTGTATGGCCTTTTTTAGATAGGGTTCAATGATTGTTTTTAGATCCGCATATTTAAGACGTAAGGCTAAGTCATAAGCTCTCGTACCTGAAACTATGATTTTTTCGGTCACATCTTTTAATAATTCAAAATCAACATCATAGATCCAGGAAACATCCGTCCCGTCGGCTATTTTATCATTCAGGACTAAAAGTAAATTCTTTTTCTTACCGTAAAGGAGTGTGCGAATTGACTCCGTAAAGCCGGTCGGATTTTTGGAAAGCAAGATTTTGACTCTTCGGCCCTGATAAGTAAATTCTTCCAGTCTACCGAAGGTCGGTTGAAAGTCAGCAATAACTTTTTGAACGGCCGCAGAGTCAATCTTTAAAATCGAGCTGATAAGCAAAACCGCGCCCAAATTAGAAGCATTATAAATCCCCCCTAGTTTGGTTTGAATTTCACGTTTGGGTTGATCCGGCAAGGCAACGGTCAATGATAAAATTGGATTGAGCTTAATTTTTTCAACGGCCAGATCAAGCAACGGTCTTTTTTCATGACATCGCTGGCAGCACCAAATCCCCAGGTGAGAATACCAAACCGCATCGTAGACAAGCAGTTGGCGGCAGGAAGGGCAGAAGATTGAATCAGCGAAATGAGAGATCGTTTTGTGTACGTGTTCCCAGTCATTAAGGCCGTAAAAATAAACGTGGGCAGGAAGATTTTTCCCCAACAAAGCCACCACCGGATCATCGGCGTTGAGGATTACAAAAGTTTCTGCGGATAAAGTTTCAAGGCTTTTTTTCCAATTTTGGGCAGTGGCGTCAATCTCTCCATAGCGGTCAAGCTGATCGCGAAAAAGATTTAAGATAAGGACGATTTTGGGTTTTAAAACTTGAATAGCCGAAGGCAGAGTAGCTTCGTCAACCTCGAAAACTCCCCAGTCAGCTCTAATTTTTCCTGACCAATCTGAAGATTTAAGCAGACTGGAAGCAATCCCTCGCAGTAAATTAGAACCGGCTGCGTTATGAATAACATTTAATTTTTGATTAAAAACTAACTCTTTGATCAGAGCGGTGGTGGTAGTTTTACCGTTCGTACCAGAAACAAGAATAATACCCTGCCTGAATTGATGTTGAAAGTAAGCCATAAAGTCAGGCTCAAATTTAAGAGCAATTAGTCCCGGAAGAGCAGTACCGCCATTTCGTAATTGAAGGGCAAGGCTTAGTATTTTAGAAATTATTAAAGCAATAAAAAATTTAAAATTCATGATTTGTTATTGTTCGACTTTAGTGGAGAACCACCTTAAATTTCAGACGTACTTCTCGACTTCTCCCGCCAAGCGGGATCCGCTCGAAGAATAGATTCCCACAGGCTTTACGCCGTGGTACATTTTTTCTGAAAGAAAACGAGCTGGCTCATATATTTCGCTTCGCAAAAATTTGAAAGCTTCATCCACGTCCGCCAGCTGGCGGACCGTGGTCTTTACTCACGAAATATAAATCAAAGTTTACACAACATCTATACCCAAATAACTCCAATTTGCAACTCAAGATGTTGTTATTTGGGGAAT
>Ga0210017_1000608_pt1 | contig 30656 bp, 32 predicted proteins | sample CryGeyCG2014_020_FD_183966 | JGI IMG/M metagenome (GOLD analysis project Ga0210017, IMG submission 183966) | Groundwater microbial communities from aquifer - Crystal Geyser CG08_land_8/20/14_0.20 (SPAdes) (version 2) | ecosystem: Environmental > Aquatic > Deep subsurface > Groundwater | place... | reverse complement strand
AGTAGCCGCAAGGCACCAAGAGATTGCGCTATTGGGACAAAACGTAAATTCATACTTCGGAAGCCAAGGAGCAAATAACCCGCAACTCGTTAACTCGTTAACCCGTGAACCCAATAACCATATTACACAAATAGATTTTGCTGACCTACTAAAAATTATCAACAAAATCCCTGGTAATTTTAAAATTCGCTTCCTGACTAATCACCCCAAAGACATGTCAGACAAATTAATCCGAACAATTGCCCAATGCGATAAAGTCATTAAAGAAATTCATTTGCCTTTTCAATCTGGCGATGATTCTATTTTAAAAGCCATGAATCGCCATTACACCAAACAGCACTACTTAGATTTAGTCAAAAAAATTAAATTAATAATCCCCGGTGTCAAAATTACCACTGATATTATTGTTGGCTTCCCAAACGAAACCGAAACACAATTTCAAGAAACTGTTGACGTTGTAAAAAAAGTAGGCTTTTTTAAGGCCTACATTAGTAAATATTCGCCACGTCAAGGCACCATTGCCAGCCGCCTGGCTGATAATATTCCCATGGCTGAGAAAAAACGGCGAGAACAAATTTTACGCCAGCTAATTTAGCTCCGATAATACTTTATCAATCATAACAATCAATCGATCGATGTTATATGGTTTTGCTAAAATATGCCCAGATAAATCGAACTCAGCCAGCACGCCCCTATCTTTTTGTGAAAGGCCACCACTCACCACGATAAACTTCTGGCATGAATTATAATTAGCTCTTACCTCCTTAATTAGCTGCAAACCACCCATGATTGGCATATTTATATCGGTAATAATAAGATCGAAACCGCCAGCAAATGCTGCTAAAGATTCGATAGCATCTTCACCGTTTTTCGCCCAAGCTATAACGTCAAAACGATCCACACTTTCCAGAATATGAATCAACGTCTCTCTAGCCACCCGGTCGTCGTCAACGACTAAAACTTTCATCTGTTTTACCATTTTAACCTCCTATGCAAAAAAATTTACCAAAAATTATTGTGATTCTTGGCCCAACTGCTTCGGGAAAAAGCAGTTGGGGTTTGCGTTTAGCCAAAAAATTTAGCGGATACATAATTTCCGCTGATTCACGACAAATTTACCGCCAAATGGATATCGGAACAGCGAAAAATCTGCCCCTCCAACAAAACAATCTTGAGCGCAAAGTCGATCAAGAGATTGCCACGTCGTCAGCCTCCGCTTCGCTACGGCTTTCTCCTCGCGATGACATTCACATTCCCCACTTTATGATGGATATTGTCAATCCAAATGACGACTATAACGTAGCACAATATCAGGCAAAAGTCAAGCGAATAATTAAATCTCGCCAGCCACAAATTCCATTTTTAGTCGGCGGCACTGGACTTTATATCCAAGCCATAGTTGATAATTTAATTATTCCCGAAGTGCCGCCTGATGTAAAAATTAGAACAAAATTAGAATTGCAAACTAACGAACAATTATTTAGTCGTCTCAAAAAATTAGATCCAATTTGCGCTAAAAAAATTGACGCTAAAAATCGGCGTCGCCTAATTCGCGCTTTAGAAGTTTGCCTAAAAACTGACCTGCCGTTTTCACAACTGCGCCAAAAGGACAAACCGCTATTTAATACCCTGCAAATAGGCATTAGCGTGCCGAAAAAAGAATTAGAACGAAAAATTGATTCACGGGTTAATGATATGATTAAACAGGGATTGATTGAAGAGGTAAAAATATTAAAAAAACAATATCTTGATTGTCATTCCCACGAAAGTCGAAGATACCCCGTGAGGTATGGGAATCCACGTCTAAAATCGACAATCTCAACAATGGATCCCCGCATTTGCGGGGATAACAATAGCAACAAAACCACACTAAAATTGCCGGCCTTTTCCGGTATTGGCTATCAAGAAATTATCCAGTACCTACAGAATAAAATTTCTTTAGAACAGGCCATCAAACTCATTAAACAGCACACCAAGCAATATGCCAAGCGGCAAATGACTTGGTTCAAGCGCGACCCGCGCATTCATTGGGTTACAAAATATGCCGAAGTAGAAAAATTAGTTAAAGATTTTTTGGAAAAATAATACAGGGCGCTCATTACAGAACGCCCCTTAAAATTTTTTCCACAATTATCCTATAAGTAGATCCATCCTCCCAATGTGCCCCTTACCTCCATTTCGGGTTTTGACTCTTCCCCCTTGTATTTCTTAAACCGTGCCTTGTTAATTTGACCAACTATTTTATCGGCTTCGTAACCACCTTTGCCTTCCCGAACAAGCTGCTCCCTAATTTCGTTTTCTTCTTCAGGCGACAACCACCATTCATCAGTTTGCTCAACCGTCTTGTCAAATATCATCAATTTACTCAAAAAGCATTCTCTATTGTCGGAATCAGGCATTATTCCCCCACCCCCAATATTGGAAAAAAAAGCCCCTTATTCAGGGGTTTTCACAAACATCAAATCTGTTGGCATAGTGCCACGACAAACTCCAAAAAAAGTTTTCATAGATTTGATCGCCATACCACTGGCAATCCTACCGCCCCTAAAACATTCTGTCAAACAAGAGTTTTCCACAACTAAATAAGTTTTTGTTTTAATATCTCCTGTACTATTTTCGGATTTGCCTGACCTTGAGTTTGCCTCATCACTTGACCGACTAAAAATTGTAAAACATTAATATTGCCCGACTGGTAATCCGCCGCTGGCTGAGGATTATTTTTTATAACCTCCAAAACTGCTTGCTCCAAGGCCGATTGATCCGAGACTTGGGCCAGCCCCTTGGCTTCAATAATATTTGATGGGTCGCCGCCAGTCAAAAACATTTCTGCCAACAACGACTGCGCGCCAGAAGACGATACTTTATCTTGACAAACTAAGGCAATAAATTCAGCAAAATTTTCCGGCGTAATTTTTAAATCCGCCATATTTTTTTGATACAAAACCAATAATTTGGGAATTTCTGTAATTAAATAATTGGCCGCCAATCTGATCGGGTTTACTGTTGTTTGCGACGACGCATCCTGCTCAACGCGCAAATCTTTACCACTCAGCACTATCGACTCTATGCCAGTTTTTAACCAAGCACGGAGTTCTGAAATAACATTTTCAAAATAATCGCCAAGTTTATAATTACTCACCAAGACCTCTGCCTGGCCAACGGGCAACCCATGTTCCTTTTGCAGACGCGTTAAACGCTGCTCAGGCAATTCCGGCAATTGCCTTTTAATATCATCAATCACCCAGAGTGAATTTTTACTGGTTAAATCCAACGGCGGTAAATCCGGCTCTGGAAAATAACGATAATCATGCGCCTCTTCTTTAACACGCTGGGAAAAAGTAATTTGCTTAGCATCATGCCAACCGCGCGTTTCCTGAATAATTTTCTCGCCGCGATCTAATAAATCGCCCTGCCGTTTAATTTCGTAATCAATTGCTTTTTCAACTGACCTAAAAGAATTAAGATTTTTTATTTCCACTTTGGTGCCTAGCCGGTCTACGGTCAACAGTCTACGGTCGACAATGGACAGCCTACGGCCGACAGTTGACTGTAAGCTGTTGTCGGTAGACTGTAGACTGTGAGCTGTAGACTGTAGACTAATGTTCACCTCGCATCTCATTTGCCCTTTTTCCATATCCGCGTCTGAGGCGCCCAAATAACGAAAAATTAACTGTAGCTTTTGACAAAATTCCCGCGCTTGTTGGCTAGAATGGATATCTGGCTCGCTCACTAATTCCAGAAGCGGCACGCCCGACCGATTAAAATCAATTAAAGAATAAGATGCTCCCGCGGGATGCAACAAACGGGCCGTATCTTCTTCAAGGTGGATATGATGAATACCCACTCGGCCTTCATTTGTTTCCACAAAACCACGCTCGCCAAATGGCGATTTTTGCGAAGTAATCTGATAACCCTTGGGCAAATCTGGATAAAAATAATTCTTACGCCAAAACTGTGGCGCCTCACAAATCGAACAACGTAAAGCCAGACAAATCTTTAGAGTTTGCTCCGCTGCTTTTTCATTCACGCCAGCTGGCAAGGCGCCCGGCTGCCCCATACAAATCGGACAGATATTAACATTGGGGCTTGCTTCGTCAAAATTATTAGCGCATTGACAAAACATTTTTGCCTGCGTTTTTAATTCCACGTGAATTTCCAAACCAATTGTCGGAAAATATTTCATAAAAATTATTCACTATTTGTAAGATCGTGCCCCGCACCAAACTCCGCGCAAGGTCTGATTTTAGGCCTCACACATAATCTTATCATATTTTATTCAATAAAAAAAGGCTCTCTTATAATTACGAGAGCCTTTGTCTGGTATTGCTTTTATTCTAAAGAGAATGCCTGCGGCAATAAGTCCGCAAACTTTAACTGTTTAATAGGCCCATTAGATCTATCCATTAAAAGGATTACCGTATTCTCATCGGCAAATTCCGAAATTACTTGCAAGCAAGCGCCGCATGGTTTTACGTAATCCTGGTTCACCGCGTATACCGCCAACGCAGTAATTTTTGTAGTCTTGTTAAGCCAGCCAGTCGTTATCGCGGAATAAATGGCCACTCTTTCAGCGCACATTGTTAAACCGAAAGACTGATTTTCCACATTACAGCCAATAGCAATCTTACTTGTATGCGCCACGGCCGCGCCTACTGGAAAATTTGAATATGGCGCGTAGGCCTTTTTAGTCGCTTCCATTGCCCGCGCCGCGAGAATAACAGCATAAGAATCTGGCAACATATCAATTACCTCCTAATTCTGCAAACGATAAAGGATACTGAAATATAGTTTTCGCCACCACGATGTTGACGCGATCTGATGATGCAGATTGCATCGCGGTTCATAAGTAATCTTTGCTTGGGCAAACTTGCCAAAGTCATGATCTTCGCCCACGATAATTTGTTTACCCAACGAAGCTGGTTGGCCATCAATCAATCTCTGAATCTGAGTAGCTCCTAATTGGCCACAGACAGCGCAAAGAGCTTGCTTAACCGCTATGTCATCACCACTTTCGGCTAAGGCCATTAATTGTGGCACGAACCTGAATGGCCGGCCAAAACAATCACGAGCCAAGCCGGTAATGATTATTCTTTTGTGCCAACACATTAATTGGCGAACAACTCTAATAATATCCCGGCCAAAAAATTGCGCCTCGTCAATCAAGATAACTTCTGGCACGCCATAGATGCCATCAATTAACACACAACTATCATCAAGCAAACCCAGAATTTGACTGGCGTTTTTCACCCGAGTTGCCACAACATCTTTGCCATCTCGAGAAATTAAATGGTTTAAGCGAGCGGCAACGCCCCGAGTATCTATAAACGCCTTAAAAGCAGCTACCTTTTTGCCATCAGACATTAAAGTCCGCGCTAATTGGATGGCAGCCTTAGTTTTACCGCTCGCACATGGACCAACAAAAATTTTTATCCGGTTCATACCGATCATCTCCTCCTAGTTAGAAATAAGACAGCCCCAACAAGTCTACATAGTTATCAGAACAAACCATTATTTAATTATTGTCTTATCAAAGAACTCAAGCCCTAAATCTAACAGACCTTAAAAATTATGTCAATTAAAAAAACCGAACAGGTCTTACGGCCGAGTTCAGAATTTTTTTGTCGCTACACAAAAACCACGCAACTCCCACGCGGGTCATCAGCCTGCTGGCTTCCTCCCGCGAGATTGCCACGTCGCTCCTCGTCATCCTCGGAGCTCCTCGCAATGACAACCATATTAATCAATCACGGTTAGTCCCATTGAACGAGCGGTACCGGAAATAATTAGCATTGCCTGATCCATGTCAGTCGTATTTAGATCCACTAGTTTTCTTTCGGCAATTTCGCGAATCTGCGCCTTTGTTACCTTGCCTGCCTTTTTTTTGTTAGGCACGCCTGAACCCTTTTCCACGCCAGCCGCTTTTTTTAAAAGCTCAGCCGCGGGCGGTGTTTTCAATTTGAAATCAAAAGTCCGATCGTCATAGACCGTAATTTCTACTGGAATAATATCCCCGGCCATCTCTTTGCTAGCATCATTAAATTTGATGCAAAACTCCTGAATATTTAAACCGTGTTGACCCAAAGCAGGGCCGACAGGAGGAGCTGGGGTAGCTTTAGCAGCGGGAATTTGAAGTTTTATTACTGTTTTAATTGGTTTCATCTTATTGTCTACAGTCGACAGTCTACAGGCTACAGCCCACGATAAAAAAAATATTAATGCAAAGTATTAATCAAAGAATTCAATTTTGCCGCTAATATACTTGCATCCTCATAAACTGAGATAAATTCTTGTCTATCAAGAAAACCCTGATCTAAAGATATATAAAGACCGCTAACAACTTCCTCCAATGAGGTTAATGCGATTCTCAAAAATCTCTTAAATTCTGCATCTGATTTACGATCAGCGCCTTCTGCTATATTCAACAAAATTGAAATTGCAGCGCGTCTTAATTGAGATATTAAACCAAAAAGTTCATCTTTAGGAAATTTCCTAGTAATTTTATATATCTTTGAAGCAAAAACTCTTGATAACTGCCAAACCCGCAATCTCTCAAATCTAAAATATTTAGCAGTAGACTGTAGACCGTAGACGGTAGACGGTCGACATATTTATATTTTTTTAACTTGTAAAAAATCCAATTCCACTGGTGTTTCTCGGCCAAAAATATTGACCAAAACCTTAATTTTCCCTTTGGCCTCATCGATTTCAGAAACCTTGCCGTCAAAATCTTTAAACGGCCCGTCAGTAATTTTAACCGCGTCGCCCAAGACAACATCAATCTTGTATTTGGGCTCTTCAACGCCCATTCGTTTTTTCAAAAAAGCAATTTCTTCGTCAGATACTGGCACTGGTGTCGTACCCGACCCGACAAAACCAGTAACCCGCGGGGTATTTCGCACCACATACCAAGAATCATCCGTTACAATCATTTCCACTAAAACATAGCCCGGATATATTTTTTCTTCAACAACTTTACGCTTGCCATTGCGAATCTTGATTTTTTTTTCTTTAGGCACCATCACGCTAAAAATCTTATCATCCATACCCAAAGACTCGATACGTTGTTGGAGATTGTGTACCACTGTGTCTTCATATCCAGAATAAGTGTGTAAAACATACCATTGTTTTCCTTGTGAAATTTGTTTAGCCATAATGGATACTAACGGTCAACAGTCTACAGTCAACGGTCAACGGTCTACGGGCTACAGCCGAAAAATAACGAACTTCGTGCCGCGGACCGTAGACTGTAGTCCGTAAACTACAGCAAGAATTTCTTAATTAAAAACCCAAATAAAATATCAAGGCCCCCCAAAAAAGCGGCTACTGCCAAAGAAAAAAACACCACAATCAAAGTGTAACGCCAAACATCCTGACGGCTTGGCCAAGTAACTTTTTTCAATTCAATCTTAACTTCTTTTAAGAATTGAGGAATTTTTTTAAAAAGCCCGATAACTTTTTGAGAAATCGCCATTTACTTAAAACAGCCTCGCGGCTGTGAATTAATTAACATCTAAATAATATCACAGTCCGATAAAAAATGCAAGGGGAAACTGTAATTAGTCTACGGTCTACGGTCTACCGCTAACGGCCATCGTAAGCCGTAAGCCGTAGACCGTAGACGCCACTATACGTCGAGATTCTGCACCGTCTTGGCATGCGTTTGAATAAATTTTTTGCGCGGAGCAACTTCCGACCCCATCAAAACATCAAAAATGTGATCCGCGGCTTCGGCGTCATCAACTGTCACCTGCTTAAGAATGCGCTTAGCGGGATCCATCGTGGTTTCCCAAAGTTGATTGGGATTCATTTCGCCCAAACCCTTATATCGCTGAAGATTAAATTTCTGCGTTAGGCCAGCAAGCTTCTTGTCTTTAGTTATATCATCATACATATACTCTACTTGACTGCCGATCTGGATGCGATAAAGTGGTGGTTGCGCAATATAAATATGGCCGGCCTTAATCAACGGCTCAAAGTGGCGAAAAAATAAAGTTAAAAGCAATGTCCGAATATGGGCGCCGTCAACGTCAGCGTCAGTCATAATAATCACCCGATGATAACGAAGCTTGGCAATATTAAATTCTTCAGCAATAGCAGTGCCCATGGCAATAACCAATGCCCGAATTTCTTTAGACGCCAACGCTCGATTTAAACGGGCTTTTTCTACATTTAAAATTTTGCCACGAATTGGCAGCACCGCTTGAAAACGCCGATCACGCGCTTGTTTAGTAGAGCCACCAGCCGAATCCCCCTCAACAATAAAAATTTCAGATTCCTCGGGCCGACGCGAAGAACAATCTGCCAGCTTGCCTGGCAAAGCCAACCCTTCTAAAACGCCCTTGCGGATCACTGTTTCTCGAGCTGCTTTAGCCGCCCGCCTTGCTTTGGCTGCCAGTAAACACTTTTCCATAATGGCCCTGGCATCTTGCGGAAAACGCTCTAAATAATTGGCGAATGCTTCGGCCATGACCGCGTCCACCGCGACCCGAGCTTCGGGATTGCCCAACTTTGCTTTAGTTTGACCTTCAAATTGGGGTTCTTTAATTTTTACAGAAATCACCGCGGTCAGGCCTTCGCGCACGTCATCCCCCGATAGATTTTCCTCATTTTCTTTAAGATAACTATTTTTACGCGCGTAGTCATTAAGAGTTCGCGTTAAGGCCGTTCGGAATCCCGTTAGGTGCATCCCGCCTTCGCCCGTATGAATATTATTCGCGAAGCTTACTTCCTTGCCCTGAATGTCTTGTGTATATTGCACAGCGACCTCTACCGCGATATCTTCTTTTTCCTCGCTCACGTGAAAAATGTTTTCGTGCTTAATTTTTTCGCCTTGATTTAAATATTTCACAAAGGAAGGCAAGCCGCCTTCAAAGTAAAAAGTATAAGAATAATTAAAAATAGGCGGAAACTTATTCCCATCGTTCGACGCGGACACGGCGTCTTTTGCCGTGGACTGTTTTCTTTCATCACGAATCACGATTTTAACGCCTCTCGTTAGATATGACTGCTGCCTTAAATGATCCAAAATACGACGCCAAGAAAATTTCGCATCTTTAAAAATTTCTGGATCTGGCTCAAAGGTAATAGTAGTCCCAGTGCGATCCGTAGAACCAACTTTTTTTACTGGGCTAACTACTCGACCGAATTCATATTCTTGAGTATAAATATCGCCATCACGATGTACCTCTGCTTTGAGCCAACGCGAAAGCGCGCAAACGACTGACACGCCCACGCCATGCAAACCACCAGCAATTTTATATGACTGCCCCCCAAACTTAGCGCCCGCGTGCAAAGTTGTTAATACGGTTTCTAAGGCGGATTTTCCGGTTTGTTTGTGGACATCAACTGGGATACCCCGACCGTTATCCTGAACGCTCATCCGATTATTAGACGAAAATGTTACCACAATTTCATCACAATAACCGCCAATTGCTTCATCTAAAGAATTGTCCACTACTTCCCAAATTAAATGATGCAAGCCCTCAACGCCAGTGGAACCAATATACATGCCAGGGCGTTTACGCACGGGCTCAAGACCCTCTAAAACATAGATATCGCTGGCAGTATAGCTGTTATTATTGTTTTTATTTATTTGTTCAGACATAATATAGCGTTAAAAGGTTAATTAGTTAACGGGTTAACAGGTTTTCTAACTAACTCACAACTCGTTAACGCATTAACCGAGCAACAAAGTTAACAATAATCATCTTCTAATTTCCCACCCTTTTTCTTGTAAATTTTTAATAATCTTGGCCATAAAAATATCTACTTCGCGATCAGTTAAGGTTTTTTTAGATGATTGAAAAATTAGATGGAATGCTAAATTCTTTTTATCATCAAGTTCTTCGCCTTGATATAAATCAAATAGGTCAACATCCACTAATTCAAGGACATTTGACTCGTTAATCTCCGCTAAGACCTGCCCAACTTTAGTTTCTGGAGGGGCTAAAATCGCTAAGTCACGCACCGATGATGGATATTTTGCTAATGGTTCATACATTCTTTCAGAAATTGTTTCTTGTGTCAAAACATCTAAATCTAGCTCAAAACCCACAGCGATAGATCCCGCAAAATCGCGCAATTCGCCACAATAACCCAACAAACGATCGCCGATCTTGATTTGAGCCAGAGCCCGGACATTAAAATCATTCTCTAAAAAAGCCGACTCATCTTTAGCCAAAGCGTCATCAAACCAAATATCACTGATACCAAAAGATTGAATTAAATTTTCTACAAAACCTTTCAATAAGAAAAATGGCTCTTTTCCGTCCGAGCTCAGTAAAACACCAGCTAAACTTTCTTTTTCGTGAATAATTAATTGTTTATTCTGATTTAAATTCTGACACCAAATACGTCCAATTTCAAACAGCCTGATCGCGGAAAAATACTTTAAATTATTTTTAATATTTTGCGCCAGCCCCGGGATTAAATTCATCCTTAAACAAATTTTATCTTTGGCAATCGGATTTTGTAATGGCAGAGCCAAAGAACTACTTTTATCAGTAAAAACATAATTAATAGTTTCGTTAAAACCCCAATTAATTAAAGATCGCCTAACCTGATTTTTATACGCCGCCTGTTGATTGATTTCTGGCAGTGCTAAATTGATATAAGGCATTTTAGCTGGAATCTTTTTATAACCATAAATACGACCAATTTCTTCAATTAAATCTTCGGGCATCACCACGTCCAAACGTCTGGTGGGCGCCAAAACAACAATGGACTTTCCGCCAGAATTGCTTTTTTGCACTACAAAATCTAATGATTGTAAAATCTGAATAATTTTGTCTCGCGATAATTCAACGCCCAACAAGCTATTGGCTTGAGCTAAATCTAATTTAATTTGCTTAGCTATTTTTTTCTCCGGATAAAAATCAATTTTTTGAACCACCCTAACAGGCCCCGTCATCTCTTTTAATAAATGTATGCTCCGACCCAAAGCCAAATCAGCTAGATTAGGATCAATATTGTGCTGATAAATATCGGAGGCATCGGTTCGATGACCAAGCAACTTCGTGGCTCGCCTAATGGTTGGCCCGTCAAAACAGGATGCTTGTAAAATAATATTTTTAGTTTCTGGCCCGATCTCGCTTACCTGACCGCCCATAATACCGGCTAAATCAATGAGCTTTTTGCCTGCTTCAATAACTAAAATACCAGCCGTCAACTCGCGCTCAACCCCATCTAAGGTCACTACCCCTTCCCCCTGTCGCGAAAGCCGAACAATCATTTCACGTTCAGGGGATAACGCTAAAATTTTATCATAATCAAAAGCGTGCATGGGCTGACCTACTTCACACATTATGTAATTCGTCAAATCAACTACATTATTTATAGATCGCCCGCCAATGGCCTCCAAATAACCGACCAGCCACTTGGGTGATGCGGCGACCTTAATATTCTCAATCACCAAGGCCGCGTAACGCGGCACTTGCTTATTGCTTTGGACTTTGATATTAATCGGCCTGAGCTTCCCCCGAGCCAAGGCTATTTTTTGACTGGTTAAATTTTGATAATGCTGTTTTGGTTTTTTTTCTAAAATCGCTGCCAACTCCATAGCTATTGCCAAATGACAACGGCAGTCATGGCCGCGATTTGCTAAAACATCTATATCCAAAATCCAATCACTACCATTCTTTTTAATTGATTCCACCTCAAAACTGTGCAACGTTAAAAGCTCTCCTACTTTTTGAGCTGAAATATTTGTTAAATCAATATATTGTTTAAGCCAATTGAAAGAAAAAAGCATGATGAAAAAACAAATGTCTACGGTCTAAAGTCTAAGGTTAGCGTAAGCCGTAGTCCGTAAGCTGTAGACTGTAAGCCGCTATCAAAATTGTTTTAGAAACCTCAAATCCCCAGAAAAAAATAATCTAATGTCATCAATCCCCCATTTAATCATCGCTATGCGCCCCAAACCCATGCCAAAAGCAAAGCCCTGCCAACCGCTATGATCTAATTTCGCCGAACGCAAAACATTCGGGTGCACCATGCCCGCGCCCATAATTTCCAACCAGCCAGTTTGTTTGCATAAAGTACAGCCCTTGCCTTGGCACTTAACACAAGATAAATCAATTTCAAAACTCGGTTCTGTAAAAGGGAAGAATCCTGGTCGTAAGCGCGTTTTAATCTGACGATTAAAAATTCTTTGAAAAACAACGTCAATCACGCCTTTAAAATTAGCGATAGAAATATCACGGTCTATCATCAACCCCTCTAACTGATAAAACTGATAATCGTGAGAAGCGTCAGTCGCCTCATAACGATAAACCATGCCTGGTATAATAATTTTAAATGGCGGCTGATGGCATTCCATATAGGGCACCTGCATAGCGGAAGTATGTGTTCTTAGGAGCATTGATTCGGACCGCTGATTATTTTGCCCTAACCAAAAAGTGTCCATGGCATCGCGCGCCGGATGATCACCCGGAATATTAAGCGCGTCAAAATTGTAATATTCACTGGTTACCTCCTGCCCCTCAATGACACTGAATCCCAATGAACCAAAAATTTCTTCCATCTGACGACGAATTTCCATAATTGGGTGGCCATGGCCTTGGGGGATTTTAACAGCGGGGGACGACACGTCAAAAAATCTTTGGCCTGCTTTCAACGACCCCCTCAACTGGTCTTGCGTCTTAGCAAGTAGTTGTGTCAATTCTTGCTTAAAGTGATTAATGGCTTGACCCTGTTTTTTGCGCTCTTCAACAGTCAAATCCTTTAACGCAACTAACGCGTCAGATAACTTGCCTTTTTTGCCTAAATACTTACGATAAAGATCCTCCCACTGTTGTATGTTTTTTAGTTCCCTAGCTTCTTTTTGAGCTTGGAATAAAATTTGTGATAGATCCATATGTGATTTATTCTGATTTTCTAAATTTAAAAAATAACTCTGTAACCATTAAAATACCCACAATCACGAACAAACTCCACCAAGCAAGCATTTGCTGACGCTGTAAACATAAAATGCCATTGCCTAAAATCGCCAGCAAAAAACCTTGCCTTACTGACCCAGGGATGAACTGCCAGTCAGGTTTTTTAGACAAAGTAATCCGCTTTAATAAAAACAAAATCAAAGAAAAAAACCCAGCCAAAAACAAAAAAAACGCGGTATAAAATAGAACAAAAACAATGCCCTGGGAGCTGAAAGGATCAAAATAAATCAAAATCGCCGCTAAAACTCCGGCAGTCAACACCAAAGCAACTGTTAAAAAAATCACAAAACTAGCACTTTTCATGGTCTATATTTAACAACAACGTAGTTCTTGATTAGCTATTAGCATAAATAATTTTATTTCCTGCCTTCGCTCATCCTCTTGTGGGTTGCGCCCGCCGAAGACGAGCTTCAGCGAAACGAAAGTCGCCTCCGCAAAATTACTTCATAGTTTCGCTTCGGCGGACCAAATGCGGTCGCGACGGGATTTGAACCCGTGGTCTTCTCCGTGACAGGGAGACGTGTTAACCGGGCTACACCACGCGACCATGTTCTAATTTAATTTTTGATTTATTATCAGTAGCGGAGGTAGGGATCGACCAGTCATACGACTGGCCGTCAGGTCGTATGACCTGACAAACCCAATACTACGTTCTTGAACCGTAGCGGCGACAGGGATTGAACCTGTGGCCTAGGGTTTATGAGTCCCTCGCTCTACCACTGAGCTACGCCGCCAACATACTCTAAACTAAAAACTAATTTGTTGCCGAGGCAGGAATTGCACCTGCGGTCCCAAGGTTATGAGCCTTGTGAGATACTACTTCTCTACTCGGCTATGACAACAATGTTATTATAACTCCTAAGCCCCATAAAATCAAGCTGGGGCAAGTCGTGATGGCTCGCCCCTGTCCGCATTAATTTTATCCCTATTTTATTTTTTTAATTTTTTGGGATCCTCACGAGACGCTAAAGTCGCCTTAATTTGCCAAAAAGCATCAGAACGCAGAGCCATTAAAATCATTAGCCAAATTAAAAAAGCACAAATGCCTAAAATAACTATTTCAATAAAAAACCACCAGCGCTCTAAATTAGGATTAGTCAAAAAATTTGACACGTATTTAGCGCCTTTTTCCAAAATAGTACGATAGTCAATATTAAAAGGGAAATTGATCACTTTATTATTCAGTTAATTAGTTAACAGATTAACGGGTTAACAGGTTTTTGCGACTAACTGCTAACTAAATAACGACTTAATTAAACTTTAATCTATTATCGGGTACATTTTATGATAATCCGTTGCTTGTTCAAACGCATATCCCGTGCGCAATAAATCTTCTTCATTAAACTGCTTGGCTAATAACTGGACCCCTACTGGCAGGCCTGACTTAGTAAAACCAGCCGGTATTGATAGACCAGGGATACCAGCCAAATTGATTGGGACCGTAAATATATCCTCTAAATACATTGTCAAAGGATCGTTGTTTTTTTCGCCGATTTTAAACGCCGGCCTAGGCGTAGTTGGCGTTAGGATAACACCAACCTGTTTAAATGCCTTTTCAAAATCTTGCTTAATTAAAGTCCGCACTTTTTGCGCTTTTAAATAATAAGCGTCATAATAACCGGCTGATAGCGCGTACGTACCGATTATAATACGGCGTTTAACTTCATCGCCCAACCCTTGCGCGCGAGTTTGTAAATAGGTCGCCAGTAAATCGCCTTCAGATTTTGATAATCCATATCTAATACCATCATAGCGCGCCAAATTAGCACTAATTTCAGAAGGCACAATAATATAATAACAAGCCAGAGCATACTTGGTATACGTCAAAGAAATTTTGACTATTCGCGCGCCTAATTTTTTAAATTGCTTAATGGCACTATCAGTAATAGCCGCAACCTCTGGGTCTAATCCCTGACCAAAATATTCTTGAGGAATGCCAATTTTTAAACCCTTAATACCCTTGCCTAATTTAGCCGCGTAATTAATTACAGGTTCGCGCGAAGTTGTCGCGTCATTGATATCAACGCCAGCAATCGCTTCTAGAATTAAAGCAATATCTTTAACAGACCTCGCTAACGGCCCAATTGTATCCAAGGAAGATGCCATACTCATTACGCCATAACGCGAAACCCGACCATAGGTTGGTTTAAGCCCAGCGATACCGCAGAAACAAGCTGGCTGGCGGATTGAACCACCGGTATCAGTACCTAAAGAATAAAATCCCATAGCACTGGCCACAGCCGCGGCTGAACCGCCAGACGATCCGCCGGGGACACAACTTAAATCCCAGGGATTGCGCGTAGCACCAGAAGCAGAGGTCTCAGTGGACGAACCCATAGTAAATTCATCGGTGTTTACCTTGCCTAAAATCACAGCATCATTTAATTTAATCAATTTGACAGTTGTAGCATCGTATGGCGCGATATAATTTTGTAAAATTTTTGAACCCGCGGTTGCTTTGGCGCCTTTTAAACAAAAAACGTCTTTTAAAGAACAGGGGATACCAGCTAAAGGATTTAATTTATCGCCATTATTGATTTTTCGATCCACGATTTGTGCCTGCTCCAACGCCAAGTCTTCAGTTACGGTAATAAAAGCATTAATCTTTTTATTATACTTTTTAATTTGTTCCAAACAAGCCGTAGTTAATTCTTGGCTAGAAAATTGTTTAGCTCTTAAGCCATCCATAGCCTCGGAGATTGTAAGATAATTTAAATTCATAACATAAATTCAGTTAATCAGTTAGCGGGTTAACGAGTTAACGAGTTTGCAGTAAACAACCCGTTAACACAATAACCCGTTAACCGAATAACCGATTCATCAAAAAACCGATTTAACTTTTATATAATTTTCCTGACTGGTTGACGCTAACCTAACTAAAAGTTGCGCCTGATCGAAACCGACAACCACATCTTGACGCAAAACATTTTTCAAACCTGTCACTTGGCTGGTTGGCGCGACAGTTGAAACGTCAATTTCATCTAACTGGTCTACATAATCCAAAATAGCCGATAAATCTCGGCTAAATTTTTCTTTTTCTGCTGATGTTAATTCAATACGCGCCAATTGAGCGACTCGCCCAACTTCCTCAATAGATATTTGATTCTTATTATTCCCCATAGATTAAAAGTTTAACACACTATTGCCTTATTGTCATCTTAAAACACCCTGACAATAAGGTTCTTCACTGCGTTCAAAATGACAATTAGAAAATCATGTTTAAAAATTCCTTTTCGTCAATTATTTTTACGCCAAGTTTTTTAGCCTTCTGATATTTGGTCCCCGGATTTAGCCCCGCTACCACAAAATCAGCTTGCCGGCTAACTGATTCTGAAATATCGCCACCTAAAGCGCGAACTTTATTTTTGGCCTGGTCCCGCGACATTTTAACTAATTCACCAGTGAACACAAATGACTGATCGGCTAATCTCTGACCGATTTTTTTGGGCTCACTTTTAATCTTAACTCCCGCGGCTAATAATTTATCAATTAAATTTAAATTACGCTTATTGCTAAAATAGTCAACGATACTTTTAGCCACAACTTCGCCAATATCACGAACTAACCGCAAATTATCAAGCGTGGTACGTTGTAAGGCAGACAAAGAACCAAATCGAACAGCTAAATCCGTGGCCGTTTCTTCACCCACATGGCGAATGCCCAGAGCATAAATGAACCGGCTCAAGGCAATCTGCTTGCTACGATTAATAGCTAAAACTAAATTTTTAGCTGATTTGGCGGCGAAACGTTCTAAGGGCACTAAATCGCCCTCGGTTAATTTAAAAATATCAGCTACATCAATAATTAAACCACTATCCATTAATTGATCAATAATCTTTGGGCCCAAACCAACAATATCAAAGGCGTGGCGCGAAACAAAATGATAAAATTGTTCTTTAAGAATCGCTCCACATTTTAAATTGCCACAACGATAGATCACTTCGCCTTTAGCGCGAACAACTGGCGAATTGCAAACCGGGCAACGCGCCGGCATCTTAAATTCCGTAGTATTTTTAGGTCTTAATTCTTTAATCACCGAGACAACATCTGGGATGACGTCTCCAGCGCGTTGAATAACCACCGTGTCGCCGGACCGCACATCTAATCGTTTAATCTCGTCGACATTATGAAGCGTTGCCCGAGATATCATCGTGCCACCAACTTTGACTGATTTCAAAATCGCTACTGGCGTTAACGCGCCAGTACGGCCGATGCTCAAAATAATTTTTTCTACTATCGTGGTTGCTTGCTTGCCCGGAAATTTATAAGCAATGGCGCCTCGGGGCGCTTTACCGGCTACGCCCAATTTAACAAAAATCTCATTATCATCAACTGATACTACCAAACCGTCAATTTGATATGGCAAGCCATCACGAATTTTATTAATTTTTTGATGAAATAGACGCGCGTTTTCTAAATCCGAACATTTTTCAAAATGTTTATCAACTTTGAACCCTAAAAATGGTAGTAATAAATGCTCCTGGCTATGTAATTCTTGACCAACGCCAGAAACAATATCATAAGACAAAAACTCCAAATGACGCGACGCGGCAATTTTAGAATTTAACTGCCTAATGGAGCCAGCCGCGGTATTTCGCGGATTAGCATAAAGCGCTTGATTTTTTTGACGGCGCTTAGCGTTAATTTGTTCAAAAATTTTTTTAGTCATTACCACTTCACCACGCACTTCAAAACGACTATTAAAAATTTTTGCTAAGGATATGACTTGCGACAACCCCGCGCCTACTAATTCTTTTTCTGACGGACGACGTAATTGCAAGGGGATTGATTCAATGGTTTTTAAATTTTGGGTTACATCTTCGCCAACTTTACCATTGCCTCTGGTGGCACCTGTTTGTAAAATTCCTTTTTCATAAATCAAGGCAACCGCAAAACCATCTATTTTTAATTCCACGAAATAATCTAACTGTCCCCCTCCCCAACCCGCCCCCTTCACGAGGGGGAGGGACCGATTAGGGGGTAGCACCATTTTTTTAATCCGCTTTTCCCAGTCAACCAATTCTTCAAAAGAAAAAACATCTTCTAAAGAAAACATCGGCGTTTGGTGTTGAACTTTAATAAATTTATCTAATGGTTCGCCACCAACTCTTTGAGTAGGTGAATCCAGCGTCGTTAAATCAGGAAATTGCTGTTCCAATTGCCAAAGTTCGTGCTTTAAAGAATCAAAAGCGGCATCATCAATTTCCTGCTTGTCTAAAACATGATAAAGATAACGATGGTGATTAATCGCTTTTCGCAATACCAAAATACGTTGTTGGACTTGTTGCTTAACCATAGTTTTTCAGTTACGAGGTACAGGTTAAATTCGTCGTAACTCGCAACTCATAACCCGCAACCAAACAACCGATTCTCTATTATAGCTCTTGATAATAAAAAAATCCAGTTTTGGAACTGGGAAACTGGCTTACACTCAACATTGTCATGTCGAAGATACCCGTTAGGGCGCTGAACTAGTTTCGGCATCCACACCGTGGATTCCGGCCCGGCGGCCGGAATGACAAATTACGAAGACTCATCTACACTCTTATGACTGAAACCAATTAACATTACCACGAAGAAACAATCAAACGCGCTGCCGTATGAAAAACCCCGGTTGAACTGATATTACTGCTGGGCACAAGCAAAGGGGCATAAATATATTGTAAATCATAACTTACATTTGTAATGACGGGCGTTAAAGAATAGTGAGTTAGTGGCTGGGAAACCATCCAGTCGCCATTGCGTATTTTATATAAAGCGTGTTCCACGCCAGATTCTGCCGCGTAATAAGCTACCACCGAATCCCCAGAACCAATACTTAATTTGGTTTCAGTAATCATCACTAGGCCGACTGTTAAACCGATCGCCAAAAGTCCAGTTAATAAAACTACAGTCAACAAAAGCGCGGCCGCGCCTTGTTGATTATGAATTAAATTGAATATCTTTTTTAAAATCATAATTATAGAACGATGCTACTGTCGTGCTGAACTCATTTCGGCATCCACACCGTGGCTTCCGGCTCAATGGCCGGAATGACAATTATTTTGATTATTCGTAACTACGCGAGGTAACTGTAGTTTGCAAATCAATTATCGCTCCTTCACCGGCACGCGCGCCAACTGACTCTGCCCTTAAAACAATTGTTAATCGCTTGCCCGGGGTGCCGCTTAAAGGATAAAAATAACCTCTAATATCCACTTTGGTTATATCATTTAAATAACGGGTATCAGCGCCCCTGTCGCGAGCTAAAATCCCTGGTTTACTCGCAGAATCATTATAAAAATGATAAACAATATTATTACCCGGATCGTCTAAACGCTGAATCGTTAATTCATATATAAAATGGGGGCCGCCTACCACTCTAACATCAATAATTTTAGACATTCTAATTTCTTTAGCCATCATTTCTATAGAGTAGCGTGCGCTATCATGGACCAATTGTAAATTTTGCGTTTTGCGTTGGGCTTTAACCAAAGAAATCGTTACTGACAGCATTACCGTTACCACAATAGAAAAAATCGCTAAAGCGACAAGCATTTCTATTAAGGTAAAACCCGTTAGTGTAGACCTACAAATAAGTTTTTTGTTATTAAACGTCATTGGTAAAAAAATTATTGTCTCTCGTTGTCATCCTGAACTAATTTCAGGGTCCAGTATTAACGACGTGGATGCTGAAATAAACCGAAGGTACTGTCCGCAACATGTATTCAGCATGACGACTCCACGAACACCTAATTACGGCGCCATCCAATTATATAATTTATCATAAACTTGAACTGATTTTAGACCCGCCCGATCTTGCCAAATAACTTGAACAGTTACCAATTTATACCCAAGATCAGCAGGGACAACAGAAGGAGATGAAATATTGATAATCCGAAAAAAGTTAGTAAAAGTGCCATTATCGTAATTATATAATTTGCTCACAGCATTATAACGTAATTGAAAAAAGCTCGGGATATCGCTAATACTATTAATTTCGGTACCAATTCTTGGCATTGCCGCACCCACGCCACCCCAAGTAGCATTAGTTGTTATATCAATATCAACTGGATTAGTCGGCTGGTTAACGCCAAAACGAAAGTTACCGCAAACTTGTGCGGGGGTGTAATTTCCATTAATGCAAATAGGATCATACCAGTCGGTCCAATTATCAACATGGCCATCTTCTCGCCACCAACGCACTAATTCTATGCCTTCTTGGGCTAATTCGCTGGCAATAAGTTTATTCTTGGCCACGCCAATATTTTTTACCCCCAAATTAACTAAACCAAAAATAGCAAGCACAGCAATTACGATAATCGTGATCGCGAAAATAACCTCTAAAAGAGTAAACCCTTCATTTTTTTTGATATTAAATATCATAAAACCAAGAAAAATTTCTAATTATTCTAAATGATGACCAATGACCAAAATCCCAATGACCAAATTTTATTACTTATCAAAATTAATTTAGAAATTGATCATTGGGGCTTAGGGTTTTCTTAGAATAATTAGGTTAATTATTATAATTATCGCAATTATAGAATCTTGACCAAACAGCCATCGTTAATCCGAATTGTTTTCGTGGTCATTGTTTTATTATCCCGTAAAATAATATCGAGATTGTCTTCGAAACCGCTCGGTGGATTGTTGTTAATATAACAATCAGGATTGGGTTTTAGAAAAAAAGCATTTTGGCCGACTCCGCCGATCAGGGGAATGCCTGAAGGCAAAGTAAATTCTTTCAAAGTTTGACTGGTGGCCGCGACATAGGTCTTTACCGCGGATGATAGGTTATAAAAAATTAAATAATGGCTATCATCTTTAACATAAATTCCATAGCCAGCAGGCAAAACGCCTCCGGCTAATTGCGTTTCCAGGGCCATGCCTTGGGCCCAACGAATATTAACTGATAACTCTTGCACCGCTCTTTGCAATTGGCGGCGCGAATTAAAATATTGATTTTGCGCTAAAACAATGGCCGAGACAATCCCGATAATCGCCATAACGACCAAAAGCTCCCAGATGGTAAAACCATTCTTTTTTTGATTTTGCACTTCCATTGATAGCTGTCATTCTGAGGCCGCGGCCGAAGAATCTCGGTTGTTTTAGATAACAGACCCAAAGATTCTTCACTACGTTCAGAATGACGGAATGCCGTGGATTCCAGGTCGACACCCGGAATGACAAAATTATTTTAAAGTAGTATTTTCCAATACCAGTTTATGATTTTTTCTCCCCAAAAAAGCGCGATAATTGTGCCACTGGCCAGAAAAGGGCCAAAGGGCACCATACTTTTTAATTTCTTTTTACGAGTCAAGATCAACGCTAAACCAATCAAGCCGCCAGATAAAAAAGCAATAAATAAGGCGGTGGTAATTTGCGGCCAAGATAAAAGGAGCCCCATTAAAAACGCTAATTTGATATCGCCAATGCCCATACCTTTACCGCGGGTGATCAAAACTAATAGCAGAAAAAAGGTGGCGGCGCCAAAAGCGGCGAACAACGGATAAAATGTTGTTAGCGTTAACAGCTTAGCACCTACGCTTGGCCGTAGACCGTAGACCGTAGACTGTAGACTAATCCGATATAGAAACGCAATCGCTATGGCTGGAAAAATAATTTTATCAGGGATTAAATAATGTTTTAAATCGTAGACGAAAATGATTATCAACAAACTGCCAACAGCCAACAACAGGCCGCATTGAATAATCAGCGTTGTCATTTCGGTCGCCGAGCCGAAATCCACGACACTGGATGCTGAAATAAATTCAGCATGACGAACAAAATTAACGAAGACAAAAGTTTGCAAAAACAACAATCCGGTTGCTATTTCTACCAACGGATATTGCCAGCTGATTTTTTTGGCGCAATAACGGCACTGGCCTTTTAAAAGAACAAAACTTAAAACCGGGATTAAATCATACCAAGCCAAAGTATGTTTGCAATGCGGACAAAAGGAGCGCCCCTTAAGCGCAGATTTTTTAGTGCCTAGACGAAAAATAACGACGTTAAGAAAACTGCCAATAATTAAACCAAATAAAAAAATTAAAAATAACAAAACTAACATTAGGGTTAACGAGTTAACGAGTTAACGAGTTAGAAAACCCGCCAACTCGCTAACCCGTTAACCTAACAACCAAATAACTAGGGAGACAAATATCTAACCCCGGCGCGTTGAAATTCACCCCTCACCTTTTAAGGAGACAAACTTTTAGTTTGCGTCCAATGTATCGTATTAGCAATTTTGCCGTAATAATACTCCTTAAAAGGTGAGGGGTAAGTTTTCGTGGCGCCGAGGTTAAACAAAGGTCAAAACTGAAATTGGGGTAAAAACTAAATACCAAAACAGAGAACTGGATCAGCACAACCAGCCAATGATGGAGAGGCAGCAGTACAACCAGTTGGCGGAGTAGCGCCCAGGTTAGTACAAGCGTCTAGGTCACCGCCCAGAGGACCAGATTGATTATTATTCTCCAAAAGAGCACCTACAATATAACGATTATTACCAACGCAGTAATGATAGATAGAAGGACTGACGTTTTGAGGATCGAGAGGCAAAGCTGGCATATAGGTCGGGACTATGGCGGCGGTTAACTGTGTCCAATCGCAAGCCGCGTTGCCAGCCGGATAAGAACCATTGCTATCATAATACATTTCTAAAGCCAATTGTACCTGATTCAAGTCAGCGGCGCGACGAGTATCTCTGGCTTTAGACCGAGCAGTATTTAACGACACCAAAACGATAGCAGCTAAAATACCAATAATAGCGATAACTACCAAAAGTTCAATCAAGGTAAAACCTTTTCGATATAATTTTTTCATCTTTTATCACCTCCTTCCACTAATGTAATTAGTTGTTTGGTTTTTGAGTTACGAGTTGCGGGTTACCTTACCATTCTGTTTATGCCGTTCTAAATAGTTAATTAGAGATCCTATTTGTCTTGATATAATCTATAATTTATTATCAGCTCTATCAAAATCGGCTTGAGTAATGTAACCAACCGTTAAAGCAATGTATAGTTGATTTCTTGCCTCGCCCGCAGAACCTTTGGCTATCCGCAAAAATCTAACAAATTCATTATTATTACGCTTTTCAAAACCCTCAACAATATTAGGACTAATAGAAATGACGCTTCTTCTTAACTGACTCCTTAAGTCAAAATCTTTAGCAAAATACGGCCGTGCCGTAAAATCATAAATTTCTTTAGTAATAACTAAACTTTCTTTCCAAATATTTAAATCTTCAAATCTTAAAATTTTCATAACCCGTAACTCGTAACCTATGAACCAGTTAACTGGTTCATTTACATGTTCCCTACTGTATTATAAATCGGAATTAGAATTGAAGCAACTAAAATAGCCACACCCACGCCCAAGAAAATAATTAAAATTGGTTCAATCAATTGCGAAAGACCTTCCACAGTGGCATCTACTTCTTTTTCGTAGAAAGTGCCGACATTTTGCAGAATTTTTTCTAATTGACCGGTTTTTTCTCCAGTGGCCAACATTTGAACCACCAAAGACGGCACTTCTGGGTGCAAAGCGAACACCGAACTAATTTCCCCGCCCACCCTAACTTCTTCCATCGCCTCTAAAACAATATCACGATAAATCATATTGCCCATAGTGTCTGCCACCACCTTAAAAGACCGCATAATCGTTAAACCGCCTTTAATTAATGTGGCAAAATTCTGGGAAAAACGCGCCAGATAAATTTTACGATATAAAATCCCGACTAAAGGAATATTGATTTTAAATTTATCTAAAATATAACGGCCATGGCCCTTGCGCGTCAATTTGAATAGAACACCGGCGCTAATGGCCAAAAAGATAGCCACAAAAATACCGTAATTTTTAACAAAAACGCTTAAGCCGATAATAAAACGGGTAGTCCATGGCAATTGCTGGCCAGTTTCTTCCAAAATAGATGTTAGTTGAGGGATTACCATTACCAACAGCACCACAACTACCCCGGCGAAACCAACCAAAATAAAAATTGGATAATACATCGCCGAAGTTACTTTTCTTATCAAATACTGTTCTTTTTCTAAGTGGTCGGCCAAATAATTTAAAGAATTTTCTAAATTACCAGCGGCTTCGCCAGAGCGCACCATATTTACATAAAAATCAGAAAACGCTTTGGGGAATTTTTCTAGAGCCCGCGACAGCATTGACCCGCCTTCAATATCTTCGGCTAATCGGAAAATTGTTTCTCTAAAAACAGGACTTTTAGTTTGATTTGCCAAGGCAGTTAGCGCTTGAATAATCGGCACTTTCGCGGAAAACATTGTTGCCAGCTGGCGAGAAAACATTACTACATCTTTCTTTTTAACGCCGCCAAAAATAGTCAGATTTTTAAAAATCAAAGGCATGCGGCCGATTTTTTGTAAATCAACCACGACTAAATTGTTATTTTGCAAAACAGCCAAGGCTTCTTTTTGGTCACCAGCTTCTACTTCGCCGCTTTGCAAACGGCCTTGTTGAGTACGGGCAATATAGAGAAATTTCATAAAATAAACACGATTAACGGGTTAACGGGTTTTATAACTAACTCGCTAACTCGTTAACCGAATAACTCTATCGTTTGAGCATCATCATAAGTTCCGCGGGATTAGATGAATAAGTTTGGGCAATTTCTAAGGCGATCATTTCATTTCTAACCAAATCGGCCAAAGAGCGATTTAAAGAAATCATGCCTTCTTCAGCTCCGGTTTCAATGACCATATCAACCTGATAAACTTTGCCTTCACGAATTAAATTGCGCACTGCCGGATTAGCGATTAAAAGCTCTACCGCGTTTATCAACCCGCCATTTTTAGCTGGTAAAAGACGACGCGACAAAATACCCAAAAGAGTGCCCGCTAATTGCAACCTAATCTGATGCTGTTGGTGAGGCGGAAAAGTGTCTATAATTCGGTCAATAGTTTGAGCGGCCGTATTAGTATGCAAGGTGGCAAAAATCAGATGGCCGGTTTCGGCCGCGGTTACTGCCGCGGAAATCGTTTCTGGATCACGCATTTCACCAATCATCATTACATCAGCATCTTCGCGCAAAGCGGCTCGCAAACCGCGCGCAAAACCCAAAACATCCAAACCGACTTCTCGCTGGTCAATAATACATTTATCTTGCTTAAAAACATATTCCACTGGATCTTCAATAGTTATAATGTGGTCAGTCCGATTATGATTAATCTCGTCAATCATAGCGGCCAAAGCCGTAGATTTGCCATGGCCCGAAGGACCGACTACCAAGAAAAAACCTTGCGAAGTTGTAGTAAACTGGCGGAGAACTTCTGGCAAGTTAAGCTCTTCAAGATTGCGAATTTTATCAGGTAATAACCTGAAAGCCGCGCTCACCACGCCCATTTGTTGATAGATGTTGGAACGGAAACGACCTTTGCCATAAGAAAAAGACAAGTCAATGTCTTTATGCCGCCAAAATTTAGCTTGCTGATCTGGATTCAAAACAGACATTGCCAGTTCCGAAATTAATTCACTGGTTAAGACCGGCCGGCTTTGAATTTGGACCAAACAACTGTCAACCCGCAAAATTGGACGACGGCCCGAAGATAGATGCAAATCAGTCGCGTTATTTTTAATGGCTTCATCAAGCAAAGCGCGCAATTGCGGATGAAACTTATCAAAGTCCACCCTTTGACCATCAACTGCTAAAGGGTCTAAATTTTCTCCAGAATTTTTTTGTAGCATAGATTTTAAATTTTATTAAACCCGCAACAAATAGTGTCATTCCCGCGAATGCGGGAATCCACGCTTAGTCGGATATTTACTGTATAAATTCCCGCATTCGCGGGAATGACATTGTGGATTCTAAGATAACGCCTGATTAATTTTTTGAATAATTTCTGACGGGGTAAACTGCGCCTTGACAATATAGCCCTTGACGCCAAGCTCCAATCCCCGTTGAATTTCCTCTTTTTGACCCACATTAGACAAAATTAACACTGGGATTTTTTGATAAACTTCATGTTGCTTAATAGTCCTCAAAAATTCGAAACCATCCATTTTAGGCAAAACAATATCTAAAAGGATTAAATCAGGCTGAGTTTGTTCTAATTTACGCAAAGCATCTTCGGCTGTCCCTAAAATTTCTACTTCAAACCCAGCACCGCTAATTTTTTTAGCGTACATTTCACTTAAAAATGGGTCGTCTTCAATAAGAAAAATATGTTTCATATTTTTAATCAATAGTTTTCGACTCCACTGCTTTTAAAACCTCCTCCAAACCAACCAAGCCCTCCAAGGCCTTAAGAATCCCATCCTGTTTCATGGTCAGCATCCCTTGACGTTTCGCCTCTTGACCAATCACAGATTCCATTGGCTTTTCAATAATAATTTTTTCTAATTCCTTGGTCATCTTTAACATTTCGTAAATGCCAATACGACCACGGCTACCTTTATTACCGCAATATTTACAGCCCGGGGCGTTGTAAACTTTTAACACCGTATTTTTTATTAAAATTTCGGGTAATGCCTTAGTTTTTAATCTTTCTCTGATATCAATCAATTCAGTAGCAATCACTTGTTTGAGCGGCGCAGGCGGATCAACTGGTTGACGGCACTGTGGGCATAACCGCCTGACTAATCGTTGAGCTACTACTAATAATAAAGTAGAAGGCAATAAAAATGGCTGAATGCCCATATCAATCAAACGCGGGATAACGCCAACCGCATCATTAGTATGTAAGGTTGACAGCACCAAATGACCCGTTAAAGCCGCGTGAATACTTAATTCTGCAGTTTCTTGATCACGGATTTCACCAACCATAATTACGTCCGGATCTTGACGCAAGATATGGCGCAACCCAGAAGCAAAAGTGTATCCGATTTCTGGCCTAACTTGGGATTGATTAACGCCTTCAACATAATATTCTACCGGATCTTCCAAAGAAATAATATTCACCTCTTCATTATTCAAAATATGGAGAACTGAATACTGAGTCGTAGTTTTGCCAGATCCCGTAGGTCCTGTGGTCAAAATTAATCCAAAAGGCTGATCAATAGCGCTTTCTAATAACCTTGAGTTTTCGCCAATAATGCCCAGCTCCGTAAAACTCAAAGCGCCACCTTTGGGGTCTAGAATACGCATTACCACTTTTTCACCAGTAGTGGTTGGCAAAGTAGAAACTCGAAAGTCAATCTTGCGATCGCTAATTACCGTGCTAAAGCGGCCATCTTGGGGGACACGATTTTCATCAATACGCATATGGCACAAAATCTTAATACGCGCCACCACCGCTGAATGAATATTTTTTGGCAAGAATAGCCCCGTATACAAAACGCCATCAACTCGAAAACGCACTCTGACATTATCTTCCATGGCCTCAATGTGAATATCCGAAGCGCGGCCTTCGGTGGCGTGCCTCACAATCACAGCCACGATTTTTGTGATGGGCGCTTCGGCCACAATCCTTTTTGCTTCTTGCTGAATCTTATTCTTGTCTGTTGATTTCGTTCCCAGCTCTGTTTCTAGGGCCTTGAGCGCCAGATCGACTTCGCCACGCAAAGAACGATATTGCTTAGCAATATTTTCTAAGTCATTTTGAGTAACAACATAAATTTTTATTTGCAGACCCCGCCTGGCAGCCAAAAATCTTAATGCTTCTTGGGCTTGCAAATCGTCAGGGCTAACCATAGCTACCTTTAAAACATTACCAGATTTTTCAAAAGGCACAAATTTATAAAAAGAAGCTGTTTCTTCGGGAATTTGTCTTAAGACCTCTGGAGCCACCTTGCTATCTTTGAGGTCAATAGATTCTAAGCCAAAAATCTTTGCTTTAGCTTGAGCTAATTTTTGCGGATTAATAATATTACGCTTTAAAAGAACATACTCTAAAGTCCTGCCCGACTCTTCAGCGGCCTTTAATGCTTCAGCTATTTGTGATTTAGTCGCCCAGCCTAATTCTAAAATAATTTCAGCCAAAGAACTCATAATTAAATAGCCCGCCTTCGTCTCGCAACAACTCGACTTCAGCGCGACAAAGCCCACCAAAGACGAACGAAAACGGACTTCGCTCTAATCCATTATCAGGGCTCGCAATAACAAAAACAGGCTTGATTAAATCGCCTAAAAAGGGATAAAAGGATTTTGACGGCCCTGATCACCGGGCGTTACTGGATTTTCTCCAAAAAACTTCAGTTCTTTAAAAGTTTGGCTATCTAAAAATTGCCAATCAATCTTCGGATTATTTAGGCCCGAGACATCATTCGTTACGGGCAAAGACACAGTAGGGGTTGGCGATGACGGCTTACGCCAAAATCCAAAATAAACAATTACCAAAGTAATCACCAGCATTATAACAAAAATTATGGTAAAAATTTTAAGTTTCTTTTGTTCGGGAGTTGTAAAAGCCATTTGATTTTATTGTCATCCTATGTCGTCCTGAATAAATGCGGCACGCGCTACCTTCGGTTTATTTCAAGATCCAATATCAAGGCTGTGGATGCTGAAACTAACCAGAGGCACTGCGCATTTCATTTTCATTTAATATAAACTTAACGCATACGTTCAGTATGACAACAAAGGCTACAATGATTTATTCGGCAAAAAATAGGTTTCTAAAGATAATTCGTAAGTAAAAAGTCCGCCCGGCAAACTATCGTTCTGAGATTGGGGTTTAATAGACAAATCACGTAAATCCAAAAGCCGGAGATCCTTTTCAACATCTTCCAAAAAATTCTTAAAAGAATCATACGAACCGACCAAAGACAATCTAATCGTCGTGGAATAAGACAATGTTGGGCCGCTGTTTGCCTGTGGCTGGACAGATGTTGCCTCTGTTTCTGGCGCTGTTTCGCTAAAAGTTGGCGTCGCGTTGCCAGCTTCGCTAGCAGGGGCGTTAGCACTAGCCCCCTGGCTCGTTGCCGCTCCGGTAATGAAACTCAAATTATTAAGCAACAACCCATTCTTAGACGAGAGCGCGGTCATTTCGGCAATTAATTCGGGTAAATCTTCACGACTCGGCAAGGCGGTTCTCGCCTTATCTGCCTGTTCACGATGCGATTCATAATCTTGGCGCAATTTTTCTTGATCAACAATTGACGCTTTTAAAGTATTTAATTTTTCTTGCAAAATGTTATTTGTTTCAGTCAAGGCAGACACGGATTCAAAGCCAGGGACAATTAGCAAAACTACTATCAGCATGACTGCCAACCATAAAACGATACTGATAAAAATTAATTTGGACATGATTTAATAATTTAGTTTATAGAAAAAATTATCTGGAGATAAATCAATGCTTAAACCAAAATTCACTCCGCTTTCTGATTCGCTGAACTGATTTAATTTAACTGATTTAATTTCCGGCAAATTCTCCAAGGCGCGTAATTGCCGGCCAACCATTAAATAGGTTTGCGTGGAGCCACTTAATGTCAACGAGGCGAGCCCCCCCCCAGCGGTACCAGTCAAATTAAATAGTTGCGGCGCCCTAAAAGTCAAATCGCTCCAGCAAACTTTTGTTAAGGTATGATCTTCAACTAACCTAAATAAAGATTCGCTTACAATGTGGCGCGACAAAAGATTTTTTAAAATTCCAACTGCTTCATTAGTCGCTTTAATGTCTTTAGCAAGCGCCTTATCAATAACCGGCTGGCTTTCAATTTGTTGAATTTGCTTTGACAGGTTATCGCTCTTGACATTTAACGACCTCTGCCATAAAAAAACTACGCCATAAACTATCGCCGCCAAAGAGCCCGCTAACAAAGAAATAATAAAAACAATCTTAACAACTCGGCCGCTCGTTGAATTAGCCGAGGCCATACCGAGTCCGCCAAACCCTCGCGGCGTTAAAACGGGACTGTTTAAATTTGTATTTTGCGGTTGGGTTGGTTGAGGTTGAATATCCATATAGTCAAATTTGCAATTTTAAATTTTAAATTTTAAATTTTATCTCATTGCCAATCCTACGGCCACGCTCATTGAAGGACCCAGATCACTTAAATAATCTTCCGCGCCTTGCGGGACAGATAGTCCGATAAATGGATTGGCCATAAATACCGGGATATCAAGATTTTGTTTTAAATAATCTTGAAAAACCGTTAAATTTGCCGAACCGCCAGACAATAAACAAAAATGAGGAGGGTCTAACGACTGCCCCTTGACAATCGTGCCCGCTTGTGCTGAATCAACGACTGCTTTAATCTCGCTAACTACCTTCCCAAAAACTGGCTTTAGTTGATCAAGACCATTTTGAATAACTGCTTCATCCTCATTCGTATTCCGTATAAGATCAGACCCCACACGAACGCCAACTAATTTCCGCGTCCGTTTAATTTCTTCAATCTCACCAAAACCAGAATGTGTTTTTTCCGCTAAAAAATTGGTAACCCGATTACCGGAATAGTCAATAAAATGGACTAAACGGACTAAATTATCTTGCAACCAAATTAAATTAGAAGATCTAGCCCCGGCATCTAAAACCAAACAATTAGTTTTAATTCTATGGACATCCTGCTTAGCCACGACTATTTTTGTTTTTAGCTCTTGAGTTAGCTGATTGATTTGATTTTGTAGCGCTCGAACCAAGCTAAAATTTTCCGCTTCCATGGCCGCTAGTTTTAAGCCCAAACCAGCGACTATCCGACTCAATCTTTGGACAATCTCCCTGGGAACCGCGACTAATAAAACCTCTAAACGCTTCCCTGATTTTAATTCACCCGTTGCTCCTGACTCGCTAATTGCTGATTGAGAGGAGCTAATTAACCAATCCAGTTCAAATT
>Ga0210017_1000607_pt1 | contig 30704 bp, 29 predicted proteins | sample CryGeyCG2014_020_FD_183966 | JGI IMG/M metagenome (GOLD analysis project Ga0210017, IMG submission 183966) | Groundwater microbial communities from aquifer - Crystal Geyser CG08_land_8/20/14_0.20 (SPAdes) (version 2) | ecosystem: Environmental > Aquatic > Deep subsurface > Groundwater | place... | reverse complement strand
AAAATCATGAAAATTGTAGCTATTAAAATTGGCTGAAGAGAAAAACCTGCTCGCCAAACCAAAAATAAAAAATAAAAAGAAAGTAAAATAGGAATCACTGCTCCTCCTAAATTAATAGCAATACCCTCAGCTGTAATTTTTGGTGTCTGAAATAACCCGAAAAATCTTGACTCTATCTTATAAACTAACTTCTTTTTAGTTAGCGGAATATTAATAGCCGAGCCAATGAGAATTAAAAAAAGTAAAAATATGGTTATTTCGGGTGAAATCCCTAATTTTTCAAAGCCAAGGGTAACAACATGAAAATAACCCAAAATGAACAAAATGGGCAAAAATAAAATAAAAGCTAAAAATATTAGACAACCTATTGGAAAGAAAAACATAAACCCTACGAAATACGAATTATTACGAATATACGAATAATGGAGCGAGGCAACAAGTCCTCAAAGTAAATTTCGCAGGCCTGTTAGCATGGTTCCGCCGAAGGCGGATAACAGGCCGAGAACTTAGGTTGTCCCGACACGCTGGGTCGGGAACAGCCGGTACTTTGAGACTTCGTTGCCGAGCGACTATCCAAATTTTGGATAGCAACATTTTTTGTATTTCATCGGCTTTCCAGTTTGAGGATTAATTTTGCCGCAGGGGCAGGGATCGTTTCTGCCAACTTTTCTCTGCAGCCCGGCGACATAGTGAGAAGAAGAACTAACCTGAGCTTTTTGAACTGGGGCAAGAGACACTCTTAGAATGGTATTGGCAACTGTTGATTCCAATGTTTCAAGCAATTTTCGAAACATTTTGTGACCTTCATTTTTATACTCCACCAAAGGATCCTGCTGACCATAAGCTCTTAATCTAACTGAATCCCTTAAATATTCCATATTTTCCAAATGCTCCAACCATAACATATCTAAGGTTCTTAAACTAATAAATTTAGCTGCCTGATCAAAATTTTCTCCCAGTTCTTTTATTTTTTCTTCGAGTGCCTTTTTTTCTTCCGGACTTTTCATCCAATCTTTAATCTTTAATCTTAAATCTTTAATCTCTAATAATTCCCTTCTCTTTTTGTAAATGACTTCTCGATGTTTATTCATTACGTCGTCGTATTCTAAAACATGCTTTCTTAAATCGAAATTCAGACCTTCAATTTTTGACTGGGCTTCTTCAATTGCCCTAGAAATAAGATTAGCTTCAATCGGCTGATCTTCGGGAATTTTTAATGCTCCCATTAACGACTTTATTCTCTCTCCGCCAAAAATTCGCATTAAATCGTCTTCCAGAGAAACAAAAAATTGGCTGGAGCCAGGATCTCCTTGTCTTCCTGACCTTCCTCTTAGTTGATTATCAATTCTCCTCGCCTCGTGTCTTTCCGTGCCAATGACGTGAAAACCGCCAAGGTTAACAACTTTCTTCATTTCTTCTGGATTTTGAGGATTACCTCCCAAAATTATATCCACTCCCCTACCAGCCATATTGGTGGCAATAGTTACCTGACTCAATTTTCCTGCCTGGGCAAGAATTTGGCCTTCTTTTTCATGGTGCTTAGCATTTAAAATTTGATGGGGAATTCCTTCTCTATCTAATAATTTTCCTAAATATTCATTTTTTTCAATTGAGGTGGTGCCGACTAAAACCGGTTGACCGATTTTATGTCTTTCTTTTATTTCTCTAACTAAAGCCTGAAATTTTCCGTCAATGGTTTTATAAACTCGGTCAGGAAGTTCTTGGCGAATCATTGGCTTATTAGTTGGAACGCAAATTACTTCCAATCCATAAACCTTATCAAATTCCTCAGCTGAGGTGGCGGCGGTGCCGGTCATCCCAGCTAATTTTTTATAAAGGCGGAAATAATTTTGAAAAGTTATTGTGGCTAAGGTTATTGACTCTGGCAAAACCTGAACCCTTTCTTTTGCCTCAATTGCCTGATGCAAGCCTCCTGACCAACGACGACCCGGCATTAATCTGCCGGTGAATTCGTCAACAATGATAACCTGGCCATCTTTGACCACATAATCTCGGTCTCTTTTGAAAAGAGTTTCAGCTTTCAATGATTGCTCTAAGTGATGGAGATATTTTATTCCTCTTTCTTCATAAATATTTCCCATTCCTAAAATTTTTTCAATTTTATTTATCCCATTTTCGGTCAAAGTTACCGCTCTCATTTTCTCATCAATTTCGTAATCGGTTTTTGGATCTAGTCTCGGAATAATTCTGGCAAATTCCTGATACCATTTTGAAGATTCGGTATCTGGAGCCGAAATGATTAAAGGGGTTCTGGCTTCATCAATTAAAATTGAATCAACTTCATCAATAATGGCATAATGAAATCCCCTCTGCGATTTCTGAGATAAATCATAAACCATATTATCTCTTAAATAATCAAAGCCGAATTCATTATTTGTTCCATAAGTAATATCAGCTAAATAAGCTTCTAATCTCTGGCAGGGTCTTAAAAAATCTTCGACCACATAAAAAGAGCCTAGCTCATCTCTCATTTTTTCTTTTCCCTCGGGGGGTTTTTTGTAATCTGGGTCATATAAAAAAGATTGTTCGTGATTCAGGCAACCAACAGTTAATCCTAAAGCGTGGTAGATTTGTCCCATCCAGACAGTATCCCTTCTGGCTAAATAATCATTGACTGTCACTAAGTGGCATCCCTTTTCTTCTAAAGCATTTAGATATAAAGGCAAAGTAGCAGCCAATGTTTTTCCTTCTCCTGTTTTCATCTCAGCAATTTTCCCTTGATGTAAAACTAGTCCGCCAATTAGCTGGACATCAAAATGCCTCTGATGAAGTGTTCTTTTGGCAGATTCTCTAACTAGAGCAAAAGCTTCGGGTAAAATATCATTGAGAGTTTCGCCTTTTCTTAACCTTTCTTTAAATTCTCCAGTTTTCTCTTTTAATCTCTCATTAGAAAAACCCTCGAATTCCTTTTCGAGTGAATTTATTTTATCAACCAAGGACTGAATCTTCTTTAAATATTTCTCATTGGCATCCCCTAAAATTTTATTTAAAATTCCCATAATTTATAAATTATACAATAAAATTTCAATTTTTTCAACCTCGTTAGAAATAAATTTCTAAACGGAATTGAAATTAAAAACCCCTTTGCAGGAGTTAAAAATACGGCTGTTGAGGTTTGCCTCAACACCTTAAATATTTTGGCAAAACTGCTGAGGAAAAGTGAATTTCTGGAGAGTAATATTTGGTTTGGAGGTTGAGTTTTTTGTATTTCTTTTTTATCTCTTCAAAAGTAACTTTATCAAAATCAATCTTCTTTGAACCAAAAGAAAAAGTGTGTTCATCAAAGGGAAAACAGCCAACATGGGCTTTATGAATTTTAAAAAATGTAAAAGCTTTTTTTATTTTTTTTCTAGCTTTTTTGGCAAATTTTTCTCGAAAATAAGCGGTCTGGAAAGCGGCAACTCCGTTTTCTTTTAGGGCCCGAGAAATATCTTTGTAAAATCCGATTTTCCAAAGAACCTTTGAGGAACCACACGGGTCTGTTAAGTCATTAATTATTATATCAAAAAAATTATTATATTTTTTAACAAAATTCAACCCATCTTCATTGAATATTTTTAATCTTCTATCGTTAAAAGCACCATTAGAAAGAGAAGGTAAATACTTCTTTGAAATTTCAATCACTTTTTTATCAATATCAACTAAAAAAATGGTCTCGACCGGATGTTTTACCACTTCACGTAGCGCACCGCCATCTCCCCCACCAATTATTAAAACTCTTTCTGGTTTTGGGTGATAAAAAAAGGCTGGATGGGTCAGCATTTCATGGTAGACAAATTCATGTTTTGTTGAAAGTTGAACTAGCCCATCTAAAACTAAAATCTTACCAAATTCTTTTGTATCAAAAATCTCAATCTTCTGAACCTGGCTTTTTCCAGAATAGATTTCTTTCAATATAATAACCCCAAAAGTAAAAGAGGTTTGCTCCTTTGGAATAAAATCTTCAAAAAACCAAGTTTGGGTGGTGGGTGGGTGGCGACCAAAAAGAAGTTTCTTTTTCATCCTATTTTCCCTCTCGTTATTTTTTGAATCTCAACCTTTTTAGGTTTAAATTTCTTTTTTAAATAATCGATGGCTTTATAGGGTATAGCTTTTTCGCCGCAGGTGAAGATATCGACAGCAACATAATTTATTTCCGGCCATGAATGGATTGCGATGTGAGATTCAGCCAATAAAACAACCCCAGTTATTCCCTGAGGTTGAAATTTATGAATAGTTACTTCTAAAGGAGTATTATCGGCTTTTTTTGCTGCCAAAATCAAAATCTTATCAATTTCCTTTGGGTCCTCAATAATTTTTCCTCCCCAAAATTCGGCAATTAAGTGAATTCCGGCATATTTTATTTTTTTGTCCCTGACCCATTGAATGGATCTCTTTGTTTTCTTTGTCATATTTTTAGTTAATCGCTTACCGAGCCCCGCCCTTCCCTTTCTTTTAGAAAGGGCGGGGCGAAGGTGAAGAGGAGAACGAAGTTCTCTTCGCCCACCATAGAGAAGTTCTGAACTTCTCCCAGCTAATCCCGAAATATTTTTCGGGAAAAAACAAAGAGTGAAAAAAGCGATTAACGAATTAAAACTCGATTTTTAATTTTTTTCGCTTTGAAAAATTTTTTGGTGAAATTGGTAGCCATTTTCTCATCAAATAATTTACAAGAAAAAATATCAATGAAGGCTCGGTTACAGAGTTCTGAAAAGTGACCAGAAACTAAACTCGATTCTATCAACTGGACTAAAGAGAAACCAGCAGTAAAATCTTTTCCAAAACCAAATCTTTCACAAATTGGTTTACCATATTTTTTCATTTTTATCAAATTACAAATTTTGTTTGAATATTCCAAAATTTTTTTCTTTGACCGAATAATTTTCGGGTCACATTCAAAGAGATCCAAAATTAATTCTTTTCCATAAATTTTTTTCACCCCGTTAGAAATTTGGTTTGTTTCATGTATCACAATAATTTATTTTATTAACCCCATTAGTTTTAGAATTTCTAACGGGGTTCATATTCCTTCTTCTCTTATCCTCCCTTTCCGGTAAAAAGGGGCCAAGGGAAATAATTTTGATTCTTTTTTTAAAACTCTGGTTCCTCTTTTAGTTTTTGCAGTCAACTTTTCTTTATATTCTTTTAATTCTCTTTGCAATTCATCTTTTACCTCATTTATTGCTAATTTCAAATTTTCTCTTTGGGCTGTTGACCTTATACTTTTCTTGGGAAAATTTAACTGACACTCTGCCCAAAAAAATGGTCCTTTTTTGTGGTGCAAGGTTTCCTTTCTAATTTCTATCCAGGCCTCGACTCTTGGTCCCGCCCCTTTTTTGTTAAAAATTTTAGAATTAGCATCAGTATACTTTTTAATTTGCGATCCAGTAGATGAGTTAATTTTTTGTGCGGGGAAAAGGGGCGGGACTTTGGCAAATTTTTCAAGAGGATTTATTTTTTCTTCAATAAAATCTTTAAGTGCTGGAGTTAATTTTATATTTTTTGTTAAAATATTAATTTTCATCCCGTTAGAAATTTAGATGTCTTGCCCCGTTAGAAATTTTTATTTTTTGAAGACACATTATTTCAGATTTCTAATGGAATTCATTTGAAAAGAAAACCCCCACACTTTCAACCAACATTTTAGCAGATCTTTTTAAATATTAAAAGGAGGTGGGGGTAGAGAATTTATCTCTTCTTTTTCTTCTTTGCCATGAGATTTTTTTAAATATTTTAAAAGATTTTAAGCAAATAGTCGACCGCTATTTGTATTTCTTATTTCATTTTTTCATTTCAAGAAAGTTTGTCAAGTGTGGATAAGTCATTTTTAAAAATTTTCAATTTTTAAAATCCTAAAAATTGGACTTCTTCCTCCAAAACTATTCCAAATTTATTTTTTACCTTATTTTTTATTATTTTTATCAATCCCATCACGTCTTTTCCCTTTCCTCCTCCTAAATTGACAATGAAATTGGCATGTTTTTCAAAAATTTTAACATTGCCAATCCTTTTTCCTTTTAATCCGCACTTTTCGATCAGTTCTCCGGCAGAGAATCCCGGCGGGTTCTGGAAAATTGACCCTGCCGAAGGAAAATTTAGGGGTTGGGTTTCTTTTCTTTGCTTCAAATTCTTTTTAATTTTGTTTTTTATCTTTTTTTTACGGGTGGCGGGTGGGTGGCGTCCTTTTTTTAGTTGAAGCACTGCTGAGAGAATTATTAAATTTTTATTTTTTTTAAAAATGCTATCTCTGTAACCGAATTTACAATCTTTGTTTTTCAAAATTTTAATTTTCCCAGTCTTCGTATCAAAAGCTTCGACTGTTTTGATAATGTCTTTCATCGATTTTCTGAAAGCACCAGCATTTCCTCTAACTGCACCGCCAACTGTTCCCGGAATCCCCACCGCCCACTCCAATCCCGTTAGTCCAACTCTTGTTGTGGCGTTTACTAAGTGCCCAAGTAATGTTCCTGCTTCAGTAAAAATCTTCGACGACACCCTCCCTCCACCCTCCCGCCTTCGGCGGGCCCCATTTAGAATTTCGAATTTTGAATTTCGAATTTTAATTACTAATCCTTTAAATCCTTTGTCCGAAACCAACAAATTACTTCCTCCACCCAAAACAAAAAATGGCAACCGAAATTTTTTTGCTATCTTTACCGCTAAAATTAAATCCCTTTTTGTTTTAGCTTGAAAAAAATATTTCGCTGGCCCCCCAATTAGAAAAGTAGTATAGTTTTTTAAAAGGATATTTTTTTTAACTCCTGGCAATTTTTTTTCGATTTTCATTATTTCATTTTACCACAAACTAAATGGGCCGGGAGAGTTAACTCCTATTCTAAGTCTTTAGTGAGTACTCTCCTCCCGGCCCAATTATATTTTAGCCAATTTCTAAAGATTAAGCAACCAAGATATTTTAAAAAATTCACTTGCCGATTTATTACGTTTTACGTTAATAAAGCCATGGCCAATATTAATGCAATAAATAGGGAATGGGTAGTTTTTAAAGATATTCAGGTACTTTTACTATTAAAAAAACAACAAGTCCCGCTCGAGTGGGACCTGCTGTCGACTTAGCGGAGTTGCCTTTCGGCGTACTCACAATTAAATATTAGCAAATTAAAAAGATATTGTCAAGAGAAAATCTTATCCTCCCAAAATTTCTTTAATTCTTGATTCCCAGGAAGGATCGATTTTAATAGCTCTCTCAGCTTTTTCTTTGGCTAGAGCTTCGTTGCCCATAAATTTAGCTATCTGAATCACTATCAAATGAGGTTGGATAAGTTTTGGTTCTAACTCCACCGTTTTTTCAGCTAAAGATAAAGCCTCATTAAAATCTCCTTGATAAACTCGAATTTGAGCCAAAGCCCAATAGGCTTGTTGATTAGTTGGACTAAGTTCAATCGCTCTTTTTAAAACTTCTTCGGCCCGGGAAAGTTTTGTGGCATCAAATCTGGCAAAAACAATGTAGGTCTTCCCTAATTGGAGGTAGGCTCTAAAATTTAAAGGAGATTCCTTGATGCTTTTTTCCAATTCCTGGCTGGTAAAATCAAATTCGGCTCGGAGAAGCTCTGACGGAATTGTTTTTCCAGTTTCACTTTCATAGAGATTAATTAATTGTTCAGAAAAGAAATCTCTGATTTGATATCTTCCGACTGGCGAAGTTTCTAAAGTTTTTTTGGACAAAGAAAGACGCTTTTGAAAATCTTGAGTTTGAAGAGTTTCGATGACGTATGAATCAGTCTGGAGGGGTTTGATTACAAATTTAGAAAAAGAAAAACAGAAAAAAATTAAAATAATTACTGAAATTAATTTCTTAACCAAGGACCCAATCTTACTACGCGGCCGGGTCGCGTAATTTTGGCTGGGGATGGTTTCCTGATTAATGCTCCCTATAAATCCTAAAACTAAAAAGAAGGTCATATAGGAAGAAACCATGTCAAAAACGGTTAAATTTTGAATAGAATAAGAAATCAATAAAGCCGTAAATGTCCCTGATAACCAAAAATTAAATTTCTTTTGGAAGTAATTTTTCCACAAAATATAAAAAGCGGATATAAAAATTCCCAGGTAAGCAAGCATTCCTAAAATGCCCGAAGTAACTAAAGTATCAAAAATTATATTATGAGCTCTATCATACCAAATGTCTGCACCGCATTTACTCGTACCCATACAGGGATGATAATTTTTGGTAAAAGCAAACTCAAAATTTTCTGGTCCCCAGCCCAAAATTGGCTTTTCCAAAAAACTTTCCCAAGCCTTTTGCCAAACCACGAATCTGCCGCCAAATGTCTCGCCAACTTCCTTTTCAATTATTCCTTTTCGGACAAAACTTTCTGGTTGAAAAGCAAAAAAGATAAAAGAAAGGGCTAAAACAATTGAGAGCGAAAGGAGGGAAACGCCAACCCATTTCAATTTTCCTTTTTGACAAAAAATCAGCCATAAAAAGAAAAGTAAAACCAGCCCTCCTAAAAAAGATAGTTTTGCCGCCCGAGCGCCACTTAAAAACAGAGATGTTAAAATTATCAAAAAGCCAATGGAAGAGTAAATTCTAAATTCATTTTTAAAAATCAAATATAATGCAAAAAATAAATTAAATAATAGATAAGTTCCTAAAAAAGAATCGTTGCCGAGTGTGCCGCCCTGGCGCATTGCCGGATTTTCTGAAGTTGTGGCAATAATTCCAATAATTACTCCAGTCAAGATTGAAATAGCGAAAATTATTCTCCAATCTTTTTCTCTAAAAGTTGAAGAAATTACTAAAAAGAAAGCGAACAAATGGAGCATCATCAAAATGCCTGTTACTCTTTCGAATTTTGACCAAAAACTATAGGAAGGATCTACTCCAAAGGCGGATGAAATTATCAAAATTATCAAAAATAAAATCAGACTTCCTAAAATTTTATTAAAACGAGGTCTAAATTTAGGTTCGATAATAACTAAAAAGAGCCAGGCGAAAAAGATAATCTCTACTAGCCCCATAAAATAGAGACTTTTTGGTCCAACAAAGGGAAAGAAGAATCGGCTACTAAGAATGAGAGGAGTAAAAAGAATCAAAGAAGTTCCCACTAAAATAATTTTTTTGAGAATTACTTCTATTCCAATCTCCATTCTCTCCTTTTTTGGCTCTATTTCACCCATCAACCCTCTTTCCTTTTTTTCTCGAGATCTTTTACCCATTGAAGTTAATTTTATTAGTTGAGGGCTGATAAGAAGGAATTAATTCTTTAAGGATTTTTATTATAGTTTCTTTATCATCAATCTCAGCCGCCTTTTCTAATTTTTCTAATCCTAAATTTAATTTCTCCTTATCAACCAGAGAAAGTTTGGCCATAAAAATCTTTTGATTTTGGGTGGCAATGGTTCCCTCTTCGGTAGTTAAAATTTCTTCAAAAAATTTTTCTCCCGGTCTGGGCTCAGTAAAAACAATCGGAACATCTTTATCTGGTTCTAAACCCGAAAGCCGAATCAGTTCTTTGGCTAAATCTAATATCTTAATTGGATTTCCCATATCTAAAACAAAAACCTCACCCCCTTGACCCATTGCCCCCGCCTCCATTACCAAAAGGCAGGCTTCGGGTGTAGTCATAAAATATCTTTTCATTTCTCGATGAGTAATTTCTAAGGGTTCCCTTCTTTTAATTTTTTCTCGGAAAATAGGAATTACGCTTCCCCGGCTATCTAAAACATTACCGAATCGAACGGAAATAAATTTAGTACCATTATTTAAGGCCTGGCAAATCATCTCCCCTACTCTTTTCGTTGCTCCCATAATTGAAGTCGGATTAACTGCTTTGTCCGTAGAAATACAAATAAATTTTTCTACTCCGTATTTAATAGTTACCTCGGCAACTATCTTTGTTCCAAAAATATTATTTTTCACTGCTTCATCGGGATGTAATTCCATCAAGGGAACGTGTTTGTAAGCCGCGGCATGAAAAATTATCTGAGGAGAAAATTTATTAAAAATCCTATCGATTTTTATTTTATCTCGAATGTCCGCTATCAAAGAAATTAATTTCTGTCTGGGAAATTTATCTTTCAATTCTTCTGAAATATTAAAGATACCTGTTTCATCTTGGTCCAGCACTATTAAAGTAGATGGTTTAAATTTAGCTATTTGCCGAGAAAGTTCAGAACCAATTGAACCAGCCGCTCCGGTAATCAAAACTATCTTTTCCTGAATAAAATTTTCAATTGACTTTTGGTCTAATCTCACCGGTTCTCGCCCCAATAAATCTTCTATCTGAACTTCCCTAAGAACTCCCACCCCTACCTCCCCATTAATAATTTCAGAAATCGAAGGAATAATTTTAATTTTTTTAAGACCGGCTTTTCTTCCCGCTTCAACAGCTTCTCTAATAATCCGAGAACCAGCTGAGGGCAAAGCGACAATTAAACCTTCTATCCTTTTTTCTTTTACTATTTTAGGAATATCGCTGATTTCGCCCAGAACTTCTAATCCGTGAATTAATATTCCTTGTTTTGCCAGATCATCATCGACAAATCCTATAAGTAAATAAGGACTGAGCGGAGACCCTAAAATGCTTCTTAAAATTTGCTCTCCGGCATCTCCGGCTCCAATAATGAGAGTTCTTTCTTTTTCTTCTTTCTTTCCTCCTGGAAATATCTGCAGATAAATTCTCTTAGCAAAACGAAGTCCACCACAAAAAATAAAAATAAAAAAATAACTTATAAAAAGAGTGGAACGAGGAAAACCACTGAAAATTGGGTGGTCTCTTAAAACAAAAAAGGAGGCAGTCAAAAGTAGAAAACTTAAACTAGTAGCTTTGATCAGGGAGATTAATTCTTCGGTACTAACATAGGTCCAGGAGAAAGAATAAAGTTTTAAAAAATAAAAAAGAGGGATAGTAATTAATGAAGCCAGAAGGATAACTCCACCGATATTTAAAAAATATTGGCCGGGAATCTGCCCTTCAAATCTAACTAAAAAAGCTGAATAGACTGAAAGAGAGATTAAAATTACATCAGCAATAAGAAAAAATATTAATCTTAAAAGGGATCTTTTTTCAATGAAAAATTTTTTGAAAAATTTTTTCATTTTCGATAAAAATCTTTAATGCAACCTATCACATAATCTATTTGCTCCTGGGTTAATTCGGGATAGATAGGAAGCGATATCACTTCTTTGGCCAGTTTTTCTGTATAGGGTAGTTTAAAATGAAAAAGCCCTAAATTAGGATGATGATGAACAGGAACTGGGTCTTTAATCAAAGTTTCCACTCCTTTTTCTTTTAAAAATTCAAATAACTCATCTCTTTTTTGGGCTTTTAAAACATAGTTTTGATAAATATCAAAATATCTTTCATCTGAATTAGGCTTGCCCGCCGAAGCCTTGGCGAAGGAGGGAGCCGGTGGAAGTTTTACTTCCGGAATGTCAGATAAACCATTATTATATAAGGCAGCAATTTCTCTTCTCTTTTTTATCCATTTTTTTAAATATTTAAATTTGACATTTAAAACAGCGGCCTGGAGGTTATCCAATCTCGAGGTCCAGCCATAACAGAGAATTGCCGGAGGTTTCTGGCCATGGTTTCTAAAAAGACGAATTTTTTCAGCAATCTTTTCATCATCTGTCACCACCGCCCCAGCATCTCCAAAAGAGCCTAATAATTTTGCTGGATAAAAGCTGAAGCAACCCGAAATTCCAAAACTACCTACCATTTTCCCATTAAATTTTGCTCCCAAAGCCTGAGCAGCGTCTTCAATTACTATTAAATGATGTTTTTTGGCAACCTTCATTATCTTATCCATTTCACAAACTCTGCCATTCAAGTGCACCGGAAGGATGGCTTTCGTCTGAGGATTAATTGCCTCCTCTATTTTATCAACATCTATCAAAAAATCTTCCTTGACATCTACCAAAATTGGTTTCGCTCCGCAATGAATAATAGCAGCAATTGAAGCAATAAAAGTATGGGAGACAGTGATGATCTCATCTCCGGGTCCAATTCCCGCTGCTTTTAAAGCAAAAATTAAAGCATCAGTGCCCGAATTCACTCCGACGGCATATTTTACTCCCAAAAAATTGGCTAATTTCTTTTCAAATTCCTGAACATCCCTTCTTAAAATTAAATCACCCCGTTGGAGGGCATTTTGAATCGCCTTATCTATCTCGCTCTTTAAATTCCGATATTGTAATTTGTAGCCCACAAAGGGGACCTTGTAATCCATATCATTTACTTAATTTTTCCATTTCAGTCAGAATTTGCTCAGTTATTTTCTCTGAAACCAAACCAAAAAATTTTCGGAGATATTCTGTCTTTCCCACTTCTGGAGAATATTGATCTGGTATACCTATCCTTTTAAAAGAACCCTGCCAGCCAGATTCCATTAAAATCTCAGCTACTGCTGAACCTAAACCACCAATAATATTGTGTTCTTCCAAGGTATAGATTAATTTAATCTCAGCTAATTCTCTTAATAAAATTTCTCTTTCAATCGGCTTTAATGTATGGAGGCTAATCAATTTAAAATTATAACCTTTTTCTTTTAATTTCTCAACTGTCTCGAGGCCTAAACTAACTAAAATGCCAGTGGCAATTATTAGCCCATTCTTGCCCTTTCTTAAAATCGAAGGTTTACTAATTTCAATATCGTGATTAAAGTTATATAAAATTTTCTCGCCACTTTTATTCAATCTCAGATAAGTTGGAGTTTTTGTTTGATAAGATTTTAAAACTAATTCTTTCGTTTCAACTGGATCAGCCGGAGATAAAATTGTCATATTTGGTAAGGCTCTTAAAATGGCGACATCTTCAATAGCATGATGGGAAGCTCCCAAAGGACCGTAAGCAAGACCACTTCCTACCCCAATTATTTTCACATCAAGATTTTGATAACAAATATCATTTCTGATCTGTTCAAAACAACGCATCGTAACAAACGGAATGATTGAGTAAACATAGGGTTTTTTACCACTCAAGGCTAAACCCGCCGCTACCCCCATCATATTTTGCTCAGCCACTCCACAATTAAAAAATCGTTTAGGAAATTTCTCAATAAATTTTTCCAGAACTGAAAAACCCAAATCTCCGGTTAAAAGATAAATATTTTTATCTTTTTCGGCTAACTCAATGAGAGTATTAATAAATGCCTTCCTCATCTTTATTCAAGTTCTTTTAAAGCTTTTTGGTATTCTGCTTCAGTCAGATTTTTATAATGCCACTCTAATTTATTTTCAATAAAAGAAACTCCCTTGCCTTTGATGGTATGACAAATTAATAAACTGGGCTTCCCTTTTTCAAAAGGAATTTGAGAAAGATTTTCTTCGATTTGAAAAAAATTATGACCATCTACCTCTTTGACTTTCCAACCAAAATCTTCCCATTTTTTCCTTAAGGGTTCTAGATTCAAAATTTCATTTGTTCTGCCAAAGGCTTGAAGTTGGTTATAATCGATAATACCAATTAAATTATCTAATTTGTGATGGCTGGAAAACATGGCTGCTTCCCAAACGGAACCTTCTTCGCATTCGCCATCTGACATTAAAACAAAAACACGATAATCTTTCCCGTCTCGCTTACCAGCTAAAGCCATGCCTGCACCCATGGGTAAGCCATGACCCAAAGAACCGGTAGACACTTCTACTCCGGGAGCACATCCTTTTGTTGAGTGTCCAGGAAGCTTTCCTCCATTCTGACAATAGGTATCCAGGACCGCTTCTGGGAAAAATCCTCTTTGGGCCAGAGTAGCATAAAGACCGGCTGCTCCATGGCCCTTGCTTAACAAAAATCTGTCTCTATCTTCAGCCATAGGGTTTTTGGGGTCTATTGAGAGAATTTTGAAATAAAGAACAGTTAAAATATCAATCTCAGAAAGCGAAGAACCAAGGTGAGCTGTTTGGGAATCAAAAAACATTTTCAAAACCTTTTTCCGTATTTCTCTGGCAATTTGAGAGTAATCCATATCAAACAAGTGATTTTATTTTAATCCAAAATCTCTCCAAAATCAACTTTTAGCTTAACTATCTAATTTAACCGAGTTAAGTCTTAGAAGATGGCTGATTTAAGAGTTTTGAAAATAATTTTAAGGTCTAACCAAAAAGATTGATTTTTGACGTATTCTTTGGCTAATTTTAGTTTTTGGGGTTTAATTAATTCTCGGTAGGCTTGATGAGGGTCTTTGCTCCCTTTTAAAATTTCTTCTTCATGGATATTTTCCAGTGTGGCTAAATCTGTTAATCCAGGTTTTATGCTCAAAATTATCTTTTTTGTCTCTTCGTCGTAGGTCTCCACTTCGAAGGGCACTTCCGGTCGCGGTCCAACAAAGCTCATTTCTCCTTTTAAAATATTAATTAATTGAGGTAGTTCATCTAATTGATGCCTTCTCAAAATTTTTCCGATTTTTAAAAGCCGCGGATCGTCAGCTGAAGTGGAAGGACCGCCTAACCTTTCCGCATCTACTACCATACTCCTGAACTTAAAAATTCTAAATTCTTTTCCATTTTTGCCTACTCTTTTTCCGCGATAAAAAGCCGGCCCTGGAGATTCTTTCTTTATTAAAATGGATATCAAAAGCAAAATCGGCGAAATTATTATCAGTCCAAAAAAAGAAAAAAATATATCAAATAATCTTTTAATCATTTACCGAATCCTCAGATGAGGTTAAGAAGAGATCGTCTCTTCGACCTTTAGGATTTGAGAAGATAAATACAATCTTAAAAGCATATTTTCTTGAAAGGGGAATCTTTAATAAAATCTTATCAATAAATTCAAAGAATTTTAATAAAAGTTTTCCACCAGGCAAATTTAAAAACGGAAAAGCTATCCAGGAAATTAAATGAAAAAAATAAATTTCAATTTTATTAAAATATTGTCTGGCCTTGTCGAAATCCCGCATCTTAAAAATATGCCCTGCTGCCCAGCCCGTCCTTTTGCCAATCATTTTATTAATTTTTCTTTTTAAATTAGTAAAGGGATTGTGGCCAAAAGTTTCAATACCAATTAGAGACCCATTCGGCTTTAAAACTCTAACCAACTCAGGGATAGCACTCTCAAGGTCCAAAGAAGAAAAAGTGCCGCCGTCAAAAATAATATCGAAGAAGTTTGCCGGAAATTCCATTTTTTCACAATCCATTTTTTGAAACTCAACTTTTCCCTCCAGCCCTTCTTTCTTTATTTTTTCTCTGGCTATCTCTAAAGATTTCTCTGATAGGTCGATTCCAAAAACCTTTTTTGCTCCCATTTTAGCTAAAGGAACAGAATGAATTCCATTTCCGCAGCCGTAATCCAAAACCACTTTATTTTTGCAATTTTCTTTTAACCATTGATAGCAAAAACGGAAACTATCCAAAAGAAGAGGGTTAAACCCTTCAAAATCAGCTGTTTCTTTTTTCTTAATTTTTTCTTTATCAAGCCATTCTTCGGCTTTTTTGTCATAATATTCAATTTCTATTTTTTTCCTATCCCCCATCGATAAACTATTTATTAATTAATAATTTTATCACTCCAATAAAAGAACCAATTCCATACCCAATATGCCGAATTCCAAAAACCAAAGGCATTGCAAAAAATAATCTAACATCTTTCTCTCTCATTGCAATTCTCAATGAAAAAAGCAAAGAAAGCAGCAGGTAAGGCCAAGCAGTAATTGGTAAAGTTAAAACAAAAATTAAGGGAATTAAATGTCTAAGAGAAACCTTAAACCCATACTTTAAAGGGTAGGTTGCCCAAATTCCATCGGTAAAATTATGTTTAAAAAAATCTTTCAAATTATCAGATGAAGGGTAATAAAAAGCTTTAATATCGGGAAATAACATAATTTTTCCACCAGCTTTCCTTAATCTTGAGTTTAACTCAAAATCTTCAATTTGAGCCATTTTTTCGTCAAAAAGTCCTATTTTTTTAAAAACTTCTTTTTTATAACAACCGAAAGCCACGGTATCTACTTCTCTTGAGTTTTTAGAACCTATCCTAAAATAAGAACTACCCGCTCCGAAAGGATGAGATAAAGAAATAGCAATAGCGTTAGCAATGAGGGTATCTTTAGCGGGGAGAGTTATTAAAATTCCTCCGACGTTATCTGCGCCCGATTCTTTCAAATGTTTAACGCATTTTGAAATATAATCTTTTTCATAACAAGTATGAGCATCCATTTTAATAATAATCTCTCCTTTTGAGTTTTGGATTCCGATATTCATCGCCGCCGGTGTAATTTTCTTTGGGTTTTCAATTAGTTTCAAAAAAGAATATTTTTCACTGTATCTTCTAATAACCTCTCTGGTTTTATCCTCCGACATGCCATCCACTACCAAAACCTCTAATCTTTCCCGCGGGTAATCATTAACAATTATTGAATCCAAGCATTTGGCCACAAATCTCTCCTCATTGCGGCAGGGAACGATTATTGAAACAAAAGAAGAATAATTATTTTCCTCCATATTTTTTTGCTAAATTTTTCATAATTTCTTCTTCTATATCGTTTAATATCAAGTCAGGCGTTTTTTCTCCGTTTATCAATATGACAGGGGAAATTTTCGCGATTCGCGGATCGCGAAACGCCTCAAGCTGTCTTTCTATCTCTTTTAAGCTCAGGTCTTTTTTTCTTCCGCAGATTGTTTCGGGTTTTGCCTCAATTGTAAAAATAATGTCGGGACGGGGAATAATTCTTGCAATAACAGAAAACATCCAAAATGGAATTTCGCGATGAGTCTTTGTGGCGATAAAATCATAGAAATAACGATCGAAAATAATCAAGTTCCCCCTGATTTTCAGCCAAAAAACCAATGGCCAAGACAAAAAAAATTCCAAGCCGTAATAAAAAAGATGCAATATGGCTCTTAAAAATCCTATTGGTTTTTCTTGAATGGCAGCCTTATCTTGTTCTAAAATTTTTTTGCCTCGGATTAAGGAATACATTTCCCCAAGTTCCGGGAAAAAACCAAAGTGTCCGTGATACTGCTTCTCTCTTTTAAATGGAAAGTCATTAATTCTCTTTTTAAGCCCTTCACAAATTGTCGTTTTACCAACACCGTCGGGTCCCAAAACAGCAACCATCAATCCTCCTTCTTTTTGAAAAATCATTTTTTTAAATTGGCTGAAAACAAAATCAAAAAATCGGAAGCTTTGACTAAACGGTCTTCGTAAAAAGCGATTTACTACTAAATGATTCCACCAACTCTTTCTTTTTTTAGAAGCTTCATCCCATTTACCTTCAAGACAAATTTGAACCATCTTCTGAATAATTTTTTTATCAAAAGAAGATTCTAAAGTTTTGATAAAATTTTCTTTATCTGCATTAACAAAACCAGGAATTTTTAAGCGATATCTTTCTTTGATAAAAGGTCCGCTTAAAACTTCTTTAACAAAGAGAGTGGCTGCTTCTCCTCCAGGAGGAAGAATAAAAAAACCTTTTTGATGCTGGCAGCGATTTTGTAATAAAAAATTGCTGTCGGCCCAAATAAAACTTTTAGTTGATAACTCCCAAAAAGCATCAATCCAGGTCCCAAAAGGAAAAGGTGTTTTTTGATAAACAAAACAAGAAAGGCAGTTTGACTGCCGTATTTTTAAAAGAATAAAACCACCAGATTTAAAAATGGCTTCTTTTAAGGCAGAGGAATATTTCTCTTCGCTATCTTTGGCTATAAGGAGATCGACATCGCTCCCTTCCAAAGGTTTTTCAGGAAGAGTTTCATAATTTCTTAAAATAGTATAGGGAATTTTTTTTTGACAAAGATTTTCAAACAATAAAGAAATGACTCCTTTATTTTTTTTATTTTCAATCATATTTTACTTGCTCTATAAACCAAAAAACTTACATTGGCCAACATTGCCAATCCTTGGATTACAAAATAAACTAAAGTATATAAACCCAAAAAATTAAATATTATAGCTAAAATCAAAAGGGGTTGGGCTAAGCTGTAAATTCCCAAAAATTTAATAGCCATTTTATAGAAAGTAGCCAACGATCCCGATTTAAATAAGGATTCATTTTTAACTTCTTTTTCTTTTAAAAAAACTGCCTCAAAATGTCTGAATATCAAATGTCTAAAAATAACAAAAAAAGAGGTTAGTATTCCAAGAATTATAAAGAGTTGAGGCGGTAATTGAGAAGAAAAAGGCAAAAAGCCAGGAAATTTCGAAGCAGCCACCCCAGTGCTTGAAAAAAATAAAGCAGCAATTAAGGACCCACTAAATTCTTCTAAAAATTCTCCGAATTTAGAAGTCGTTTTTCTATAACGAGCAATAATTCCATCGGTTTTATCAAAAATTAACCAAACTTGCATTAAAATCGCCCCTAAAAAAACTTGCCAAAAATTCCCTACCATTATTAAAATGGCGGCGATAATTCCAGTGATAATGGCTAAAATAGAAATCTGACTAGCTGAGATTTTTGTCTTCAGAAAAATTGGTGCAATAAAAAAGGCAATTTTTCTGGCAAAATAGTGTTCCCAAATTGTCTCTCGGTTTGCTTTCTCTTTCTCTAGTGGATAGAGTTCTGAAGAAATTTTGAAATTTAATTCATTTTCCACGGTTTTTATTTATTAATATTTTTGCTGCTTCTCCAATGTTATTAAATTTGAACTTGTCCCCTTTAAGAATTTTTGCATTTCTTATTAACGACTCAAAATTATATAAATAAGGGAGGGAGCGAACAATTTTCACCATCCTCCATTTTATTTTTGATTTTATTTTCTTTTTTAAAATAAAAGGTTTTAGTTCTTGGTGCTGGAGGGTTATATAATCGTTAAGTATGCGCCAAAAATCATTTACGTTTGTTCCGTATATTTCTAATTTAGAAAGGCTGTCTACTATTTCCCCTATTGCATTTCTTACATTTATTTCCGGACAGATATCTAAATAAAATTTTCTGACGTTTTCCAACCCTTTGATAATTAGAGAAGAAGTGGTGTATATCCCTAAAAATGTAATATCTTCTAACTTTTGGTCAAATCCTTTCAAAAAATCTTGAGCACCCTTTCCCAAATTAAAACTCTGACTGGCTCCGATATTTGCCGAACTAACACTGCCGATAAATAACGGCTTATCTATAAATACGAAATTCGGGGTATTGAACAACATACTTGCTGCTGAAGTGTGGTCTGGAATCGGATATAGGAAAAAACGACCTTGTCTCTTAATAGCTTTATCAATAATTGACCTGTGACACAAAGAATTGATAGATTTTGGGATTATTGGCTCTCGAATATTATTATAGAATTTTTCCAAATACTCTTTGCTATTCAATAAATAATTTTTAAAGGTGACTTTTGGGATATATAATGTATTTTTCCTCTGAACTTCAAACCAATCCGAACTAAAATATCCGCAGTTCTTCCACATTGCCAACTTTGAATTAAATCTCTCTAATTCTTTCATTGCTGTGCTTATACAGTCTGATAAAAGATAACAGGCGTCAGTAAGAAAGGTTATATAGTCGCCTTTGGCTTTGCTGAGGCCGAATTCAAGGGTATCTGACATATTCAAGCGTTTATCAGGTCGCACATAAACAATATTTTTGTTATCAAAAGATTCTACTATTTCTTTAGTATTATCAGTTGAACAATCATCACAGACCACTATCTCTAAATTCCTATAATCTTGTTCTACGGCGCTCTTTAAGGCAAATTTTAAAAGATTGGCTCGATTAAGAGTTGGAATGACAATTGAAACTTTGACCATCTATTTTTTGTTTATGTTACTTAAATTTTCCGCCTTAATTTAAAAGGAGGTATTCTTTTACTAATTAAACTCATATCCTGAGTCAGTGGTGGACCAGAATATTCAGACAGCGTCATTGGTTGAATATCGGGTGTGGTTATTTTAGCTAATTCATATATACTTAATTTTTCTCCTCCACAAATATGAACTATTCCGGTTAGTCTTTGATCTACTACTTGTTTTATGGCTTGAACTAAATCGTCAGCAAAAAGATAAGTCCCCCACCTGTCCGTGAAGGCCTTGGGATAAGGCCATTTTTCTCTCGGAACAAAATTAGTCCTAATAATGAGCCAATTAGCTCCCTCGCCATAACATTGAACCATAATCTCTCCAAGAAATTTAGTTAAACTATAAAAATTTTTGGGATAAGGTATATCGTCTTCAGAATAATTACCTCTGTCACCATAAAAAACACAGGCTGTAGACATATAAACGAAATAACAGTTTCTATTGAAAGATAAACAAGCTTTTATTAACTCTTTAGTTCCCAAAACGTTAACTTCCCGAGTTAGTTTTTTGTCTTCTTCGCACTTTCTAATATCGGTTAGGGCCGCTAAATGAATTATAATATCTGGTTTATGTTTTGAAATATAATCACTAATACTCTTTGGATTAATTATATCCATTTCCTGAATGGTTGGCGCTAATGCTTCAGGATAAAGTTTTACTAATTCCTTGCCCAATTTTCCGGAAGCTCCGGTAATTAAAGTTTTCATATTATTTATATTATCTACACCCAATTTTCTTTTTTTAATAAAGAAATAATTTCTTCTATATTAAGAATTTGGGTATTGTCGGATGAATATTCTTTTAAATCTCCCATTAATTGAGGTTTTTCTAATTTTCCGTAAGGATAAATAATATAATAATCTTCTGTTTCAATAGCTCGGCGCATTTCTTCTTCTGAAACCAATATCTCGTGAATTTTTTCTCCGGGCCTAATTCCCACTTCTTTTATAGGGTAATCGTCCCTTCCAGTAATTCCCTTTGCCATTGCTTTTGCCAAATCTTTAACATAGCAAGCCGGCATTTTTTTGACGAAAAGCTGCCCGGTTTCACCCTCAATAGTTGCCTTAAAAACCAGCTCCATAGCTTCTTTGAGTCTTAAGAGAAATCTTGTCATTTCAAAAGAAGTGATAGGTAAAAATTCACCCTTCTTTATCCTTTCTTTAAAGAAAGGAATAACACTTCCTCTGCTTCCGATAACGTTTCCGTATCTTACACAAACAAACTTAGTATAATGTTTTCCATTGTCAGGATTTAATATTATTCTTTCTTGAATAGCTTTGGTCATTCCCATAACATTGACTGGTTTTACCGCCTTATCGGTGCTTATCGCCACAACTACATCAACATTATTTTCAATTGCCGCCAATCTAACGTTTTCAGCACCGATAATGTTTGTTTTTACAACTTCAAATGGATGATTTTCTCCCATCGGCACGTGTTTTAAGGCGGCGGCATGATAAACAATATTGATACCCTTCACCGCCTCATAAATTCTCGGGTATTCCCTGACATCCCCCAAAATAAATTCTAAAAGGCCGCTATACTTTTCGAATTCATTCCGCGCGTCATATTGCTGCTTTTCATCATTGCTGAATATTACAATCTTTCTCGGCTTTAATCTCACCAGTTCTGCGATAATTTGGTATCCGAAACTGCCGGTCCCACCTGTTATTAAAATATTTTTATCTTTGAAATACTCTTCTATGTTCATATTTTTATACTTATATTATATTTCTAAGTTGTTTTAAAAATTAAGTTAACCTTTTAGGGAATTTATATCCAGTAATTTCTCTAATTAAATCTTCAAAGTCATTAAAAATAATCTTATCTGATACTTTCTTATACCAATTTACGGCATTTTGAGCAATATATTTAAAATCATCGTAATGGCTCAAATAATAATCTAATTTTTCATTATTTCCTTCGATCTCGGACAAAGGAATATAATGCTCAAGGGGTTTAATACCTAAGAGTTTTAGATCGGGCACTTCGGGAAAAATTGGTATAGCGCCCGAACCCAAGGCTTCATAATATTTCCCGACTAGAGCAGAAAAGTTCATTTTCCCGAAAATAACATATCTTGCGGAGCCTAAATGCTCCGACCACTTATTTAGGTAATAAACGGGTGCGTTATTAACCGAATCAATGTAATGTGTGGGACCCTTCCATGCGGCTGAAAACATTCCGGCTCGATGAGAAAACTCAATTTTATATTTATTTTTAAGCTCTAATAATTGTTCATCTAAAACAGCCCTTCGTCCGTAAATCGCGGAAGCTATAGCGCCAATTACTAATAAATCAAACTTTTTATTTCCTAAATTCGGCCGGGCGAAAAACAAGGAATCAAAAAATGGGTAAAAAACGACTTTAGTATTAACTGGTAATTTAAAATATTGCTGCCATTGTGTTGGATAAGGGGTCAATAAAACATCCGGTTTTAACCAATCAATCATCCATTGAAAGCCCTTATCCTCCAACGGCCAAAAATCGTGGCCATACATGATAACGGGAATTGGTGGACGAGGAAATTTTATATTTTTTCCTATGTTTTGGGTTAATACAAAATCGTAATCTTGCCATCTTATACCATGTGGAGAATGGACTATATCAACTTGGCAGCTAAAAGCCAATTTCCTGCGAAGCACCAACATCCATTGATCACATCCCGGATTTAAAAAACGCTCATAATGAGTTTTCACGGCACTATTTTTATCTTGAGGCATGATTAAAAGGCATTTGGGAACCGGTAACTTTGTATCACAACCTATTGAAAAATCGAAATTCTGGTGCAAATTAGTCCATAATTCATCTCCCTGTCTGGAACATAGAATTTTGCATTCTTTTGCCTGCGGGCAAGAATGATAAACAAATAAATCTTTTTGTCTTACCCGCGACAACCATTCAGATTTTTGGCAAATTTGACAGGTAAAATTTGGATTTGGTCCTCCATATAAAAAAATCTCTTTTCTGGTAATTTCTTCTCCGTTTAAATTGAAATTCCCAGGGATATTTGAATACCAGAAATAACGAGCTCTCTCAACTAACTGGCTTTTTGGCAATTTTAGCATCCCCGATTCAGTCCGAAGCAAGGGTAGTTTTTGCTTTAAATTGGGCAGAGTTCCGTAATAAAATTCCAATAAACTTCTATTTCTCTTTATTAATTGATTAAAAGGCCGAAATAAAAAAAGAGTAATTCTCTTTAAGGCAAGCTTAACCCCTCTTTCTCTTAAATCTCTCTTTAATACTTCTATTTTGTAACTAAAATGTTTCATCAATTTTTTTTATTAGTTATCGAAAAATTTTACATATATATCTCCCCACAATAAATTTTCGTTAAGAGAATTAATTTTTTCACAAAGCTTTTCGGCGGTAACCCATTCAGAAAAAAGAAATTGCATAGATTCACAAAGGTTGCAATTAAATTGAACAGGCCCTAAAGAAAGAAGATAATTGAGACAGGACTTTGTTTCTTCAAAAAATTCCTTGGTAAATTCAAAAGAGAGATATTTTATAGGCTGTGACAAACCCTTTAAAACCCGAAGTTCGAATCCTTCTACATCAATTTTACAAAAAATAGGTTCCCCGAATTCTTTTATTAGGTTATCTAAAGTAGTAACAGGAACTGTTTTCTTTTTATTCCATTTATAATCTGAGAATCTACCAGTTTTCCATTTCTCACTAAATGTTGAGATACTATCTGCTTCTTCGCAAATAGATAAAACCAGTTTTCCTTCTTTATCTGATAGCCCCTTTTTTACTAAAGAAAATTGGGGATTTTTTCCAAATTTTGATTGTAAATATCTAACACACCTTTCTTGGGGCTCTATTGCCACTACCCTTGCTCCGAGTTTAAGGAATATTTCTGTTCTATTTCCCTTATGTGCTCCAACATCAAAACATAAATCTCCTTTTTTAATAAACTGGGAATAAAAATTGAGCACCTTTCTTTGATGATCCCTATACTTAGGAGAAAAAGAGGTAAATAGTTCATAAATTCTTTCATAGATAAGGTTAACTAACGGTAATAATTTAGTTTTAATTAATATCCGCTTTAGTTTGTGCTTTAATGTATATCCCATTTAATTAAACCTATGATTTTAAATATTTCATTAAATCTCTTTTCATAAGTATGGTCTTTTAAAGTTCGCTTATAACCCGCTTTAGCAATCTCTTCTCTTTCTTTTTCATTGACTAAATAATATTTGATTTTTTCAATTAACTCTGGAATATTTTTAAAACAATCTAATTCTTTACCAATCTCATAATAATCCTCTAGATGAGGAGCGTATTCAGTTAATAAAAAACTCTCGTGACCAGGGATTTCAAAATTTCTCCCTTTAATCTGCCTGCTCCAGATACTCGGTGGCAGAGATTTTAAATTATCCAACCAATTTTTCGGATTGTTTATTCCTATAGACCGATTGTAATTCCTGTGTAGGAAAATTAAAGCCAATTCTTTCCGGAGAGTGCCCGAGCTCTTTGTGAAGTTGAGGTTTATTTTACTTTGGGAAAAAACTCTCACCATCTCCTCCTGAGAAATTCTTTCTCCTGGCCATCCTGAACCCCAACATTTTATATCTAGGCCCTCTTTTTTTATTTTTCCTATAATGTTTTTCCGGTTTCCATGAGCAGCGCCGATAAAGGTGACCTCATAAATTTTTGGCAAATTTAAAGATTGAAAGGCAAAATGATTAAAAGCCCACTGGCTCAAAATGACGTTTTTATACCCTATTTTATGGTATTTTGGTAACCCATCGGGATCGGTCGTGGCAACCCAGTGGAAAAGTGGCGCCCAATGTTTTGAAACCTTCTCAAATTGCCAGTGATCGTCACCGAACCAAGCAAGGGTTATTGCACTGCTTTTTTCAGTAATTTCTTTAATTGTTTCTTTTTTTATCGGCCCCGCACCCCCACAGAAAACCAAATCTGGCTTTTCTTTTTTAACATTTTCTAATAATCTCTCATCAATTCTCTCTATACCGTCCCTTAAAATTATCTCATCAAACGGGAAATAAATGACTTCATTGCTTCTGTTATTCATTTTTATTAAAGTGTCGTAAAAGTTTCGATGTTCGTAACTGAATCCCCGTTCCGGATCTCCATAATCATATTTTGCACCGAGGTAGAAAATTTTCATTAAAATATTATTTATTTAATAAATTCTGAAATTCTAATATCAGTTTTAATCCTTCGTCTAAACTAATTGCCGGTTGCCAACCAAACACTTTATTAAATTTTGAATAATCCAAAGAGTATCTCATCTGTTCCCCAGGTCGATCGGACAAATAAATTGGCCTAGCTTCTTTGTTTAATAATTTTGCAATTTTCTCGTATAACTCATTAAGCGTTGTTTCAATGCCGGTACCTATATTAAAAACTGGATCCGGATAATCGGAAGGTAAATTAAGTGCTAAAAGATTAGCACATATAACATCATCTATATAAACATAATCTCTGGTTTTGGTACCGTCACCCCAAATTTCTGCCTGATGTCCGGCTGCTAATTTTCGAATATAATCTGCCATTGCTCCGGTGACCTGCCTAGGACCGTACACGGCTGAATATCTAAAAATTACGTAAGGCAAATCATAGACTTTGTTAAAAAATCTCAAATAATTTTCTACTGCGCCTTTAGCAACCACATAAGGAGAAATTGGATCTATGGGTTCGTCTTCCTTAACTGGTAAGTTTTTAGTATTACCATAGACAAATCCCGAGGATGAAAAAATTATTTTTTTTACTCCGTATTTTTGAGCATTCTTTAGAATATTAACAGCTCCGGCAATGCTATCTATATCAACAAGTGGGTTTTCCACTGATTTTGGAACTAATACATTAAATGCAAAATGGTAAATAAATTCTGGCTTTTCTTCTTGAAAGATATCCTCAATTTTTGGATCAACAATATTCATTTCATAAAACTTCGCTCCGGGATTAAGGTTTTCTTTCCTTCCAGTTACCAAATTATCAATTATAATTACTTTAGCTCCTCTTCTAATTAAGGCATCAATAGTGTGAGATCCTATAAAACCAGCTCCGCCAGTAACTAAAAATTTCTTATCTTGAAATTTCATAAAACTTTTATTTTTTTTAACTCCTTAATAGCGAAAAGTTGAAATGCTGCTTTTGGATAATAATAGGTTATTTTTTGGGTCAAATCTGATACTCTCGTCCAGAAAAATTTTGGTTTATATTTTATTGAACTTCCATATCCTCTAAGTTTTTTTAAACCATTAACTCCCCGAATATTAAATCCGAGGTTTTTCAACTCATCCATAGTCCAACCACATTTGTGTTTTTGTAAGGGGTTTTGATTATACTCATCTTGTTTAACATAACCATTAGTGGTAAAAATTATAATTTTCTTTCGAGCCCATTTTTCCATATTTTTAATTAACTCTTGTCCTTCCTTTTTCGTTAGGTGCTCTATAACATCTAAAGCAATAACAGCATCAAAGGAATTGGGCTTAAAATCAACTTTTCTAATGTCTTCTTTAATGTATTGATTGTGAATTTTCTTTTTTTTACTTTCTTCTAAATAAGGTTCGAATATATCGACTCCTACAGAAAAAGGAATATTACAATGTTGGATTGAAGAATTGGAACCACATCCTAAATCTAAAACACTATCGCAATTGGAGAGTTCTTTCTTTAAATAATGGGTTAAATCAAAGAAGATTTTTTTGTAAATTGATTTAAAGGTTTGTTTTAATTTCATGTATATTTAAATTTTCTTGATTATATTTTTCAACAAAGAAAAAAAAGATGGAAAATGGCTCTTTAAAAAATTGGGTATTCCAGGATATTTCCATCTAAAATAATAAATCCTCTTTTCTAACGGAACTTTTACTTTATTATTTTTCATAAACTCCATACCTTCTTTTGCTGCTTTTGCGGCATCTCTTATGCTGCCCCTTCCACTATGATGACCGATTATCGAAATAACCTTGGCGCCTAGATAAATTACCTTGGCGCCGTTTTTAAGCATCCTTATCCACCAGTCGTTTTCTATGAAAAATTTATAATTAATATTCATCGGCCCGGTTTTTTCAATAATTCTTCTGCTATAGAACAAAGACGGCTGGAAAAGCCATTTTTTTCCATATAAAATATCTTCGGGTGTAATATTTTCAAAAAGACAAGGATCTACCGAATATGGTTTTGAAAGCTGATTGGTTTGGCAATCCAATATCTGACAATTCCCAAAGACCAAATCGGTCTCAGGATTTTCAATAAAACATTCCACCACATTTTTTACGGCATCTTTGGTATAGAAATCATCCGAATTACAAAAACCAATAATTTCACCTTTTGCGATTTTCAATCCTTTATTGCAGGCGTCTGCTTGACCACGGTCTTTTTCAGAAATCCAGTGCAAATTATATTTGCCCTCGTATTTCTTTAAAATTTCAATAGTATTATCCGAGGAACCCCCATCTACAACAATGTGCTCAATATTTCCATAGTCTTGGCTGGCCAAGCTTTGAAGGGTTTTTTCTAAAAAAGCTCCTCTATTAAATGTTGGAGTTATTATAGAAACTAAGGGGTCTTTATTTCCCATAAGTATTAAATATCCAATTATAATTTTTTAAACCAGAATAGACCACAGGCATAATCTGCCTCTTCGAAAGCATTAATATCAATGTTTTCTTTAAATATGCCGTTATCATCAATTCCGGAGAATTCAACTAATTTTAATCCATCAAAGTATTGAAGAATTTGTTTTGAGGAATGAATCCTATGAGCATTAAAACATAATCTTGGCTTACCAATGGGTAATGAGAAATATAAATTTCCACCCTTAGCTAAAACTCTGGATAATTCTTTGCAAGCCTTCTTTGCTCCCAGAGGGTCAAGAGAATCTCCGTATCTCCCCAGGCCTATGTGTTCAGCAACATGTAAACAGGAAAGAGAAGAAATGGAGTTATCTTCAAATGGCAAAGAAAGAATATCACCTTTTACTGATTCAAAATTTTCTAATTTTGTTTCTATTGGCCTAATATCAACAAAAGTGACTTTAGTAACTGAGGATAAAAATCCAACAAAATCTACTCTCGAGCTAACATCAATATGTTGGTTTGCTTTACTTTGATATATTCTTTTAAAAGCCCAGATATCCTGATAAAAATAATGTCTATCAAATTTAGTGGTTTTAGTTTTTTCATGAATACAAGGATAGCTATCTAATAAATTAATACGCTCCGCTCCTTTTTTATTTGAGTATTTTATCCAGTCTGTTATAAATCCGAAATATCGAGGAAAAGAAAATAATAATTTAATGGGGTCAAAAATCGGCTGAATCCATCGATAAACAAAATCGGCAAAATTAAAGTAATTTTTTTTAAATCTTTTCATGAGTTAGAATAAAATATTTCGTCAAAAATCTTAAACCAAAAAGGGCAGCAAAATAAACTATGACACCGATTAAAATAGAAAATAAAACGTGAAGATGATAAATTTGGGGCTGAATTATTACAAAATACATTATTAAACTGGAAAGAGACGCTCCGGCAAAGCTTAGTAGCAATCTCAAATTAAGAGGGTTAATTGAGGTAAATTTTAAAATGAATTTAAACAATAAAAAGAAAATGAGAGAATGAGTAATTACCGTGGCAAAAGCCGCTCCGTATAAACTGTACTTCGGAATCAAGATTAAGTTTAAAATAATGTTGATTATTGCTCCAGAAAGAACAGCCCAGAAAAATTTTTTTTGCTGGTCAGAAACAATTAATAGGTTGTAGAGAGGAGTATAAAGAAAAATAATCACTGCCATTATCATCAAAATTTGGAAGGCTAGAACAGAAGGGAAATAAGTTTGGTCATAAACAAAGTCAATAATCCCCGGAGCAAGAATTATTCCTCCTATCATTAGAGGAACGGCAAGAAAAATTATTATTTCCATATAATAATTCCAGACCTTCTGAAGTTTTTCTTTTGATTCCTTAAAAGCTTTGCTGAGAACCGGGAAAAAACTGGTGGAGACCAAACCCAGCGGCAACAAGGTAACTGCAATAATTCTGTAAGCTGCGTTATACCAGCCGGTTTGGGTAATTTGACCAAGGTATCCCATCATTACCGAATCAATTTGATTATGAATTGTGGCCAACACTCCTACAAGGGCTAATGGCCAAGACATTAACAAAAACCTTCGCCAGACTGAAAAGTTCCAAATTAAAGATAACCGCTGAATTTTAAGTTGAGAAAGAGCCAAAATAAATACTAAGGCAATAAAGGCGCCGAATAAATAGCTATAACTTAAATTTACTACCGAGGGAAAATAAAATAAGATAAAAAGTCCAGCCCCAAGTACTATCAAAGATTCAAGAATTCTGGCAAAAGATTCATATTCCATTTTCTGACGAGCCCGAAAAAAAGCGAAGATTATTTCAGAAAAGCTCCCAACCAAAATACAAATGGCTAAAATCCAGATTACTTTTTGAATTAGAGGGTCAGGAGTGATAAAAAGGGAACCTAATAATACTAAAACTAATACTCCTAAACTTAAAAGAATTTTTAAAGAAAGAATGGCTGGAAATTCTTTTTCTTTCTCTTTCTCTCGAGTAAACTCTCTGGTAGTAATTTGGGATAAACCAAAATCTGAAAAAATCGTAAATAAACCAACGAAAGCTAAAGCGAAAGTAAATTTTCCATATTCGGTAGCTCCTAAAATTCGGGCAATGTAAATAAATAAAATGAATTTTAGAAATTTATTTACACCACTCGCTACTCCAAGCCAAAAAGTATTTTTAAAGATCGTTTGCTTAACCGTTAGATTATCAAATAAAAACGATCTAATATCATTAAAATTTTTTACTTGCATATTATTTTCTCTTTTGAACCATTTCCTCAATCCATCGATAGGTTTTTGCTAATCCTTTCTCTAAAGAAATCTTGGGTTCCCAGCCGAGAATTTTTTTAACCAAAGTTAAATCGGCATTTCTTCCTCTCACTCCCTGAGGAGCTGAGGTGTTGTATTTTTTTGTTAATTTTTTACCAGAAATCTTGATAATTATATCAGCCAATTCATCGATGGTTACTAATCTATCTGAACCAATATTTAAAGGTTCCCTAAAATCTGATTCCATTAGCTTAAAAGTTCCTTCCAGACAATCGTCAATGTAGCAAAATGATCTCGATTGTTTTCCGTCGCCCCATATTTCAATTTCCCCGGGATTTAAAGCCAAGGCCACTTTTCGACAGAGGGCAGCCGGCGCTTTTTCCCTCCCCCCATCATAAGTTCCTTCAGGCCCGAAAATATTATGGTAACGAACAATTCTGATATCTAGTCCATAATCTTGATAATAATTTTGATATAATCTTTCTGAAAATATTTTCTCCCAACCATATTCATTATCAGGGTCAGACGGGTAAGCATCGCTTTCTTTTAAAGCAGTTACATTTGGATCGGTTTGTTTGAAAGTTGGGTAGACACAAGCTGAGGAGCTAAAAAATAATCTCTTTACTTTATTTTGCCTTGAGGCCTCAGCCATATTTGCATTAATCAAAACATTATTTCGCATCACATCAGCTTTGACTTCAGTTATATAACCTATTCCTCCCATATCAGCTGCTAATGTGAAAACTTTATCCATCCCTTCAGTCGCTTTTAAACAATTATTAAAATCTCTTAAATCCAAAAGTAAAAACTCATCAGCCTCATCTTTTGGTGAAAATTCGGGATATTTGATGTCAGCTCCCCTGACCCAATAACCTTTTTTCTTTAAAAATCTAACTAAATGATGGCCAATAAACCCGCCAGCGCCTGTAACTAAAATTTTTTCCGCTTTGTTCTCCATAAATTCAAATTAGCTTTTTTTTATCGCCATTTTTTTATCGCATTTTCATACCTTATAAAAGTTCCTGTGTCCATCCATTTGCCATTAAATTTAAAACCGGCTAATTTTTTCTCTTTGGCTAAAGTAGGAAAGATATCAGTTTCAATCATTGAAAATTTAGGTCCGGGATGATAACTAAAAATGTCTGGATTAAGTAAATAAAGGCCTGAATTGATATAAT
>Ga0210017_1000602_pt1 | contig 30775 bp, 35 predicted proteins | sample CryGeyCG2014_020_FD_183966 | JGI IMG/M metagenome (GOLD analysis project Ga0210017, IMG submission 183966) | Groundwater microbial communities from aquifer - Crystal Geyser CG08_land_8/20/14_0.20 (SPAdes) (version 2) | ecosystem: Environmental > Aquatic > Deep subsurface > Groundwater | place... | reverse complement strand
CGCATTATCCTCACCTCCTTTCAGAAAAGTTTTAGTTGGATTTGCGGACGAGTTCAAAGGGCTGGCCTGAGGCTTGGGCTTTTTTCCTCTCTTCATTCAAATAAGCCCGGAGATCTCTCAAAGTATCAAACTTCTGGGGTAAGCCCAGCTCCTCTTCACTAATTAGCGAAGCTGTGTATTTTGTTCCATTCTCTTTTTCAGTGCCTATTTCGACCTTCATCCTTTCACCTCCTTTCTAATATGAAAAAAAGTTCCTGGGATTTTTTCCTGATTCTCCTCAGCCAGCTAAATTCCGGATAGGGCCTTACCTTAATGTTTTTACTGCCACAATTTTGGCAAACTTTTGGTTTCTCATCTACAACATAGCCATTGCCACAATCTTTGCATCGATAATAGAATTGTTCCATCCTTTTTTCCTTCCTTTCCAAATTAAGATTTTTAAGGAGCTATACTCCTTTAATTAAAAGGCCTGGACTCCCTCCAAGCCTTTTAATTAGCGCGGGCGATGGGATTTGAACCCACGTTCTTCCCCGTGACAGGGGGACACTTTAAACCGGACTAAGCTACGCCCGCAATACCGGGGGCGGGAATCGAACCCGCATTGATCGCTTATGAAACGACCTTAGAAACCAATCTACTCCCCGGCAATTTCACTAATCCTTCGATCCAACCATTAATTTTTCTTCTTAATTTAGTTCCTTGGCGAACTGTTAATCTTAATGTACCGTAATGAGTGTCAGAATTTGGATAACTTTTTTTAACTTTACTTTTTATTAAAACTGTTTTATTGAACTGTTGTAAGGGAATGGCAGTGAGTTTAAACCAGTAATTTTCCACCTCTCTTACTCTATTCTTATGAATTTTATTAATTTTAACCTGGAGAGAAAATTTATCGTCAGGAACTTTACAAATTTCTTTAAACCACTTTAACATCAATAGAATCATTTTCGGGTCTGAATTTGTAAAGCCAACCTGCTCTCCGCCCGAATATGTATATCCCTCACTCCAATACATGGCTACTCCACTGATAAAAAGATCTCTCTTGTTTAATTTACCAATCTCTCTTATTCCTTGTTCTCGTAGAATTTTTATTTCTCTTATTCTTTCTTTTCTCACTCTTTCCAAGAATTTCATTCTTCCTTTGTAGCTTCCGGATTCCTGTCTCTTAGCTAATCTTTCAATCTGCTTTGGCCCTAACTGAATGTCTCGGCACCACATGCTTACAGTGCTTTTAGGTATATCCAACTTTGTCGCAATCTCATTTATACTTCTACCAGCTCTTCGCAGTTTAAGCGCTTTATTCTTTTTTACAAAATTAGCCATGAACCCACAGTTATAAGTATTATTTAATTATACCGTGGGTCCAAAAATATGGCAATATAGATAACTTTGTTGCGGGGCTGAGAATTGCACTCAGGTCTCGAGGTTCTTTAATTATTAACCATTTGTTACCAAATGGAATGGACTATACCATCCCCCACACCAAAATTTGGTGTGGGGGCTCCCATTATAGTCTCTGAGCCTTCCCCCACACCTAATTAGGTGTGGAGGCTTGGTTGCTGATTGTCCAACATTATTAAAAATTGGAGTTCCCAGCAGTTTAGGGAATTTTCCACGAAATGTTGCCATCCCGGGCCACAAGATTTTATGGGCCTCGCAAGGTACTACTCCTCCACCCCGCTGTGATATTTTAACACGTTTTAAAGGGCTTGTAAATCGGTCAGGGCCTTTTCGTAAGCAGCGACTGCTTTCTGTGCTTCCTCTAAGGGCAATCTGTAGTCCGGGTCGTGAATAATATTGTTGCGAATTTTATGGGCAGCTTTCATCTCTTCAAGATTTGGTAAAGAAGCAATGGTCAATTTCTCTAATCTTTCTCCTAAACTCGCCCCGCCAAAACCCATTCTGTTTAAGGTGTCATCTAAAATTTTATCTGCCTTAATGACCGATAATTTATATTCTGACTCTATTCCGGTTTCCAATCCCGCTTTTATCTTTTGCCAATCTTTAACAACTTTTGTTACCCCAAAAGGTCGATAAGTTAAAATCTCCTGCAAATCCCAGATTATCATTCTTTTTAGCCAACTGGTCTTAACCAAGGCAAAAATAATGAATCCTAAAAAAAGCAGGCTAAAAACTATAAATAATATTTTGAAAAATAGTAACCAGCCAGAAAAAGTCGGATTAAGAATGAAAGAAATTATTTGTTCTAGGTCCATGCTTTTTCAAAAATTTCTCCGATTTCTAAAATTTTTTCTTCTTCAAATGGTTTTCCAATAATTTGAAGGCCGACCGGTAATTTCCCCGCTTTACCACATGGTAAAGATATGGCTGGTAAACCCGCCAGATTTACTGAAACAGTGTAAATATCAGAAAGATACATTGAGAGAGGGTCGTCAATTTTTTCTCCTATTTTGAAAGCCGGGAAGGGAGAGACCGGAGTAAGTAGAGCATCAACTTTTTCAAATACTTTATCAAAATCTTCTTTAATTAATGTTCTCACTTTTTGAGCTCTTAAATAATATGCCTTATAATAACCGGCCGAAAGGGCATAAGTCCCCAGCATAATTCTTCTCCTCACTTCTGGTCCAAACCCCTCTTCCCTACTCTCTAAATACACTTCTAACAATTTGGATTCTGGATTTTGGATTTCCGAATAACCATACCTGATTCCATCATATCTGGCTAGATTAGCGCTGGCCTCAGACGGTGCAATTATATAATAACATGGCAAGGCATATTCAGTATGGGGCAAACTCACTTCTTCAATTTTTACTCCCATCTCCTCATATTTCTTTATTGCCTCTTTTACTATTTCCTCAACTTCGGGATCAATTCCCTTAATAAAATATTCCTTTGGAACACCTATCCGCAAATTTTCAATTTTCAATTTACAATTTTCAATTTTTGGTGTCTTAACGCTGGTTGAATCCATTTCATCTTTTCCTTTAATTGCCTCAAAAACGATTTTGACATCCTCTACGGTTTTAGTTATCGGACCAATTTGATCTAAAGAGGAGGCGAAAGCAATCAATCCATATCTTGAAACTGCGCCATAAGTAGGTTTTAACCCAACTATTCCGCAAAAAGAAGCTGGCTGCCTTATCGAGCCACCGGTGTCAGAACCCAAAGCGAAAAGACATAAATTAGCGGCTACTGCTGCTGCCGATCCTCCCGAAGAACCACCCGGCACTCGGGTTAAATCATGAGGATTATGAGTTGGCCCAAAGGCAGAATTCTCGGTCGAGCTTCCCATAGCAAATTCATCCTGGTTAGTTTTTCCTAAAATGACACAGTTTTTTTCTTTTAATTTTTTAATAACTGTGGCATCGTAAGGAGCAATATAGTTTTCGAGAATTTTGGAACCGGCCGTGCATCTCAAATCTTCAACTAAAATATTATCTTTTATCGCACAAGGAATCCCAGCCAAAGCTGGTATTTCCCTACCTGTCAAAATCATCTCATCAACTTTTTTGGCTTGTTGCAGAGCTAAATCTTCAGTTGCCCGAGTGGAACGAAGGGCGAGAGATGAAGCGGTAGCTTCATCGAACACAGTTAAAAAAGCACGAATACTTTTATCCTTTTCACGAATTTTATCTAAATATGCTTGACAAAGTTCCAGAGCCGAAAATTCTTTTTTCTTTAAGCCTTCGTGGGCCTGAGTAATTGTTAAATCAGTTAATTCCATCATAGAGTCAAAGAGAACTTGGTTCTCTTTTCCACCCTTCACTTTTGCTGCGCAAAAGCTCGGGTTATTGATTTAACTTTTAAGTAACCTTCTTTAGTTTCCGGCGCCAACTCCATTAGTTTTTTCTCCAGCCCTCTTTTAATTTCCTCATCGCTTCGCATGACATTTTCAACCAAAAGGGAATGACTGGTCGGTTCCGTTTTTGAAATATCAACTTCTTTCAATTTTTCAATATAATCCAAAATCGAAGAAAGCTCCTTTTGAAATTTCTCTATTTCTTTCTCAGTTAAGCCAAGTCGGGCCAGTTTAGCGATATGTTGGACTCCTTTCCGGGTAATCATAATTTTTAATGGGGTGGTTCCAATTCCTCTGTCTCCACCAACACTTCTTCTAATTCATCTAAATTTTCCAAAACCATTCCCGCTCCCCTAACTACGGCAGTCATTGGGTCTTCAATGATTTTGGTTGGAATTTTTGTTTCTTTGGCTACTAAGACATCTAAGCTTCGCAAAAGTGCGCCACCGCCTGAAAGATAAATTCCACTGGCCATCACATCAGCTAACAATTCAGGAGGGGTTTCCTCGACTGCTGTTTTAATTTCAGTAATAATTTGTCTGACTGATTTTTCCATTGCTCGTCTGATGTCTTCATCAGAAACCAAAATCTCTTCGGGAAGACCGGTGACTAAATTTCTTCCTCGCATGGGTAATTGTCGTCTTTCCTTTAGAGGGTAAGCTGAACCAATTCCAATTTTAATTGTTTCGGCAGTTCTTTCCCCAATTAGTAATTTGTATTCCTCTTGGGCAAATTGAATTATATCTTCATTAAGCTTATCTCCAGCTATTCTTAAACTTTTTGATAGCACTATTCCGCCCAAAGAAATTATTGCCACCTCGGTTGTTCCTCCGCCAATATCAACAACGAAATTGCCCCCAGCTTCTTGAACTGGTAACCTTGCACCAATAGCAGCTGCCATTGGTTCTTCGATCAAAAAAACTTCTCTGGCACCAGCTGATTTTCCAGCATCAATCACTGCCTTTTTTTCCACCTCGGTTACTCCGCAAGGGATGCCAATAATCACTCGCGGCCTAGGATTAATTAAAAATCGTCTTTTATGAGCTTTTTCAACAAAATATCTGAGCATTTGTTCAGTAACCTCAAAATCAGAAATTACTCCCGATCTCAAAGGTCTGGTAGCGACAATGTGAGCCGGCGTTCTGCCTACCATTTTTTTAGCCTCCTCCCCTATCGCCAAAATTTGACCGGTTTTTTGATTGACAGCTACCACTGATGGTTCTTGAATAACAATACCTCTACCTCGAACATAAACCTCGGAGTTAGCAGTTCCAAGGTCAATGGCAATATCCTCTGAAAATAAGTGTAAAAATTTATTTAACATATTTTCCTACTTGGCTCAATTTGATTAGTTTCATTTTTTTCTCGTCTCTTTTTTTAATCTCCGCGCTATTTTTCGATAATGTTCTTTCGCTTATTACGATTCTCATTGGAATACCTATTAAATCGGCGCCGGCAAACCTTTCTCCCGGAGTTTTGTTATCCCTATCGTCACATAATACTTCAATTCCTGCTTTTTGTAAATTTTGATATAATTTTTCTGACGTCTTTTTAACTTTCTCTGTATTTTCTATTGGAATTAAGTGAATTTGAAAAGGAGATATCTCTTTGGGCCACAAAATGCCATCTTCATCATTATAAACTTCCACAATTGTTGCCATTAATCTTGGAAGACCTATCCCATAGCATCCCATGATAATTGGATGAGATTTGCCGCTTTCATCAATAAAGTTAGCTCCCATAGCTTTGCTGTACTTTGTTCCTAAATTAAAGATATGACCAACTTCAATACAGCTCTTTTTTTCAAGAGCTGAGTGACATTTTGGACAATTTTTTTTCTCTCCAATTTTTTCAACATTGGCAGCGAAACCACATTTCTTACAAATTAAAATTCTATCTTCTCCTTCTGAAGAAAGAACCATAAATTCTTCTGATAATTCTCCACCAATTGTCCCTGAACTTGCCGCAACACAAATTGGAAATAAACCGCATCTTTTAAATATTTTAAAATAAGCTTTTTTTACTTTTTGATAAAAATCTGTTAAATCTTTCTCATTAGTATGAAAACTGTAGAGGTCTTTCATCAAAAACTCCCGAGTTCTTAATAATCCTCCGGCAGAACGCATTTCATTTCTAAATTTATCTTGAATTTGAAAAAGGGAAAAAGGTAAATCTTGGTAAGATTTTACTCTCTTTCGAATAATGTCGGTAATTTCCTCTTCGTGGGTAGACCCTAAAGCGGTTTCTTTTTGATGTCGGTCTTTTAATTTAAATAAAGGAGGGTCAATTGTTTGCCAGCGATTAGTTTCTAACCAGAGATTTTTATTTTGCAATGCTGGCAGATATAACTCCTGAGCTCCAATAGCTAACATCTCTTCTCTAATAATTTCTTCAATTTTTTTGAGAACCTTAAAACCTAAAGGTAAAAATCGATAAACCCCACTCGAACTTTGTTCAATAAAATCAGCTCTAACTAAGAGTTTGTGGGATATTACTTCAGCTTCTTTTGGCGCTTCTTTTTTAGTTTTAGCAAAAAGTTGTGACTGCAACATAACTAAAATAATTTGGTGATGTCTTTTATTGTTATAAAAATCATTAAAATAATTAACAAGCTAAAACAAAGGGCGGTAACATTCTGCTCTGTCTTTTCGTTGACTGGTTTTTTTCTTGCGAATTCAATTCCTAAAAAGAGCAATTTCCCTCCGTCAACTGCCGGAATGGGCAAAATATTAAATAAGGCAATATAAATAGCAATCATCCCAATAAATTGCAAAAAATAATTTACTCCCAATTGGCTGACTTGGGTAAATAAATGAACCACTCCGACAGGCCCCATCAATTCCACACCCGAGGGTTTGCCAGAAATGACATTTTGAATTGCCTGACCGTAACCTTGAATGATGGCTCCTGTCAAATTGACCGTTGTTAAAATTCCCTGCCAGGGAGATATCCACCAAGGATAAGATTTGATTGCTGTTCTGACTAAAGCCACGCCCATTGCTCCCTCGCCAGTTGGTGGAGAAACCCGAGGCACCAATTTAACATCAAACACTTCTTTCCCCCTCTGAATAGTTAAAGTAACTTCTTCTCCCTTGTTAACTTCGGTAAATTCCTGTACTTCCTTTACCTTATCGATACTTTTGACTTTTGACTTTTGACTTTTGACTTTTATTATAGTGTCTCCAGGTTTAATTCCGGCAACTTGGGCTGGTGAATTGAAAGCTACAGCCGCAATTTGAACCTTGGGTTCTATTAAATTAGCATTTTCTTCATCTGAAATGGCCGTGGGTGCCCCTATTCCCATAACAATACTGAAGAGAATTGCTGAAATTATCCAGAAAGAAAGCACGCCGCCAAAAGCAACTAAAGCTCTTTTCCAAACCGGTTGTTTTGAAAAGCTTCGATCATCTTCAACCTTTCCAATTTCTCCTGGAAATCGAACAAAAGCGCCAAAGGGTAAAAGATTGATTGAATAAATCGTTTCGCCAATTTTTTTTCCGATTAATCTTGGTGGATAACCAATACCGAACTCCTCTACCTTTATCCCAAATTTTTTTGCCAAAACAAAATGGCCAAGTTCATGAAGAACTATTAAACCAATAAGCGAAATAAAAGCAATAAAAATAGTTAAAAACATATTTCTTTTTTCTTTCTCTCCCCTATTTTTTCAATTTTTTCATTATATTCATCCACTAATTTCTGTAGTTCGTCTTTGGCTCGAAATTTATCATCCTCCCGAATTTTCCCTTCTCGGAAATTTTCTTGAATCTCATCCCAGGCGGCCTGGCGCCATCTTCTAATTGTTTGTCGGGCCTGTTCTTGTTTTTCGGAAATAAGGCGCAATAAATCTTTCCGATATTCCTCGCTCAGAGGAGGTAAACTTAATCGAATTACTTCTTTATCAACTATTGGAGCAGCTCCTATTCCAGTTTTTTCTAGGGCTTTGGTAATTCCTTCAACGTAGGATTTGTCCCAGGGTTGAATTAAGATTTGCCTTGGTTCGGGTGTGGAAATGGCTGCCAATTGCGACAATCGAAATGTCTGGCCAAAACATTCCACAACGACATCTTCAACCAGGGCAGGAGTAGCTCTGCCCGTCCGAATCTTTTGCAACTCTCTGTCTAAAAAATTAATGGCTTTATCCAGCTCTGGCTTGATTTTATTGATAATTTCTTTATGGGAATTCATGGTTCGATAAACTCACCATGACCCTGAATTTATTGAAGGGTCATATTTCGAGCAAGAAAATTTCCAGGGCTAATCTGGGGTTCACGTTGGTAGTTGAAATTAAAAAAATGAGGTTTTGAATTTGCCAAAGAAGAGCTTTTAATTTAGAAATAGAAAACTCTCTAAATTCACCCTCATTTTTTACGCGAGCGGTAGCGATGCGTGGAGATGAACGAAGTTCATCGACTAATCGAGAGATTAAGGCCTTTCTTAAAAAACTCATCCAGCTTTCTAAAACTTCTCTTAAATTAGGATAATCTTGAGATACTTCTTTTGCCAATTGAAAACGAAATGATATCGGGGCGCGGGCAAGGTTTAAAAGTTTGCTGATTGATTGCTTTTGTTCCTCGATTTTTTGAGGCCTGGCTGCTAAATCCATAGCTTGCCCCGGTCTTCCCAAAGAAAGTTCAGTAATCTCTTTGGCTATTTTTTCTGCAAAACCCTGGGCTTTAAGATATTCTTCAATTTCAATTCTTTTTACCGGGAAGAATTTAATGATTTGGCACCGAGAAAGAATAGTTGGAAACAATCTCTCTGGTTGCTCGCTAATGAGAATCAAAATGGCATTACCCCTTGGCTCTTCTAATGTTTTTAAAAGGCAATTTTGGGCTTCCTCATTCATTAAATGGGCTTTGTCTAAAAGAGCCACCTTAAAAGGAGCCAGGGAGGGTTTTAAAGAAAGTTTCCAGTTGAGTTCTCGGATTTGATTAATTTGAATTGAAGTCCCAATTTCCGGCGAAATTAAAAATAAGTCGGGGTGTTCCCTTTCAAAGACGTCTTCTTTGCCACAAATTAATTTGATAAATTCTAAAGCAACTGTCTTTTTCCCTAACTTTTCTTCACCAGAAAATAAATAAGCATGAGATAACTTCTTAAGTTCCACCGATTTCTTCAGAAACTGCCATTGTTTTTGATGACCAACGATTTTCATTGTTAAATTGTCAAATTGTCATATTGTTAAATTGAAAATTTAAAAATCAATTTAACAATTTAGCAGTTTAGCAGTTTAGCAGTTTAGCAATTTACTTCTTGCTCATTATACTTTTTTTGTAAACGTCGAGATTTTCCAAAACTACTCCCGTTCCCTTGACAACGCAAAGCATGGGCTCTTCGGCTAAAATACAGGGCACGCCGGTTGAATGAGCAATTAACTCAGGAAGGTTCCTCAGCAAAGCCCCGCCTCCACAAAGGACCATCCCCTTATCCATGACGTCAGCTGACAATTCAGGCGGAGTATCTCTGAGTACTGATTTCACCACCTGAATAATTTCGGCTAAGGCGTCTGAAATGGCTTCGGTCACTTCATTCGAAGAAATCTTAATATTTTTTGGAAGGCCCAAAACCAAATCCCGACCCCTAATTTCTATCGTTTTTTCTTCCTTTTCTGGAAGGGCTGTCCCGATTTTTATTTTTATTTCTTCAGCCGTTTGCTCACCAATGGCTAAATTATATTTTTTCTTAATATAATCTGAGATAGCCAAGTCCATTTTATCTCCAGCCACTCTCACTGAGTGAGCAGTAACTATTCCGCCCAAAGAAATCACCGCCACCTCCGAGGTTCCGCCACCAATGTCAACAACCATATTGCCAGAGCAAGAGCTAATGGGAATACCGGCGCCAATAGCGGCTAAAATTGGTTCTTTGGCGACAAAAACTTGTTTTGCTCCGGCATTCATCCCCGCTTCAATTACTGCCCTTCTTTCAGTCGAGGTAATGCCAGCCGGTACCCCAATCATCACCTCTGGTTTGAAAAATCGCCAGATACCAGAAACCTTATCAATAAAATATCTGAGCATGGCTTGGGTTACTCTAAAATCGGCAATTACCCCATCTTTTAAGGGACGGTAAACCCTGATAGTATCGGGCGTTCTTCCTATCATTTCTTTAGCCGTCTCTCCTACAGCCAGAATTTTGTTTTCAGAAAGAGAAACAGCCACCACCGAAGGCTCTTGCAAAACCACCCCCTTTTTAGGGATAAAAACCAGAGAGTTACAGGTTCCCAAATCAATGCCAATTTTAGTGATAAACATACTAATTAACTTTAACTTAAATCTTTTATTTTAGCAAGTTTTTAAAAATAAGAGTAGAAATTACAACAAAAATTCCGCCAAGAAGAAATAAAAGTTGATAACCTAAAAATCCAATAATAAGGCCGGCGATCCCTGCTCCCAAAGCCACGCCCAAGGGAGAGAAAATAGTATCCAAAGCGCCAGCTTCTTCGGGATTTTCTTTTAGTTTTTGGGAAATTAAACCCGATCTTCCCGCCCCGCTAATTAGATCACCAGCTGCCCTACCGAGATTAATTAGTAAAATGTTGAAAAAGTTTAAAACCGGGGTCATTACCCCAAATAAAATTGAGAAGGTCCCAGCAATTAATCCTCCCCGAAAAATATTTTTCGCGCTTTTAAATTGTCCTAACTGTTTAATAAGGAAAAGGGAGAGAGGCAAAAATAGAGCCGAAAATACCGAAATAAAAACCAAAATTAGATTTTGCGACCATAAAAGAGAATCCTTTAAAAATAGAATAAGAAAGGCCTGATAAAATCCAGAGACAAGCAGAACTGAAAAGGAAATTAGAATCAGTGGCGAAACATCGGGGTACCCACCTCTGGTGGGTCCTTTGATTTTTGGTAACACTCGCCGGTAGTTCTGTTGAAATTTCTGAAAACTGAAATGCTTGTCGAGAGGTCTAACCCCTTGTTTTTTTAATTGGCTAAAGCAAAAAGTGGCGGTAAAAATTTGAATGGCTAAACTTAAAATGAAAACTCCAATAAAATTAAATTTCCAGATAAAAAGGGCACCAACTGCTGGGGCTATGGCATCGGCATAAAAAGGGGCAGAGTAGAACCAGCCAAAAGCCCGGTCATAATTTTCGAGGGGGGAGGAAATTAAGATAGCTCGAGCTGAAACAAAAAATAGGGCAGCTGAAATTCCCAGGATGACTTGCCAGAAATAAAATAACCCCACACCAAAATTGGTGTGGGGGCTAATTAAAATCATTCCTAAGACATAAATTCCATAGCCTAAAATTCCGATTGTAGATAAAACTGCTGGATTTATTTTATGATTAAAAAATCCTACAATTGGAGCAAAAAGAGCAATTGGTAGATAAATTAAAAGATAATTATAACCCACCTCTGGCAAAGAAAATCCGATATCTACTAAAAACAAAGGGAAATAAAGAGAAAAAAGTTTATAACCAAACATCAAAAAGAAAAGAGTAAGGGTGGTATCCCTGGTCACTTTTTCAATTTTCGGCAAAAGAAACATATAGAATATTTTAGCAAAATAAACGCACTCAGCCAATAAAATAAATTAGGCTCCAGCCTTTAAAACTGGAGCCTTCTGATACGGATAACAAGTACGACTATCGCCAAAGTTTCGATGACAACAATGGCGATAAGGACTGGAATCAACCATCCCTGTGATTTTTCTGTGGTTGGTGGTAATGGTTTAACCGGTTCAGGTTTAGTCACTTCTGGTGTTGGAGTTGAAGTTGGTTTAACTGACTCAACTTTCGCTGCCGATGGCGATTTGACCGTAAATGTGCCCGATAAATCTCCAATGGTCACGGTATAGGTCTTGGCAAAGGCTTTGGTGGTGGAGAAGGATACTTTTTGGCTTTCCCCAGCCGCCAAGGTCACTTCCTTGGCCGCTATTACTGCCCCGTCCATCTTCAGGATTACTCCACAGACACCTTTCGTCGCACCGACATTGGTAACATTAACGCTAGTCGTTACCTCTTCCATAATACCAACCTCGGCTGGTGTCACTTGCAGGTCAGAGAGCTTAAAATCAGATGGTAACGGCTGCGCTCCTGCCTCTAAGATTACCTCTGAGGTCGTATCATGGGTAAGGACCTTTATTTTCGAGGCATCCCAAAAGATGAGTAGGTTCCTCTGGTCATCAACCCCGACCACCCGGCAACCTCGCCAGGAGTATCCTTTCGCCACTGTCTTCCATCGCGAGTCTTGGCTTACTGGAAAGGTTCCTAAATAAATCTGTGAATAAGTAAAGAGATACAGCCCCTGCGAAGACAGTAAAAGGTCAACTATCTGCCCACTAACCTCAGCTACCTTCTCCCATTTTGCTGCGTCCAGCGACGGCAAACGATAGAGTTGATTACTGACCGCGCAGTAAACTGCACCCTCTTTAGGGGAATAAGCCATCCTGAACCCGTCGGAAGAAGAAATTGATATCGGGAAGGGCGCCAGCATCTGGTAAGAACTCCCACTGACCACCGAAAGGCTTTCAAACCGCCATTCGCTGCTACCACCGGCTACTACCACCTTCCCTTTCGGACCCGGCTTGATCTTGCCAATCCAATTGAGACCAGAACTAATTCTCCCGCCGCTCTCAAAATAAACCATGCCATCTCTGCCAGCAATCCAAATTTTCCCATCGACTACCTCGGCGTCAGTTATCTCCACTCCTACTTCTAGAGGTATCAGGCCCTGATTCATCCAGAATCTCTTTGTTCCAGTTTCAAAGAAGTAGAGATCTTGGTCGGAAACTCTAAGCTGAGCCGAAGCAAATCCTTGATGGAGATAGAAAAGACGTTGCACCTCGGCAGACTGATAGCTTGCGTCCAGTTTCGCCTTGAAGATATTTTTGCTACCGTAATCAAAGAATAAGGTTTTATCCTCGGCGAATCTGGGTGACGCTTGCAGCTGACTTATCCCTGACCCTGAAGTAACGTCAACGAGAGAAATTGGAACAAGGTTGCTTTGTTCAGAACGAGCGAAGCAACTCGCCGGACCGGAAGTTCCAACCAAGATGGCTTTATCGGGAGAAATGGCTACCTGACAGTTAGAAGTATCGTAATTAGGTCTTAACGGCTTCTCTTCCCAGCCAGGCGGATAAGAGTTCTCTCCGGCTGGAGAAAGAAAATAGACATGGGCTCCAGTCGAAGAAACTATTCTGTTGTCTTCCCATCTTCTTTCTACGGCGGTCATGCCAACTGCGAGACCAAAACCAGCAAGGTAATCAAGACTATCTAAGCTGGTTAGTTCTGAGACCTTTGAAAGATCCAGTTTCCGGACCGCTTTGAGTTGATACCCTTCGGAAAGTTCCACCCTATAGGCATCATCTTTGCCCTGCTGACGAGTCTGAGTGTTGTAAATGATATAAATCCGACCTTCTCGCCAATCAAACTCGGATAAAACCATTTTGGAATTGAGGATTTCGGCTTCTTTGGCTGACTGGTTAGCAGTTTGAGAAATTTCAATCGGCCAGTTAGAAAGGTAATTCCACTCTAATCCGATTCCAAAAACGCCTTTCTGACCCTGATAGGCAATGTTGAGATAAGTGCCCTCAGGAAGAGGTCCTTCAGGGTCACCAGTAGCTACGGCAAGGAATTGCCCTTCCAAAAAAGCCACTGAGGTAACGTCGGCATCATAACTTTTCCCCGACCAAACTCTTCGCATCCCCTGAGGTTGCCATTCGGCCCCTGCCCAAAGATAGGCTCCTTCTTGGGCGAACTTTCCTGGAGCAGGATTCCACACGCCAACTAGAACTAGAGGAGGACTCCCAGCAGAAACTGCCAGAGAAGTAATCTCCTCCCCCTGTCCAAGCGGTGGTCCGCCAAGAGCCTCAAACCGATTTCCACCGTCTCGTAAGCGGAAAACTTTTGTTGCGGTGGCTAAGATAACCTCTGTCCCGGCGGTTTTCAAGGAAATAAACTTTTCCCTTTCCGGAAGCCCTTGTCCAGCAAGTTTCTGCCAGCTCCTTCCTTGATTGTCTGACCGGAAAAGTTTATATCCGCCAGAAAGATAAACCATAGCGTAGACTTTTCCATCCGCAGTCAAACCAATGAGTTGTACGTCCGAGTCTGGAAGAACAATGCCTCGTTCCTCCAATGACATCTCACTTGCTGCCATAACCGGCGATACCGATGACAACAAAACCGAAAAAACCAGGCAAATCAGAAAAACAATCCTAACAATCCTTTTTTTCACTTTTTTTACCCTCCTATAAGTGAATTTTTTACTTAAACAACTAAAATTACTTTAACAAAAATTGAAGATTTTGTCAACCTTTCATTAATTTCCTCTTTTAAGATATAATGTAGGAATATGACTAAACGAATTAGGACAATTTTATTTTTGATTTGCTTATTCTTATTCGTTTTGGTTGCCCCAATATCTATTTTTTATTCCCAGGGTTATCGATTTGACATTAATTCCAAAAAAATCACCCAAACCGGGGGTTTATTTTTGAAAGTTTCGCCAAAACAGGTTGAAGTTTTCATTGATGGCAAATTAGAAAAGAAAACTGATTTTTTCTTTGGTTCGGTTTTAATTGAAAATTTATTGCCAAAAAAATATCAGGTTGTAATCAAAAAAGAGGAATGTCTCCCTTGGGAAAAAAATTTAGAAATAAGAGAGAAAGAGGTGACCGAAGCTAAAGACATTATTTTGTTTCCCGAGGACCCGAATTTGACGATTTTAACCAAAGATGTTGAGGATTTCTGGTTATCTCCCGACGAAAGAAAAATAGTGATTAGAGAAAAAGGACAACCAAACTGGGCGTTAAAGCTTTATGATTTAGAAAAAAATGTAAAGAGCCATTTAATTACTGACGGTGATTTTTACCCAAAAGGAGTAGATTTGTTGACATTGGATTGGTCTCAAGACTCAAAAAAGATTTCTTTAGAAGTAGGGGTTCGAGAAGAAATAAAGTATTTTACCTTAGAACTCGATAAGGTCCCACCAGTTTTAAGCGAATTAAAGGCACCCCCCGGGAGAACTGAAGATATTGTTGCCGAAAAAATCTTCAATGGTGAGCATTACTATTTAGACAATTTTGGCAATCTCTTTAGGGGAAAAGAAAAGCTAACGGAAAAAGTTTTTCCAGTTAAAGCCGAGACTGATTATGACTTAGAAATTTTTCAAAATTTTGTCTTTTTGCGAGAAGAAAAAACATTATATAAATTTAATTCCGATTCAAAATCTTTTGAAAAATTTTTTGAAGAAATAAATGATTTAAAAATCTCTCCGGATTCTAAAAAAATGGTTTATTTTTCAAATCAAGAGGTTTGGGTTTTATTTTTAAAAGATGTGGTTTCCCAGCCAGAAAAAAAAGCCGGGGAGCGAATTTTAATTGCCCGGCTTTCTGAAAAAATCGGAGATATTTTTTGGTTAAATAATAATTATTTAATTTTTAATGCCGGAGATAAAATTAAAATCAGCGAAATAGACGACAGGGACAGAATCAACATTGTTGATATTGCTGAAATAAAAAAACCCCCGCAGGAGAGCAAGCTCCCTACGGGGCAGGCAGAAATATTCTGGAATAGCCTTGAGAAAAAATTGTATGTTTTGAGCGAAGGAAATTTATACCGTTCAAAGATTTTACTCCCCTAATTCAATCATCGAGCCCCGCCCTCTGTAGGAGGACGGGGCGAAGATTAAGATGAAGCTTTAGCTTCATCGACTTTCTTTTTAAAATCTTCCCACTTAAGGGTGCTTTTGCCAGCCATCTGACAAATTTCTTTAAATTGGCAGTATTTGCATTGGAAATCATCCGGGTAACCTGAAATTCTGTCTGGAACGATATTGGAATCAACTTTTGTTTTAAGGTCTTCTAGGTCTTTGAGGAGGTTTTTGGCTACAATGGGATTATATTCGACTAAAAATTCTTTTAGCTCTAGGGTATCTTTGTTTATATAAAGTAAAATGCCCTTTGGAATCTTAAAAAAGTGAAGATAGAGTTGGATTTGATTAAGGTTATCTTCTTTCGGCTGAGCTAAATTTTTAAAAACCATACCATTCATACTCTTAAAATCTACCACATAAAGATCGTTGTTGAAGGTGATAATAGCATCCGCCCGGCCCGAAATTAATTCCTGGGGAGGAATTTTCACTTCCGAGGCTCTGACAATTCCTAAGCTAAAGAGATTGTTTAAAATCTGCATCTGAATGTAATCACCGTGATCAAACATGCGCAATACTTCAGGTGTCATTTTTGCCCGGGGAACATTTTTAAATTTAAAAAAGATCGCCCGAGGGCATTTACCAGCATCGGTAATATAAAAATGGTGTTGTTCTCTATCTCTTTCTCTATCTAAATAAAATTGGTCAAGTAGTTCTTTTAGCATCGAAATGAGTCAAAGACTCATTGAACATTTTATCGTTTCTGCCACTGGGGGGCACGGCGGGCCCGCTTTAAGCCAAACTTCTTTCTTTCTCGCATTCTTGGGTCTCTTTTTAAATAGCCCGCCTTTTTTAATCTTTTTCGAAAATCAGGGCTAAATAAAACTAGAGCTCGAGCTATGCCATGACGAATAGCCTCTGCCTGGCCTTGTAAACCTCCCCCCCTTACAATAACTGAAACTCTAAATTTATCAAGGCATTGCATCCTTTCCAGAGCGGCTTTACAGACTTCCTGAAGTTCAAAAGTAGGGAAATACTTCTCAATTGGTTTTTCATTAACTAAAAATATTTTTTCGTCTTCCCTGCTCGACCGGAGGGTAAGAAGTCGAACTCTGGCTATCGCTGTTTTTCTTCTGCCTATCCCTTCAAAATATTTTTCTACCTCTTTGGGAGGAATTTTCGGTTTTTCTACCTTTGGTTTTGTTATTTTCTTAACCTTCCTGAGTTTTTTTGTAGTTTTTTTGGTTTTTGGCGACATATACATCATTATCCCATTATTCAATAAATTTCAACCGTTTAATCATTTTTGCTCTTAATTTATTTTTTGGCAACATGCCCCAAACTGCTCTTTTTAAAACCTCGGCCGGCCTCTTTTCAAAAAGATCTTTTAAAAGGGTTTCTTTCCCGCTCCCCAGATATTCTGAGTGGCGAAAATATTTTTTTTGTTCCAATTTCCTGCCGGTAATTTTCAACTCATCAACATTTTTAACAATAACAAAATCTCCCATATCTTTATAGGGAAAAAAATCGGACTTATGCTTCCCTCTCAATAAAACTGCAATTTCAGAAGCTAATCTACCTAGAACTTTATTGGTAGCGTCAATAGTATGAGTTTTACGGATGTTTTTTCCTTGTTGGGTGGTGGGTGGGTTGGAGTCCATTTTATTTAACTAATTCTATGATGGCCATTTTTGCCCCATCTGATTTCCTTGGTCCCAATTTAATAATTCTTGTATATCCTCCTTTTCTCTCTTTGTATCTTGGAGCAATCTCATTAACTATTTTTCTTACTATTTCGGGAGAAAAAAAACGAGCTAATAATCTCCGGGAGTGGAGGTCGCCGATTTTTGCCTGGCTAATCTGCTTTTCAGCAAAAATTCTCGCCTCTCTTGCTTTGGCTTCAGTAGTTTTAATTTTTTCTTTCAAAAAAAGGGAAGTAACTAATGCTTTTAGTAAGGCCTTTCTCTGATCTTTTTTTCTACTTAGTTTTCTTTGTTTTTTTTGCCTTCGCATGTTTTTTTATTGGTTTAGAAATTCGCTTTTTTCTCACTTTTTCAGCTAGCCCCGTAGACAGCTGAAGGCTTTCCTTCGGGGCTTCTTCAAAGGTCTCGGCAAATAAATTAAAATGATTGACTAAAATTTCCGATGCCTGAAAAAAAGCTGACTCCGGGCCAATTGTGCCGTCGGTCTCAATATCCAAAAACAATCTATCAAAATCAGTCCTTTCTCCCACTCTCATATTTTCGACTTTAAACATTACTCTTTTCACCGGGGTGAAGATAGCGTCAAGCAGGATTACTCCTATTTCCGGTCTTATTTCTCTTTTTCTCGTCTCCCTTGGCGAATATCCTATTCCTTTCTCGATTTTAATTTCTATTTCTAAAGTCGCCGACTTCGCAGTCAAAGTAGCAATGTGACAATCTTTGTTTACTAACTCGACCTGACTAGGAAACTCAAAGTCGGAACCCCGAACCTCTTTTTCACCTTTAACACTCAGGGTGGCTGTCTGAGGCTCCTCAGTAAAAATTCGGAATCTCATTTGTTTTAAATTCAACATAACTGAAATTACATCTTCTAAAACTCCTGGAATGGTTGAAAATTCATGAGGAACTCCTTTAATTTTCATTTGGGTTACAGCCGCACCTGGTAGGGAGGAGAGTAAAACTCGCCGAAGCGAGTTACCGATGGTAACCCCATAACCTGGATAAAGAGCTTCGATTTCAAAACGAGCAAAATTTCCTTTTTTTTCAATAATTTTTGGTTGAGAAGGTAATGGTATCATTGTTTTAACGTGAATAATACTCAAATATGGCTGACACCTCGACGGGTGGTGCCGCCTCCTCCAAAGTAGGTTCTCCTGTAACTTTTCCTTCTAGTTTCTCGATATTTAATCCGAGCCAACTAGGAGTTTTATATTTTTTTAGCAGATTTTGAAGATTTTGAAAAACTGCTTTTTTCATTTTTTGAGGTTTAATAGAGATAATATCTCCCGATTTCGCCTGATAAGAAGGGGTGTCAATTGATTTCCTGTTGACTAAAAAATGGCCATAAGACACCAGCTGTCTTGCTTGCCGCCTGGAGCTTGCCCATCCCAATCTAAAAATGACATTATCCAAACGAGTCTCTAAAATTTTAATTAAGGACGCGGTGGGGTCTTCCATTTTCTTCTTTTTAGCTAAAACTTTTTTTACATAATTTTTAAATTGGCGCTCTCCAAGATTATACCAATTTTTTAATTTTTGTTTTTCCCTTAATTCCTTCCCGTATTCTGAAAGCCCTACCTTTCTCCTTTTTCTTTTTTGACCTGGAGGATAAGGCCTTTTAACCATCGGACACTTAGGAGTCAAACATCTTTCACCTTTTAAAAATAATTTTACTCCAAGTCGGCGACAAATTTTACATTTTGAATTTTCCATAATTATACTCTCCTCACTTTGGGTGATCGACAACCGTTGTGAGGAATCGGAGTAATATCTTTAATTGAAACAATTTCCAGACCTTTGGCAGCTAAAGATCTAAGAGCTGACTCTCGACCCGACCCGATTCCTTTAATAAAAACTGCCACCCTTTCGATTCCCATTTTTTTAGCTATCTGAGCCGTGGCTTCAGCCACTTTAGAAGCAGCAAAAGGGGTGGCTTTTTTTGTTCCTTTAAAACCGATGGAACCTGCCGAAGCCCAACGCAAAACATTTCCTTGGGGGTCAGTTAGGGTCATAATTGTGTTGTTATAAGAAGAAGAAATATAAATCCGGCCCTCGGTAATTTTCCGCGGAATTTCTACTTTAACCTCCTTTCTCGCCAAAGCCCCCACCTTTTCCCCCTCTTTCAACAACTCTTCTTCAGTTTGTTTGATAATACGTTTCTTTCCCATATTTTATGTTGGGGCTGGAGGTGGTTTTCTACCGCTTCCAACGGTTTTTCTAACGTTTCCCCTAACCGTTCTGGTATTGGTTCTGGTTCTTTGCCCTCTCACCGGCAATCCTTTGATATGACGAATTCCTCGAAAAGAACCTATATCTTTTAACCTTTTAATGTTCATCATCACTTCTCTTCTTAGCTCTCCTTCAATTTTAAAATTTTTTTCAATAATTTCTTTGAGTCGGTTTATTTCTTCGGGAGTTAAATCTTTTGCTCTTTTTTGAAACTCAATTCCGGCCTGAATTAAAATTTTCCGAGCCAATGGTAAACCTACCCCATAAATGTGGGTTAGGGCAATTTCTATTTGTTTATTCTCCGGTATGTTAACACCTGCTATCCTTGGCATAAATTAAATTGCTAAATTGTTATATTGCTATATTGCTAAACTGAATTTTCTCAATTTAACAATTTAACAGTTTAACAATATAACAATTATCGTTAGCCTTGGCGTTGTTTATGTTTAGGATTCTTACAAATTACATAAACTCGTCCTTTTCTTCGGACGATTTTACATTTTTTGCAAATTTTTTTTACCGATGGATGCACCCTCATCGACTTCCCCTATAAATTATTCTGCCTCTTTTTTCATCGTAGGGACTTATTTCAACCTGAACCCGATCCCCGGGCAGAACTTTAATTCTATATATTCTCAACCTCCCAGCCAAATGACATAAAATCTCTTTCCCGTCGTCTAATTTTACTTTGAAGTTAGTACTTGGTAAGGCTTCGAGAACCACCCCGGATTTTCTAATAGGAGTTTCCTTATTCATTATTAAGACAGATAATTAATAAGTTTATCAGGTTTTTTTCCTTTAGTCAACGTTTAATGTTATCTTTATTTGCTTTGAAGTAGCGGGTATCTTTTCCACCCAGAATGGCCAAGGTCGAATCTGGGCTTTGGTGATTTGGGGTTGGTTTTCTAAAAAAATTTTTGCCTCGGCTAATGATTTTCTTTCCAATGCTCTCTTTAGAGAAACTTCCTCAATATCTGAGTAAATTTTAGTTTCGATATCAGTAGAAAGGCTGAGAATACCCTGAGCTAAGTCAACGTTTCCTAAAGAATAATTTATTTTTAAACTTTCTTGGTGAATAATTTTTCCGGTAGGAATTTCAGAAGAAAGAAGAGCGTTGACAAAATTTTTAAGGTCTTCTGTTTTAAATACCAGAGTAAGTGAATGGACTTTCACCTGGTAAGTAAATTTTTCTAATTCTGCTTCGGGTTTAGCTAAAGAAAAAGTCTCCAATATTTCAGTTTTTGAAGCCGCCTCTAAGAAATCAAAATCAGCCGGAATTTTGTTTTTTAAAGATTCACGGCATTCTTCCTCTGCTTTTTTTGAAATTTCATTTTTTGCCCTGTCTAAATCTTCTTGGGTAATTTTAGGGGTTTCTTTTTTCACCCCTCCTTTCATTGGTTCAGAGGATTTCCCGTAAACAAAAGTATATTGAGGAGTGCCGGCTAAACCTGGAATGGAGAAAGTTGCAGGTTCGATATTATATTTTTCTCCAGGACTGTCAGCTACTACTTTCACATCTGTGTAACCCTTGGCTGGAATTACAATTCTTTCTACGGACCTAAACCAGGGATTCTCTCCTTTTTCTAGGGCCGGTTGAAATTTTTCTAAGGGCGGTTGAAATCTAGTATTAACCACTAAGGTTTGGGGCAGGGATGAATGATTGTTATATATGCGAATTATTCCTTCAGCTTTCTTTTCTTTAAGAAATTTGCCAGAAGATGAGAATTCTTGGGAAACAGTTTTTTCAGTCTCAAAAATTTTACCAGGAATTACTTTGTTTAAGAAACTATAGGTAGTGACAGCTTTATCAACGGTTAATTTTGTTCTGAAAGTTTTTACTTCGGTCTCTGGCCAAATTTCAATCTCGGCTCGCGACAAATTCGACAGAACAGCAAAAGTCACGGCAATTAAAAATAAGGGTAATAATATCAACCAAGCTTTTTTAGGTTTTATCGTTTTAAATCTAAAGATTGGCTCTCTTTTGAGAGGAGGGGATATTTTAATTTTTTCTTCTTTCGGTTTTCCCGGGGGTGAAATATCAACGACTTTTTTATTCATCATTATTTGGCAAGATTTTAATTTATTAAAATCGAAGCTGGAGATGAAGCTTTAGCTTCATTGACTATTATACCAGATTATTCAAGAATTGCTCTAATTCGACGCACTCCGGCGCCGGAAGATTCTTCTTTTATGATTTTAAAACGCCCCAACTCTGAAGTTTTTTTCACATGGGGACCGGCGCAAATTTCTTTAGAAAAAACCCCGATAGAATAAACAGTTACTACTTCAGGATATTTTTCCTTAAAGAAAGCCAGTGCCCCAGATTTTATTGCCCCCTGATAAGGCATCTCAGTTTTTTTCACTTCTAAATCTTCTTTGATTTTTTGATTGATAATCGCTTCCACTTTTTTTAGTTCTTCCTCGGTCATTTTTTGGGGATGAGAAAAATCAAATCTTAATCTTTGAGGAGTGATGTCTGAACCCATTTGTTTAACCTGAGTTCCTAAAATTTCTCTTAAAGCAGCGTGAAGCAAATGAGTAGCGGTGTGAAGCTTCGCCGATTCATATGGAGCTTCTTTTCCTACCCCGCCAAATTTTTTTTCTACTCCTGCCCGGGAAATCTCTCGATGCTTTTTAAAAGATTCTTCAAAACCCTTGATGTCTACCTTTAACCCTTTTTCTTTTGCTAATTCTTCAGTTAGCTCTAAGGGGAATCCGTATGTATCAAAAAGATGAAAAGCCTCCTCGCCCGAAATGTCGCCCCTGGCCGAAATCTTCTCAAATTGTTTCAAGCCCAAATTGAGAGTTTTCTCAAATTTTTCTTCTTCTTTCTGGATAACGGTTAAAATATCTGCTTCCTTTGATTTAACTTCGGGGTAAATATCTTTGTAAATCTCAATAACTTTTTGTGCCAAAGGAATTAAAAAGTTCTTTGGCAAATTTAATAATTTCCCAAACCTTATTGCTCTTCTTAAGATTCTTCGCAAAACATATCCTCTTTCAACATTTGAAGAGAAAATTCCTTCAGAAATTAAAAAAACCGAACCCTTAATATGGTCAGCGATAACTCTTTTTGCTTTTTCATTTTCTCCGGGAATTTTATTAATAATCGGTAAAAATAAATCGGTTTCAAATACGCTGGGTTTATTTTGGACTACCATTGCCAATCTTTCTAAACCCATTCCCGTATCTACCCCTTTTTGTTTTAGAGGAGTTAATTTTCTATTTTTATCTTGGTAATATTCATTAAAAACTAAATTCCAAATTTCCACACCATTGAAATGAATTTCGGTGGTTGGACCACAAGGACCTTCTTCACCAGTCGGTCCCCAGAAATTATCTTCTCTGCCGGCAAAACGTAAATTTCCATTTTTCTCAGAGAAACCAAATTTTCCCCAAATTCTCACTGATTCCTCATCGCGAGGAATCTCAGCGTCGCCGCCAAAAACCGTCACCATAATTTTGGAATTTGGAATTTGGAATTTGGAATTTACGAGCTCAAAAGCGAGTTGAATTGCTTCTTCTTTAAAATATCCTCCAAAACTAAAATTTCCCAACATCTCCAGAAATGTTAAATGTTTTTCATTACCGACTTCTTCAATATCTGAAGTCCGAAAGCATTTTTGGCAAGATGCCACGTTTTTTCCATAAGGCGATTTCTCGCCCAGATAATATGGTTTAAATTGCTGCATTCCAGCAGTGGTGAATAAGCAGCTAAGGTCAGTGGGTATAAGCGAAGAAGAAGGCACAATTTTGTGCCCCTTTTTCTCAAAAAAATTTAAAAACCCTCTTCTCAAGTCATTTGAGTTCATTGAAAATTGAAAATTGAAAATTTCTATTATGAGTATCTATCCGCCACGGTTGAAGCCACATAGGCTTCGGGTTTTATTTTGGGCTCAAAGCCATTTCCCCTGATTAAGCCGGTTACCTCTTTAATCATATTTCGGGTTGCGCCATTTTCTCCAATATCAGCGTGAATATAGCGGAATTGATAATTGAAAGGGTAGGCTTCTAATTTTTTCTCTACTTTTTCTCTTAAAAATAAAGCTAGTTCACAGGAAAGTAAAACTTCTTCTAAAACTCTGGTCTTCCAATTATAAAATTTGCGATTTTTATAGCCAATTTTTTTAAGGAAAAATCTCCCTCCTTCTCCTACTCTTAAAATAACCACTGCCACCGGGAAATGAGGTTCCTCTCCTGAAGAAGAATCACAGCCAATAATTATGTCATAAAATTTCTCTGGTTTTTCAATCATATAATCGAAAATTCCATCAATCACTTGATTTATTTTCAAATTCCCTCGGCTTGGGTTATAAAAATGACCTTCTAAAAAGTTATTCATAATTATCTAATAATAGCATTGAATTTTATATCGGTCAAGCTTCACTAACATTTTTAACTATTTTTATGAATTCTTGAGCATTTAAAGAGGCTCCGCCAACTAAAAGGCCTTGAAAACCAGCTTTCTTAACGTAATCTCGCGCATTTTCAGAATTGACGCTTCCGCCATAAAGAATTGGGATATTTTTATTTAATTTTTTCTTAATAGCTATTCTCATTTTTTTTGCTTTATCAATGCTACAAGGTTTTCCTGTGCCGATAGCAAATAATGGTTCGTAAGCAATAATGACATCCTCTAAATCTTTCTTGGGGCGAAGAGGGTTTCGGCCTCTTCTTCCACCTCGCTTCCTTAAGAAACTCGGTAGTTGAGGAATTTTATCAATGCATAAAATTGGTTTTAATCCTCGTTTTAACGCCGCCTCTATTTTTTTATAAATCATTAAGTCTTTTTCTTGCTGATATTTTCTTCTTTCCGAATGTCCAATAATTACGTATTCTACTCCTAAATCTTTTAGCATTTTTGGAGAAATTTCACCGGTATATGCTCCCCTCTCCTCCCAGAAACAATCCTGGGCGCCTAATTTAATTATTGATAATTGATTATTAATTATTGATAAATACGGAAACGGCGGGCAAATTACCACCTCAAGATTTCTAATATTCTGAATTCCTCTTTTTACTGAATTAAAAAGGAGCTTAGCTCCTTCTAAGGTTGTGGGATTACACTTCCAGTTAGCAACAATTAAAGGTTTCATATTTGTTTTCGCAAATATTCGGCGGCTTTTTCAGGTGTAATAGTGGAAATTTCCATTCTAGCTCCTAATTCAAAACCGGCCCAAGTGCCAGTTTTTGGCAAAATGGTAAAATGCCAATGATAGTAAGGATACTTTTTTCCATCGCAAGGAGCGGTGTGTAGATAAAAATTATAGTCAGGATCATTCAGGGCTTTGTAAAGCTTACTTAGGGCCACCTTAAAAGCTTCGGAAAGCCCCCATTTTTCTTTTTCGGTAATTTTTTCAAAATAGGAAAGGTGCCGTTTGGGAGAAATAATCATTTCGAAGGCGGCTTTGGAAGCAAAAGGGCAAACAACTAAAAAATCTTTATTTTCAAAAACAACTCTCTTTTTAACCCCTTCTTCCCATCCATTCATCTGGCAATAAATACATTTTCGAGTTTTTTTATAATAATTTTCTGAATTGCTGAGGGCTCTTTGTAAATCAACATCAATTAAGGGAGTAGTAATAATCTGAGAGTGAGGGTGGGATTGTGAAGCACCAGCTCCAAAGCCTTCGTTGTGAAAAATTGAAATATAATTAACGAAGGGTTTTCCCATCAGTCCCAAATACCTTTCTTGATAGCTATCTATTACTTCTTTAATGTTTTCTATCGATAAGCGAGCCAAAGATTTTTCGTGATCTCTGGTGACAACTAACTCGCAAAATCCAACCGCATTCATTGTTTGATATAGGCCTGCTGCGACCTTCTTTTCCCATTTTGGTTGGGGTAAGAAAGCCGGAAATCTATTCGGAATAACACAGGTACTCCAATTTTTGAAATTTGGGACCTTCTTTCCCTTATTAAAAATCAAAAGGGGGGGTTCTTGGGTTTCAATATGACAAAAGGGACAAAATTTCTTTGGCCCCTTTTCTTTTTCTCTTTTTTCTCTTTTAAACATCTCTGGTCTTTTGGCTCTCCCTGTAGCAATCACAACCCAATCTCCGGAAATAAGATCGAGGCGAAGCTCGGAAGGAAATTTTGTTCTTTTTATTTTTTTAGGCATATATTCCCTTAATCATATTTAATCTAATTTTTAGTAAATCGAGACCCATATTGACCATCCATTTAAATTTCACTTTGCTTTCGGGGTCGTTTTTCCAATAAACTGGAATTTCTTTGATTTTATATCTTAATTTTTTGGCAATTGCTAAAAATTCTGGGTCAAAAGCAAAACGATTAATTTTGCATTTAGGAAAAATGTCCTCTACTGCTCTTTTGGTGAAACCTTTAAAACCACATTGGCTATCTAAAATTCCCCAAGTTCCAACAATAAGATTGGTTAAAAAACCAAAGGTCTCGCCTAAGAATCTTCTCAAAAGAGATTGAGGTGGATCTAAAATTGCTCCTTTTATATCTCTTGAACCAATAATAATATTATATCCCTTTTCAAACTCTGGCCACATTTTTTCTACCTGGTCAATCGGAGTTGAATTATCAGCATCAGTGAATAATCTATAATTTCCTTCAGCTGTTAACATTCCAAAGCGAACAGCGTAACCTTTGCCTTGATTAACTTCGTAACCTGTCACTTTTAAATTCTTAATGCTTCGGCTTCGCTCAGCATTAACCCTGAGTCCTGTCGAAGGGTTAATTTTTGGAATTAAACTCTTTGCCACCTCAACCGTCCTATCTTTTGAGCCATCATTGACAACCAAAATTTCATAATCATAATTTTGTCTTGACAAATATCTATCAATCTCCTCCAAAGTTTTCGGCAACCTTCTTTCTTCATTATAAGCCGGAATGATGACTGAGAGATGCATGTTGTAATATTATATCACGGTTAAAATTTTTGCTCCATCCTTCGTTACGGCCATTGTATGCTCAAAATGACAGGATAAAGAGCCATCTTTTGTTTCAAAGCCATGGCCGTCTTTGGATTTTTTTATTCGCCAGTCCCCCACCGTTACCATTGGTTCGAGGCACAAAACCATGCCTTCTTTGATTTCAATTTTAGCGTCTTCCTGATATTTTACTTTATCCACTGTCGCCTTATCAAAAGATACTGAATTAAGAATTTGGGGCGCCTCGTGGATTTTTCTGCCGATTCCATGGCCGCAGAGTTCCCGCACCACATTAAATCCTTCTCTTTCAACATATTTTTGAATTGCCTTACTGATGTCGCCGATATAATTTCCGGGTTTAACTTTCTCAATTCCTATTTCCAAAGCCTTTTTTGTCACATCAATCAATTTTTGAACTTCTGGATTGACTCTCCCAACGGGGAGGGTAACTGCCATATCGGTATGAAAACCCTTGAAAAGCATTCCCAAGTCAAGAGAAATAATATCGCCTTCGATTATCACTCTGCTTGAAGGAACTACATGGACAATCTCTTCATTTATTGAAGTACAAAGACAAGCAGGAAAATCTTGGTATCCCTTAAATGAACATTTTCCTCCCGATTTTAAAATCAGGCTCTCAGCAAGCCTGTCTAATTCTTTAGTGGTAATTCCTGGCCTAACCTGCTTTTCTAGCTCCTTCATAATTCCTGCCAGGATTTTCCCACCTTCAGCCATTATCTCAATCTCATCGGGTGTTTTAATATGAATCATCCTATTGCTTTTAGAATATTTTGAAAAACGTCGGCAACTGGTGGTTCGCCGTTTACTTTTTTTACTTTTAAACCCTCTTTTTTGAAATAATCAATTAATGGCAGAGTTCTTTCTTGATATTCTTTTAATTTGCTTTTTATTACTTTTGGGTTGCTATCTTCACGGAAAACCAATTTTGAACCATCGAAGGGGCACTGTTTCAATTTGGCGGTTTCTTTGGTATACAAAATTGAGTGACGAAGTAATTCACAGATTCTTCTGTGACTATTTCTCCAAATTGAAACCTCTGGTTTTTGTTCAATTAAAATTATTTTTATATTCGAAGCTCCGTAAAGTTTTTTTAATAGAGGAACCGTCTCTTTGGCTTCATAAAGAGTTTTTGGAGAACCAGAGAATGCAATTCCCTTTCCTTCTTCTGATAGCGCTTTAATTTTGTTATTCACCCAAAAAGCAATTAAAGGAGGGCTCATCCATTTTCCAGATTTTCTCAGTTTTTTTTCTTCGGAAAGAAAATATTTTTTGCCACCGATTTTTACAAAATCGCCTTTTTTAGCAATGGCTAAATTTTTTTCAATAATCTCGCTTGTTTCAAAATGATAAAGATCGAACTTTTCTGATATCAGCTCGGCTTGGGTTCCTTTGCCAGAACCTGGCGGTCCCATGATAATTATGACTAAAGGTTTTTTCATCGAGATTTAAAAAGTTTCGTACTCGCGCATTTGGAGTTGGGCTCGAATTTGGCGCATGGTTTCCAAAACCACTGAAACCACGATTAATAAAGAGGTTCCTCCAATCAAGAATCTAAAAACCATAACTCCGGTGACTCCACCAACAATTGAAGGCATCACAGCAATTGTTCCTAAAAACAGGGCGCCAATGAGTAAAACTCGATTTAAAATATAATACATAAAATTGGCGGTTGATTGGCCAGGCCTGATTCCTGGAATAAAACCTCCCATTTTTTGGAGATTAGTCGATATGGCTTTTGGATCAAAGGTGACGGCAGTATAAAAGTAGGTAAAAAGAACAACTAAAGCAAAATATAAAATTCCATAAACCCAAGGGCTTTGAAACCAATCTCCAATGCTTTTGGCAATTGCTCCAACACTTCCTCCTGCTCCAGCCAAAAAATTGGCAATCATTGATGGAAAAAGTAAAATAGACAGGGCAAAAATTATTGGGATTACTCCAGCCGGATTAACGTTGAGAGGTAAATAAGTAGAAACTCCACCATACATTTTCATCCCTCTCACTCTTTTAGCATAAGAAACGGGAATATTTCTTCTGGCTTCATTAATCAAAACCACCCCAGCAATAATTAGTAAAGCCATGCCAAAAAAGAGTAAATAAGAAGGAATTCGGGCCGGATCCCAGGTAACCAACATCTGGCGAATGTTGTTGGGAAAGTCGGCAACAATTCCAGCAAAAATCAAAAGAGAAACGCCATTACCAATCCCTTTTTCAGAAATTAATTCTCCCAACCACATTAAGAGAAGACTGCCGGCCGTAACGGTTAAAATTGAAGTTACGAGGAGTGTTGAACTAAGTTCACCAATAACATTTTGACGCTGCAAAAGGGTTAGCATTCCATAGGACTGGAGGGCAGCTAAAGGAAGGGTAAGAATTCTTCCATATTGATTAAACTTTTGTCGGCCAGCTTCTCCTTCTTCTTTATACATTTTTTCTAACTGGGGAAAAATCATTGTCAATAACTGTAAAATAATGACGGCAGTAATATAAGGCCCCAGGCCTAACATCACCACCGAAAGATTATCTAAAGCTCCGCCAGTAAAGACATTTAAAAGTCCAAACATCTGAAATTGATCAAAAAAATTTTTAAGATTTTCGGTGTTTATTCCGGGAATAGGAATATTAGCCATTAGTCGGAAAATAGCAAACATTCCCAGAACAAATAAAATTTTGTTCCGCAGATCAGGAAGTTTAAAAATTTGGATGATTTTTTGGTACCACATTTTATTTTACTGTACCTTCGGCTTTTTTAATTTTCTCTTTTGCCGACTTGGATGCCTGACAGCCTTCAATAGTTAAGGCTTTAGTAAGCTCTCCTCCCCCCAAGAGCTTTACCTGGGGCATCCTTCCTTTTATTTTACGAATTATTTTTTTCTCTAGCAATATCTCCGGACTAACTTTCTCACCAACATTAAATTTCTTTTCCAAGATATCTAAATTAAAAATCGTTTGGGATTTGGATTTTGGAATTTGGAATTTCATCCTGTATCCCCTTAGTTTCGGGTATTTTTTAATCAATTCTCTAATGGGAGGAGGACTGGCTGTTTTTCCTTGCACGCCTCTGCCGGAGGGACCGCCGCGCTTGCCACCTCTTCCTATTCTTTTTGGTTTTTTAAATTTATGAATTGGTTTGAGTTCGTGTAATTGCATTTTTATTTTGATTTCAATTTTTTTAAAGCATTTATGGTGGCTCTGGCATTGTTTAATTTGTTTCCAGTTCTGCCTAAAATCTTTGAGGAAATATTTTTTATTCCGGATAGGGTGCAAATAACCCTGACTGTACCTCCAGCTACTAAACCCCTACCCTTTCTTTGAGGTCTTAATAAAACTTCGGCTGCACTATATTTAGCGTAGACCTCGTGAGGAATAGTGTCTTCTTTAATTGGTACTTCAATTAAATGTTTTTTGGCAAGTCTGGTAGCTTTTTCAACAGCTATTTGAACATCAGCTCCTGAAGCCATTCCCAAACCGACTAACCCCTGCTTATTACCCATTACTATCACTGCCCGAAATCTTAACTTTTTCCCGCCAGCTCTAGTATGAGCAACCCTCGCCAAATCCAAAAGCTTGGACTCAAACTCCTCTTTCGGCTTTTCAATTGTGGCTCTTTCTCTTCTCATTTTTAAAAATTAGAAATTTAAAATTTAAAATTTAAAATCTCAACCCTCCTTCTCTGGCTCCTTCAGCCAGGGCTTTCACTCTGCCATGATATTTATATCCTCCCCTATCAAAAACTACCTTTTCAATTTTTTTATCCAATGCTTTTTTGGCAATTAACTTCCCAACTTCTCTCGCTTTATCAACTTTTGGTTTTTTTGACTTTTTTGTTTCTAAATCACTAGCTGCGACGAGAGTTTTATTTTTCTCATCATTAACCAACTGAGCATAGATATGTTTGCTTGAGCGAAAAATGCAAAGTCGTGGCACCTTGCTGGTACCAGAAATTTTGGATCTTACCCTTCTATGGCGTCGATATCTTTTTTCTTTTTGTTCTAGCATATTACCCGGTAGTAGTTACTGCTTTTTTGCCCACTTTTCTTTTGATTACTTCTCCAACATACCTTATCCCTTTTCCTTTGTAAGGTTCGGGCGGTTTTGCCTTTCTTATTTTTGCAGCTATCTGGGAAACTTTTTCAAGGTCACAACCTGAAACAGTAATAATATTTTTATCAACCGAAAATTTTATTCCTTGAGACCCTTTTATTCTAATGGGATGGGTGAATCCAACATACAAGAGGATGGTATCGGCTGACTCTATATTTGCTTTAAACCCTAACCCCTGTATTTCTAATTTCTTTTCAAAGCCTTCGGTTACTCCTTTTGTCATATTGGCTAGTAGGGCTCTGGTTAAGCCCCAAATGGCTTTGACTCCTTTAATTTCTACTTGGGGAGAAACTAAAATTTTGTTTTCTCTTACTTCAACCTTAATTTCCGGTCGAATCTCACGAGAGAGCTCGCCTTTTGGACCCTTGACTATCACTTTATTGCCTTCAATTTTTACCTCGACACCTTCCGGTATTAAAATTGGTTTTTTTCCTACTCTTGACATAGATTTACCCT
>Ga0210017_1000601_pt1 | contig 30789 bp, 29 predicted proteins | sample CryGeyCG2014_020_FD_183966 | JGI IMG/M metagenome (GOLD analysis project Ga0210017, IMG submission 183966) | Groundwater microbial communities from aquifer - Crystal Geyser CG08_land_8/20/14_0.20 (SPAdes) (version 2) | ecosystem: Environmental > Aquatic > Deep subsurface > Groundwater | place... | reverse complement strand
AATTCCTTCGGAATTTGAGTACGGGGCAAGCCCCGATAGTAAGAACTGCTTGCAAATTAAACTTTGGGTGGGAAAATTCGAGATAGTTGTTCTTAAGAAGTTCTTGGGCGTAGTCCCGTAGTGAACCGCAGTTCTACTACGGGGCAAGCAAAGCCCATAAAAGTTCGTTCTGCGATTATTCTCGCCTCGTAGTCAAATCCGTCAGGATTTGTACTATCGGGGTTAGTTTCGCGCAAAGAACCTGCTATTCCTTATTACGCATTATCTTTATTATATCATTTCACCGGATAAGATGGCAAATTTGAGCGCAAGGTTTATAATAAAAAGAATAAGCGGTATCAAACATTTATGCTTCTAACATTTTTTTCTTTAGCAATACTTTTGATTATCGGCTACAAAATAAGCCGCTTTTTTCTGGGAGATAAAGTTAAAAAAATTGAAATTTTCCCGCTCTCTTTGATTACCGGATTTGTATTTATGGCTTACTTTATTTTAATCTCAAGCCTTATTTCTAAAAATTTAAGGATTGGCGTTTTTTCTTTTATAATTTTTGGAGGACTATTTTCTCTGTTTATATTATTTAGATATTTTAACTCCGGAAAGAAAAAAAAACTTATTTCAAACAACCAAGGGTTAAGGTTTTCTTTCAACGGCTTAAAAAAGACACCCTGGTTGGAAATAATCTTCCTTCTTTTGTTCATCTGGTTTTTTCTTGATTTGGCCTCCAGGACCTTAGTTTTTCAGGACGAATCCTATAAAACATCATTTTCAGGCTACGGCGATATCCCTTTCCATATGACCCAGGTTAGTTATTTTATCCACCAAACACCATTTGAATTACAAAACCCAATTTATTTGGGCGATAAACTAACTTATCCGTTTTTAATAAATCTTTTAAGCAGTTCTTTTTTTACCCTAAATCATAATTATCTTTTTTCATTTCACTTACCATCGTTTATTTTAGCGATTGCCGGGATTGTTCTTGTTTATTTGTTTATTTCGAGGTTTATCCGAAATGTTTCCATCAGAATTTGCAGTTTTCTGATTTTCTTTCTTGGTTCGGGTCTGGGATTTTTAAGAATTTTGGGAGATAGCTCAATATGGCTCAAAAAAGGTTTTTTTGAAATAATAAATTATATTCTGCATCTTCCCTACCCGATCGTTGTTTTTTATGACGCTGTTTTTCCGGAACAAAATATTGTCTGGTCAAGCTTTTTGACGATGTTTTTAATGCATCAAAGAGCTTTCTTTTTTGGATTATCCGTAGGGGTTCTTTGTTTATTTATTTTTTATTTGGCTTATAAAGAAAAGGAGAAAAAAATTTTTTATTTCGGCGGCATCCTTTTGGGACTTTCGCCATTGGTTCACACTCATACTTTTGTCGCCCTTTCTCTAATTAGTTCCGGATTTTTGCTCTCGGCTTTAATTAAAAAGCAAAAGTTTTTAATTTCAGGATTCTTTAAGTTAATGTTAATAGGTTTGCTCATTGCTTTTTTTTGTCTATCCCTTATTCATTTAAATCAAAAATTCAGCAGTGGCTTCTTGGTTTTTCGTTTAGGATGGATGATGGAAAAAGGTTCCCTGGGCGCGATTTTATATTGTCCCGCCGCAAAAGTTCATATTCTTGAATGGTTTTCTTTTATCTGGCAGAATTTCGGTCCCTTCTTCCCCCTTTTTATTTTAGCAGTTTTATATTTTTTCTTTAAAAAAAGAGGGTCTTTTGGACAAAAAGAAAACTTCATTTTGCCTCTTATTTTAACATCTTTTATTATTTTATTGGCTATAAATGTTATCAAATTTCAACCCTGGGATTTTGATAATAACAAAATCCTGGCTTATTTTTTGCTAATGGGAAGCGTGCTCATCGGTTGTCTTTTTGAAAGATTAAAATTTAAAGGAATAAAATTTCTTTTTTTAATATTAACTTTTTTTATGATTATCAGCGGGATTATTGATGCTTTTTCTCGTTCCTCTCTTGCTTCTCCTCAGCTTTATGATATTTTTGACTCTAAAGATAGACTGCTTGCCAATTGGATTTTAGAAAACACTGGCCCAGGGCACACAATTTTAAACAGCAGCCATCATCTCAATTTAGTTAGTTCTTTGGCCGGGAGGCCGGTTTTGATGGGATATCCCGGTTGGCTTTGGACCCATGGAATAAAATATCAGGAGAGAGAAAAAGATATTATTCTGATGTTTAGCGGAGCTCCCGAGGCCAAGAATTTATTCAAGGAATATTCAATAAATTATGTGATGATAGGACCAAAGGAGAGGGACAGCTTTACGGTTAATGAAGATTTTTTCAATCTAAACTACCCGGTTCTAATTGAGATAGCCGATACAAAAATTTATCAAATAATCTAACGGGGTTGACCCCGTTAGAAGTCTTTGGCAGAAAAAATTTTTCCAAAATTTTTTCTGTTATCAATAATGTCAGGCTGACTTTAAATTCTGTATTTTAGCTCTCAATCTTGCTTGGTTAATATATGCGCCAGACTTCTAACGGGGTTGACATTTATTCTTTGACGATTAAAATAAAATTAGCACTCAAGAGCCGAGAGTGCCAGAACGTATTGGATATTGGATATTAGATATGGAATTAAAAGAGAGGGAAAAAACAATTTTGGGAGCGGTAGTGGAAGAATACATAAAAGAAGCTCAACCAATAAGCTCCAATTTTTTGGTGGAAAACTATAATTTCGGATTAAGTTCGGCTACCCTGAGGTTGGAGCTTCAAAAATTAACAAAGCAAGGGTATCTTTGCCAACCCCACACTTCAGCCGGAAGGGTACCAACCGATAAGGGTTATAGATTTTTTATTGATGAATTAGCAATTCCTCATTCGCTTGGACCCGAAGAAGAAGATTTAATAAAAAATTTTTTTGAGCAAGTAAAGGTTAATTTAGACAGCGACATTTCGGCATTTAACAGAAATTTAATAAAAATTATGGCTGAAATTTCAAAAGATTTGGTAATTGTAAGTTCTCTGGACGAAGAAGAAAACGAAGTTTATTATGAGGGAGTATTGAACCTCTTTCAGAAACCGGAATTTCAAGAGATTAAACAAATTCAGGGAATTTTCAAAATGCTCGAAATTTTCAGGGGCCTTTCAGAAGATTTTTTAAAAGAGAGCAACGATTTAAAAGCTCAAATTCAGGTTTTTATCGGGAAAGAAAATCCTTTTTATAATACCGAGGATTATAGTATAATAATTTCAAGGTCGGGATTTTCTCTTCAGCGGATTTTGGATAGGACTGCCCGCATCGCTACGCGAAACGTTGCAGGCGGGCCTGAAAAAGAAACAGAAATTTTTGCAATTCTTGGTCCAAAAAGAATGAGATACGATAAAAACATAAGCTTATTAAATTTTATCGCAAATTTAAAATGGAGGATGAAGAAGATAAAAATTTAGAGCCTAAAGAACTCCCGGATGATTTAGAAAAGTGCCGGGAAAATTTGGCAAAGCTCGAAAAAGAGCGCAGCGAATATCTTGCCGGCTGGCAAAGAGAAAGGGCTGATTTTTTGAATTATAAAAAAGCTCAGACGGAAATTTTTGAAGGATTCCAAAAAATGACAAATCAAATGTTGATATTGGAAATACTGCCGGTTTTGGATAATCTTGAGCTTTCTTTGAAACATTTCCCTCAAAGCCTGAAAGATGATGAATGGGTAAAGGGATTGATTCAAATTTATGAAAATTTTAAAGATATTTTGAAAGAGCAAGGGGTGGAAGAGTTCAAAAGCCGGGATGAAAAATTCAATCCCGAATTTCATGAAGCAGTAGAAAAGGTGGAATCAGAAAAAGAAGAAGGTATTATTGTGGAAGAAATTCAAAAGGGCTATACCTTAAATGGCAGGGTCATAAGGCCAGCCAGGGTTAAGGTGGCGGCGAGGTCAGAAAACTCAGATGAGAAAAAACAAGAAAAAGAAAATAAATAACAATTTTCAAAGGTCGAAAAAATCTATTGTTGTATTGTTAAATTGTTAAACTGTTATATTGTGAAAACTAAAGCAATTTAGCAATTTATCAATTTGGCAATTCAGTTAAAAATGGCTTTAATTCCATGGCAACCCTTCGGGGAGCTTGATAAATTTTTTGATGAAGAACTTAACTGGCATCCCATTGTTCCCTTCAAGAGATTCAAGGAGCCGGCAATGGATGTCTATCAAACAGATAAAGATGTTATAGTCGAAATTTCGGTACCTGGATACGATCCAAAAAAAGTGAATATAGAAGTAAAAGACAATGTTTTACATCTTGAGGGAAAAATGGAAAAGGAAGAGGAAGAAAAGGGCAAAGATTACTATCGAAAAGAAATCAGGCGGGGAAGCTTTTTTAGAGTTATTAGTCTGCCGGTTGCGGTAAAGGAAGATAAGGCCGAGGCGCACTACGAGGATGGAATTTTGAAGGTTGTTATACCCAAAAAAGAAGTTGCTCCCGAAAAGAAAGGAAAGAAAATACAAGTACAGATAAAGAAGAAAAAGGATTAAGATTTTAAAGTCTAAATTGAAGTTTAAATTGCCGTTTCCCTCGTGTTTTGAGAGGGAGACGGAATTGAAACTTTAATTTAAAAATCCTAAATCCTAAATTCTAAATCCTAAACAATATTTAAATTATAATTTTCCAAATTCCAAACATGAGTTTTTGACATTTGAATTTAGAATTTGCCTGTCCCGTAGTAAGCCGACCTGCCCCATAGCTCGCCGAAGGCGATGGTATGGGGAGCCTTTCCTTCAAGGTTTAGAATTTAGATATTAGAATTTAGAGTTTATCATTTTTATGCCAAAAATATTAGGTATTGATCTTGGCACCACTTTCTCGGCTATGGCCAGTGTCCAGGCCGGTGAGCCAAAAATAATAGAAAATAAGGAAGGAACCAGAACAACTCCTTCGGTCGTTGCTGTTTCCAAAACCGGGGAAAGACTAATTGGCGTGCTTGCCAAACGTCAGGCGGCAACCAATCCAGAGAATACCCTTTTTTCAATCAAGCGGCTCATTGGCCGTAGATTTTCCGACAGCGATGTTCAACACGATAGAAAAATTTTTCCTTTTGATATTAAAAAAAGCCCTGATGGCGGCGTAGAGGTAAAAATGGGAGCTCAATGGTACCGTCCTCAACAAATATCAGCTATGCTTTTGCAAAAATTAAAGCAGGATGCCGAGGATAAATTAGGAGAAAAAATTACCGATGCCATTATTACCTGTCCGGCCTACTTTGACGATTCTCAAAGAAAAGCGACAAAAGAATCGGGAGAGATTGCCGGTTTCAATGTCCGGAGAATAATTAACGAACCAACTGCCGCCGCTCTGGCTTACGGGTTAAATAAAAAGAAAAACGAGCAAATTGTGGTCTATGATTTTGGCGGAGGAACTTTTGATATTTCAGTTTTGGAGATTTCCGAAGACACAATTGAAGTTAAAGGTACGGGAGGGGATACCCACTTAGGAGGAGATGATTTTGACCAGAGAGTTTTTGATTGGTTGGTTGACGAATTTAAAAAGGACCAGGGAATTGACCTTTCCAAGGACAAATTAGCTGTTCAAAGATTAAAAGACGCTGCCGAGAGGGCAAAATGCGAGCTATCTACGGTTATGGAAGCTGAAATAAATATACCTTTTATCACTTCTGATGCTGCCGGGCCAAAACATCTTAATTTTACTTTGTCTCGAGCTAAATTTGAAAATTTGGTTGAAGAATACATTAAACATTCAATTGAGCTTACCAAAGAAACAATTAAAGAAGCTAATTTTAAAATTAAAGATATTGACGAAGTGGTTTTGGTCGGGGGCCAAACAAGGATGCCGAGAATTCAGGAAGAAGTTAGGAAGCTTTTTAACAAAGAACCTTGTAAAGAAATTAATCCGGACGAGGTAGTGGCAATAGGAGCGGCTATTCAGGGTGGAATTTTAGAGGGTGAGGTAAGGGATGTTTTGCTTCTGGATGTTGTCCCCCTGTCTTTGGGAATTGAAACATTGGGAAGCGTCAATACTGTTTTGATATCAAAAAATACCACTATTCCTACCGCCAAAACCCAAACTTTTTCAACTGCCGCCGACAATCAGCCATCGGTTGAAATTCATGTTCTGCAGGGCGAAAGGCAAATGGCTCAAGACAACAAAACTCTGGGCAGGTTTATTTTAGACGGCATCCCCCCGGCTCCTCGAGGACTTCCTCAAATTGAGGTAACTTTTGATATTGACGTCAACGGAATTTTGAATGTTACAGCCAAAGATAAAGCTACCGGCCGCCATCAATCAATCAGAATTGAAGCCTCTACGGGTCTTTCCAAAGAAGATGTGGAAAAAATGAAAAAAGAAGCAGAGCTCCATGCTGAAGAGGACCGTAAAAAAAGAGAAGTAATTGAGCTCAAAAATGCGGCCGATAATTTAATTTATTTGAGCGAAAAAACCTTGAGAGAGGCGGCTGACAAAATAAGCGAAGAAATTAAAAAAGAAATAGAGGAAAAGGTTGAAGCTTTAAAAAAAGTAAAAGAAAGCAATGATATGGAGGAAATCAAGAAAAAAAGCCAAGATTTGTCATTAGCCATTCAAAAAGTTGGACAGGCTATGTATGGTCAGAAAGGTCAGCAGAACGAAAGTCAACAGAATGAGGGTTCGCAGTAACAAGAAAAAGGGGGAGAAGAAACGGGAGAAGAAACTGAAAAGAAATAATAGTACTTATAAATATTCACATATTTGTTTTGTGGGTCAGAATGCGAAAAAGCATAAAGGAAATTATTTTAAGTCTGGTTTTTGTATTAGCTGGTTTTTTTAGCTGGTATTTTTTATATCTATTTTTTTATAATGGTTTTGTCAATTTAAGAAGCCTGCTTCTTGCCGCCATTTTTTTAATTTTATTTGGAGCGACCTACAGTATTTTTTTGTTTTTGGTAAAACCAAAGAAATTTATATTTTTGGGTTTTGTCCTGGTATCAATTTTCCCAATTTTCATTTTCGGAAACAATCTTTATTTACTTATCGGAATAGCCCTGTTTTTTATTTTGCTCTTTTTTGGTTTTTTGCTCTTAAAAAGAGAAAGGGATTTGTTTTCTTTAAAACTTCGACCAATGTGGATTTTTCGCAGAGGGCTTGGTTATTTTTTCCTCGGTTTGTCATTAATGCTTGCTTTAATTTTTTATGTTTCCCCTTTGTCGGAATTCAAAATGGAAATTCCCCGTTTCTGGTTTGACGGAATTTTTGACAAACTTCAGCCTTTAATTTCCAGTCAGCTTCCGGGATTTGACCAGGAGATGACCGCCGATGAATTTTTAACCGCTCAATACCTTTTTCTTTCTAAGGTCCAGCCGAAAGGTCAAAAAATCCCGGAAAGCGCTGATTTTTTTGAGTTTCTCCGGAACCCGGCATTTGCCGAAAGCCTCAAAATTGCTCAAAATTCAAACCAAAAATATTTAGAAAACCTGATTGTTCGAAATAAAAAAGTTTTGGAAGAAAACAAAAAAGAGTTTTCCGAAATTTTAGGAGTTGGAATTGAGGGCGAGGAAAAGATGAAAGACATTCTTTATTATTGGGTAAACAACAAAGTTTTAACCATAAGCAAGCCCTATCAAGAATATATTTCTTTGGGATTTGTTTTAGCTGTTTTTTTGGCTTTACAGGCTTTAAATTTGCCCTATAAATGGTTCGTTGGTTTTTTTGGCTGGTTCTTATTTAAGCTGCTTGTTTTGGCTGGAGTTGTTAAAATTCAAAAAGAAATGGTGGAAAAAGAAACAGCCACATTGTAAAAATCCTAAATCCGAAATTCTAAATCCCAAACAATATTTAAATCACAATTTTCCAAATTCCAAACACGAGTTTGAAGCATTTGAATTTAGAATCTAAAATTTGTTTAGAATTTAGATATTAGAGATTAGTTTTATGCGTGATTATTACGAAGTGTTGGGAGTTTCTCGGGGGGCCTCTCAGGATGAGGTAAAGCGGGCCTACCGAAGCCTGGCTCACAAACATCATCCCGACAAAGGCGGGGATGAAAAAAAATTCAAGGAGCTCAATGAAGCTTATCAGGTGCTTGGAAATCCCCAGAAAAGAGCTCAATACGACCAATTTGGTCGGACCTTTGAAGGAGGGGGTCCGGGTTTTGGGTTTGAAGGATTTCAGGGATTTCCGGGCGGTTTTGATTTCCGGAGTGGATTCAAAGATTTTAAGGGATTTGAGGATTTTGATTTTTCCGATATTTTTGAAGATTTTTTTGGTTTTACTTCCGGCCGCAAGGCAAGGAAAAAACAAAAGAGAGGGCAGGACATTGCTATAGATTTGGAAATTTCATTAGAGGAAGCTTTTTCAGGTATGGAAAAGAAAATTGAACTTCAAAAAATGGCAACTTGTCCTAATTGCCAGGGAAGCGGGGGCGAACCCGGAACAAAAATGGTAGAATGTCCAACCTGTCAGGGCAAGGGAGAAGTTTATGAAATGCGCCGGTCTCTCTTTGGAACTTTCAGCAAGGTAAGGATTTGTCCTCAATGTGGCGGGGAAGGGAAAAAACCAGAGAAAAATTGCAGTGAATGCAAGGGCAAGGGTAGAGTCAGGAAAATTGAAAAAATATCCCTCTATATTCCCGCCGGGATTAGTAATGGCGAAGTAATAAAACTTGAGGGAAGGGGAGAAGCTGGAGGAGTAGCTTCCAGACCAGGTGATTTATATATTAAAATTCATATTAAATCTCACCCAAAATTTAAAAGAAAGGGAGACGATATTTATTATGAGCTGTCTTTAACTTTTTCTCAGGCCGCCCTGGGAGACATTGTGGATTTGCCAACCTTAGAAGGGAAAACTTCTTTAAAAATTCCCTCAGCTTCCCAGTCCGGCGAAACTTTAATTTTAAAAGGGAAAGGAATGCCCCGGGTTTATGGGAGCGGTAAAGGCGATCAAATAGTTATATTAAAAGTTGAGACGCCGAAAAGATTAACTAAAAAACAAAGAGAGCTAATGGAGGAATTGAAAGGGGAAGGCTTGTAGGCATAATGCAAATAATGCGAATTCAACGAAAATAGAAAATAGTTGATTCTAATTTTCAATTTTTCCGGACAGAAGCGGGACCCCGCCCCGCATTTCCGCCTTTGGCGGAATCCGCCGTAGGCGTGATTTGCGGGACCCCGTCCCGCATATTGCGGGATCCCGCTGTGGCGGGGCTGCGGCGGGACAATTAATTTTCAATTGAAGATTGGAAAATTGAGACTTGATTGATAATTGAAAATTAACCAATTTCAAATTTCAGAGTATTGGCATATTGGCGGCATTCGCATAAAATTTGTAGATTAGCATCATAATTTTGTATGACGATGCAGCAGCTGTCTCAATACGGAATTCTGCCGACTTGGGACCTGGGTTTGGTTGTTTTTTTATTTATTCTAATTCTTTTTTACGAGATAAGTTCGGGAAAAAGCCGATTTTTACTTACCCTGCTCAGTACTTATTTTTCTTTTGTAATAGTTTATTTTTTTCCTTTTTGGCGGTGGTTTGAAGAGGCCTTCGGATTAAAAGAATTTTTTTACCTTAAAATTTTATTTTTTGGCGGATTGGTTTTTCTTTTTACTTTGCTGCTTTCCCGTTCAATTTTGGGTTCTTTTTTTTCTTTTGCCAAAAGAAAAATCGGTCATTTTTTCCAAACTTTGTTATTTTCAATTTTGCAGACCGGACTTTTAGCTTCAATGGGTTTCTCTTTTTTGCCGGAAGAATATTACGGCGATATTTCTCCCCTTGTTTTTAAAATTCTTTTGGAAGATTTTTCCAGATTTTTGTGGATTCTGCTTCCGATTGCCGCCCTGGTAGTTGTTAAAAAAAAGAAAGAGAAAATTTTCGATGAGCCGCGAAAAAAAAGATTTCGTTGATTTTTGTCCGTAATTGATTATTATAAATAAATGGGTCCGTAGCTCAACTAGGCAGAGCAGCACCCTTTTAAGGTGATGGTTGCACGTTCGATTCGTGCCGGACCCACTTTTTATGGAAGGCACTAAAGAAAAATGTATAAATTTAAGAAATAAGGGATTTACCCTCGGAGAAATTATTAAAAAAACAGGTCTTCCCAAAACCACGATTTATTACCACATTGAAGATATTTCTCTACCCATTAAAATACAAAAAAGATTAGCCCAAGAGGGCATTGCGCGGCTTATCGAAATTAGTCGAAAGAGAAAAGGAAAGCGCATACCCGGAAGGGTGATTCCCAAGCCAAAAGGCTGGATGTCCAAATTAATATTTCTTGCGGCTCATTTTATGTTTGATGGAGAAATTAGATATGGCGGTTGTATTTACCAAAATAGAAACACCGAACTGATTAATTCTATGAAGCATTTTATGCAGGATAAAGAGGATATCAACATAATTTAGAAATTCTAAAATTAATTAGAAAATTATTAAAGGATTTTGACATAAGAAGCAGAATTGAAGAAAAAGGTCAAGAAATCGTAATTTCAGGAAAAGAAAATCTTCTAAAATTCCGAGATAAAATCAATTTTTCAAAAGGCGTTTATATAAATCCCAATCGCAAAAATAGTATTTGGAAAAAGAAATTGGAAAAAAGAGAAATATTAAATAAAACCATTGTTTCTTATAAAAAATAAACTGCCAAAAAACCTTCGGCTCGAAGCACATTTTGGAAAAGAAATTTTTTCATATAGGGGTTAAAAACACCCTTTTTATCTTTCATCAACACCGAGCGGGGGTTGACAAATTAGACTAATGGGTGTATAATATAAGCAGAAGCGAAAAAGTGAAAGAGAAACTATAAAGCTCTTTCACGGAAAGGAGAAAAAATATAGAAGAAGATGCAATGCATAGAAGCGCCAAGTAAAGAGTAACCCAGGTTTAAATCTGGATTTCTTGCCGGCGGGATAACCAATTATCCGGATTGGCAGGCATACGTTCGTTGTAGAGAAATTGGTAAATCAGAATAAACCCAAAGGAGGCATATAATGGCTATTAAGAAAGAGGAGGCAGGCAAATTCACTGAACAGCAATTGGCTGAGGTAAGGTCGCTGGAGCAAAAGATAGACGAAATTATCACAGAAGAATATTTTCCCGGTGATTTCAGCGAAAATATAATAGTCGAATTAGACTGGTTGCCTGATTTGAGGGTCGTAAAAGAGGTGATAAGACTTTTTGAAGAAGCAGGATGGGAAATTTCTTTAGAACATGGTCAAAGAGAGGGGGGTTATTGGTTCTCACTTACATAGCTTCAATGCGCCTTATTCCAAAAGCGCGGCTCCTAAAGTAAAAAGCCGTAAGGTTTGCTCCTTACGGCTTTTGTCTAAAAAAATTAATAGATGAGAGATTTCATCTTTCTTTAACTTCTATTCAAAAGCTGGATTATTTGGCTGAAAACTGAAAACTTTCTCCTTTTCAACCCCATTATTAACGGAAAGCTCTGAGCATCAATTTGAAGATTTTTTTGGTAAAATTCGTAAAGGGAAACCACCAGAATTCTCGATTTTTGAAACCAGGCCAGTCCCACTTATGGGTTTCAATGGTTTTTTGTTCGCAGTACTTCTGGATTCCCTCCCGGCCGTGGCGCCTGCCAAAACCTGATAACTTTACTCCACCCTGAGGCGCTCCAATAATCATATAGTTAGTCATAGCATCGTTAATTGTCACTACTCCCACCTGAAGATCTTTTGCTATTTTTTTTGCTTCCCTTGTGTTTTTTGAAAAAATAACTCCGTTTAATCCAAGCGGTGAATCATTAGCCAGAGTCAGCGCTTCTTTTGGGCTAAAAACTTTCACAATAGGAAGCAGCGGACCGAAGGTTTCTTCCTTCATTATTTTCATCGCGTGATTAACATTAACCAGGACCATGGGGTCAAACCATCTTCCTTTCGGCCTCGACGCTTTTTCTCCGCCGCACAAAACCTTTGCTCCTTTCGCTATAGCATCGGCAACCTGTTCTCTAATTTTTTCTAACTGGAAAGCTGTGATAACAGGGCCGTAATCAATCCCCAATCTTAAATTCTTTGTTTTTTTAACGACCCTGTCAACAAACTCATCGTAAATTTCATTCATAACATAAACCCTTTCAGCTGATTTGCAGTAGTGGCCGCAGTTGGCAAAAGCGTTCCAGACTGCGCAGTTTGACGCTCTTTCTAAATTAGCGTCTTTCAAAATAATGAAAGGTGTTTTCCCTCCGAGCTCCAGGGAAGGAAAAGTAAATTTTTCGGTTTCCCGGCAGGCTTCCAGACAGGTTTTGGTTACCATCTGGCCGGTTTTAACCGAGCCGGTAAAAGCCACCTTATCAGCCAATTTTATTAACTCTTGAGTGGCTTTGCCGCTGCCAGGACCAGTTACTACCTGAACTACTCCCTCAGGAAATCCTAATTTTTGACAAACTTCAGCTGCATAAAGAGAGGTCAAGGGAGTCTGGCTTGAGGGTTTGAGAATGACGCAGCAGCCGGCAACCAGAGCCGGAATGGCTTCGCCGAAATTAAGGTCAAGAGGCAGGTTCCAGGGACCGATTATTACCACTACCGGTTTTGGATGATAAATACTCTCACATTCTTTATTCATTAACAGCCAATGGGGCTTGATTTTTTCAGATAAATAACCTTCGGCATTTTTAGTCCAATGGTCAATAGCCATGGCGATATAAAGAATTTCTATCATTGCTTCGTGCCAGACTTTGCCTGTTTCGCTCTGGATAACTCTAATAAATTCTTCGTGATTTTCTCTGATATATTTTTGGAATGATTTTAGATATTTTATTCTTTCTTTCAGTTCCAAACAACCCCAGGATTTTTGAGCTTCCTTAGCTTTTTTAACGGTTTCAATCACCATCTCTTGGCTAAAAATTGGAACTTCTGCCACTTTCTCTTGAGTCGCCGGATTAAAAATTATAATTTTTTCCATCTTTGCCTCTCCTTTTTAAGGTGTTCTCTTGTAATTAAACGATTTTAAAACTCAAAGCCAATATGGAAAACTTGAGTAATAATAGAATAAGAATAAAACAAACATAGCCCGTCAAATTTTGCGAAGCAAAATTTGACGGGCTATTAAATAACTATTCTCACCAAATTTTTTCTCTCAGATACCATTCAATCGTTTCTTCCATTCCGATTTTAACATCGGGATAAAGAAACTCAAACCCCAAAGCCTTAATTTTTTGATTATCCATTACAAAGGGGTTAAAGATGTAATCAATTGAGTCTTTTTCCACCTCCGGTATCCTGCCATGTATTTTACGCGCCCAGCTCGATTTCATTTTTGACAGATGAGCGATTGCCCTGTTTATCCATATCCACTCTAAACAGCTAATCAATAAAGAAATTATAAAAAGGGGAATATGGATGCGAATTTTTGCGCCGGGAATTTGGGCGGCAATACAATAGAACAATTCTTTAATAGAATATCTTGAATCATCGGCAATATTATAAATTTCACCAACTGCTTCCTGGTTTTTTGACAAAAATTCAGCTGCCCGCGCAACATCTAAAACATGGCAGGTGGCGCCGGGTTTGTCACCCTTGCCAGGGACAAAAGAAAGCTGTTTCTTGCCAATCAGCAGAATGACTTGAGCCGCGCCATACTGGTTGCGCTGACCATAGACAGTAGCCGGTCTAATAACAGTGACGGGAAGCCCGTATTTATGAGCATACTTTAAAGCTATTTTTTCTTGTTCAAGTTTTGAGAGTTCATAATAATTTTTTGGCTTAACCGGGCTTTCTTCCGTAAAAATCATTTCAGGAAAATCTTTCAGGTTGTAGGCCCTTGAATCGTAAAAGGCGCCGGTGCTCCAGATAATAATACTTTGAATTTTAGGAAAATCTTTAGCTGCTTTAAGCAGATTTTCCGTTCCGCCAACATTAACCTTGTAAAGAATCTCCCTCGGACAGGAAAAATTATAGATAGCGGCAACATGGAAAATAACATCAATGTTTTCAAGAAGGGGGTGGATTTGTTCAATTTTGGTTAAATCAGATGGCAGAAATTCTGCCTCTTTGTTTAAGTAGGTCTTTTTGGCATTAGGCAGGTCGGTTGCTCTAACTTTATACCCCTCTTTTATCAGATAATCCACCATGTGAGAACCAATAAAACCGCCGGCTCCGGTAACCAAAGCGCGTCTTTTCATTTTTTCCTCCTCCAAAAAATTTCCTCTCGGATTGTTTTTCTTTCAATCAGATAATTAGATTTGGTTTCTTCTCCTTTTTCGAAAAAAAGAGCATAAGTAATGTGTCTTCTTTTTTCAAAGTCCGAGCGTTTTGTCCGGTAAAATTGAAAGAGCCAGGCGCCAAGATTAATATAGTTGTAGTTCTGCTGGTTCCTTTGAACAACTGATTCTTCATAATCGTGAGTGTGGCCGAAAACGGCATATTTCAGGTTTTTCGCCCTTCTCTTCAAAGACCTTGAACCAAGATGTCTTTTGTGGGCAGAATTTCCCTGTTCAAGGGTATCCAGGGAAAAGGTGTTGAACATCTTGACCAGAGTTTTATCAAATTCCGAATTGCGGCCAATGAGTCTCAAAACTTTTATTATCGGAACAATAAAGAGACGACGCAGGGTTATCCGGGGACTTGGAATGGTATGGGTGTTCAACCAATCTTCAACAAATTCATTTGAGAAAAATTCTTCGCCGAGTTGGCGGGTGATGGCTGACAAAACTTTAAGTTTAACTCCCTCGGCTTTTAAAACTTTTCTGCTAAAATTAAAAGCAGTTTTTCTTGGCCTGACCTCTTCAATTTCTGCCAATTTCTCAAAGCAATTAAGACTGCCGGTTTCTTTTAGGACCTCGATTGGCAGGCGATTCAAAAGTTCAATAATCACAGCGTCGCCAAACAGGGCTACAAGGGCTCCATTTGAATCGTGTTCAAAGTTATAGACATCGTATTCATTGCCGTGAGAAATATAAAGACCCAACTCCTCATCGTAAAAGTATTTCTCAAAAAAGATGCCTTTATTTTCCTCCAGATTAAAGGCTTTAGAAACCCGTGAGCGCAATTCGGGAAAAGCGTCAATTAATCTATCGTGGTTTCGGGGAATATAGCGGATTTCAACCGGTAGAGGAGAGTCAAGAGAAAAGGCGCGGAAAGCTTCCAAAAACCCTTTTACTTTTTGATTGTTTAAAACCCCTTCCAATATTTCTTTAGATTTTTCCAAAATCAGACCCTGGTTTTCGCTCCAGGGCTTTACTCCCTTTGGATTATAGAGATATTTTCCATTTTCTATCTTATAGTTCCAGAGAGCGGTGTAGAGGAGGTCAAGGATGTCACCATTAAAGACAAAAACCACCCTTTTTGCCCTTACTCTTTCTGCCATATTTTTAACATCTTTCAGAAAGTCTTCAAAGAATCCAACCGGAATATTCTTTTTCCCCATTGTTTCATCGTTTAAGTGCCAATCATTGACAACCACATACATTTCTACTCCCCCTGTTTTCAAAGAACTAAACTTTCATTTTATTTTAATCCGGCTTTACTCCAATGTCAAATGTGCTTACTATAATACAAGATTTTCACTTGCTTCTTGATTTAAAATTTGTTATACTATAAGTAGTCCTGCTGTGAGGTGTCAGTAAAATTTGGGTCAAACTTTGCTTACAGGGAATCCTACATTGTTCCGGCCCGTGGGCCGGAATTGCGGACAACCACTTTGCGATGGTTTGCCGAATAATTTCTGATTTCGCCTCTGGCAGGACGCTAAAAGACTCTGGGCAGTTTTGCCCGGAGTCTTTTTAGTGCTACAATAAAAGAATATGCATTTATCGGTTATCATTCCTGTTTTCAATGAAGAGCGTCGAATTTCCAAGACTCTTCTTGATATTGACAGATACCTGTCAAAACAAAAATACGGTTATGAAATTTTAGTTGTTGATGACGGCTCAAAAGACCGAACATGTTTTGTGGTAGAAAAATTTCAAAGTTTGATAAAAAATTTAAAGTTAATCAGAAATCAGAAAAATCACGGCAAAGGTTATGTGGTAAGACAGGGAATGCTTGAATCAGAAGGCGATTTTCGGATATTTAGCGATGCCGATAATTCCACCAGCATTGAACAGATTGAAAAGTTCTGGTCTCTTTTTGAAAAAGGAGAAGGGGTAATAATTGGTTCTCGCGATGTAAAAGGGGCGGTGATTGTCAACCCCCAGCCCTTTTTTAGAAGAGTAATTTTGGGAAACGGTTTTAATCTATTGGTTCAGATAATCTGCGGCCTCTGGGGAATCTGGGATACCCAGTGCGGTTTTAAAGGATTTAGCAGAGAGGCGGTAGAAAAAATTTTTCCGAAGTGCAAGATAGACCGTTGGGCTTTTGACCCGGAAATTTTGGCGCTCGCCAAAAAAATGGGTTATAAAATTAACGAAGTTCCGGTTACCTGGATTAACGACCCAGAGAGCAAAGTAAAATTAAAAGGAATGGTCAAGATGTTTTTTGAGCTGTTAAAAATTCGCCAGAATCTGATGACCGGCAAATACCAAATTTAGTATATCTCTATATGCAAGATTTTTCGAAAAAAAATAGTGAGTCTAAAAAAATTAAGTTCCCATCCGAACTTCGGTTTGACCTGGTTTCCAAGGATTGGGTTGTGATTGCCACGGGCCGGGGACGAAGACCGGAATCCTTCAGTCAGGAAAGAAGAAGGGCAGAAAAGATTTCGGAAAAGAAATGTCCATTTTGCAATATTAAAGCTCAGGAAACCCCAATTTTGGAATACAAAAATAAAAAAGGAGAATGGAGCGTAGTTGTTATTCCCAATAAATTTCCCGCTTTTTCAAAAGGAGAATTTCTTAAACAAAGGCAGGTTGGACCATATCGGGTAATGGATGGAGTTGGTCATTGCGAAATAGTAATAACCAGAGACCACTATCGCCAATTTGCGCAACTTTCGGTTGGAGAAATGAGGCAGGTTTTAGATGCCTACCATGAAAGATATTTGGACTTAATGAATGAGAAATTTATAAATTATGTTTCTATTTTTCACAATCACGGAAGGGAAGCCGGCGCTTCAATAGCCCATCCCCACTCTCAAATAATAGCCCATCCCCTTATTGACCCCGATTTAAAAAATAGTCTTGCGGGTTCAAAGAATTTCTGGAAAAAGCACAAAAAAAGATGTGTTCATTGCGCAATGCTGGATTGGGATAAAAAAGACGGCCAAAGAATAATTTTTGAGAACAAAAAGTTCCTGGTTTTGGTGCCCTTTACTTCCAGGATGGCTTTTGAAACCAGAATTTATCCCAAAGAGCACCTTGCTTATTTTGAAAGAATTGAGATTGATGAAAAGGACTACTTAGCCGAAGCTTTTCAAACCGTTCTTTATAAACTTTACAAAGGACTTAACAACCCTCCTTATAATTTCTTTTTGCATACCGCTCCCTGCGATGGTCGGAATTACGACCATTATCATTGGCATTGGGAAATTTTACCGAAGACTTCGGTCTGGGCCGGCTTTGAACTGGGAACGGGAATTGAAATTTCTACCATTGAGCCGGAAAAAGCGGCAGAATACCTTAAACACATTTAATAAATCCAAATATCAAAATCCAAATGTCAAAATGTTATATTATTTTGGATTTTGAGCTTTGAGTTTGATTTGATATTTGAGCTTTGATATTTGATGTTTGGACGTGGTAGCCGATATTCTCACTTGGCTTGGTTCTCTAATAATAAGTATTATTTCCAGCACGGGATATTTTGGCATAACAATATTAATGGCTTTGGAAAGCGCCTGTTTGCCCGTTCCCTCGGAAATTATTATGCCGTTTTCCGGATATTTGGTGGTTTTGGGCAGGTTTTCTTTTTGGCTGGTGGTAATCTGGGGAACAATCGGTAATCTCTTGGGTTCTGTTGCTGCTTATTTTGTTGGGATTAAGGGCGGCAGGCCCTTTATTGAAAGATACGGAAAATATATTTTAATCAGTCAAGAAGATTTAGAAAGAGCTGACAGATTTTTTAAGAAATTCGGAAATCTGAGTATTTTTATTTCCCGGCTTCTGCCCGTAATCAGAACTTTTATTTCTCTGCCGGCCGGCATTGCGAGAATGCCGTTTTGGAAATTCTGTTTTTATACTTTCATCGGTTCTTTGCCCTGGTCCGCTCTTCTTGCTTACTTCGGAATTTTATTCGGAGAAAACTGGCAATCAATTGAAATTTATTTTAGAAAATTTGACTGGCTGCTCGGAATTTTAATTATTTTTGCCATAGGTTGGTTTATATACAAAAAAATAAAAAATAAAAAATAAAAAATGAAGCTATTAATAGTTGCCAATTGGAAGTGCAATCCCCTAAGCCGAACTGAAGCTAAGCGGCTTTTTGATGGGATAAAAAGGGGGGTAGAAAATATTAAAGATGCCTGCCTCGTTAGAAGTCAAAGACTTTCTAATGGGGTGGAGGTTGTAATCTGTCCGCCATTTACATTTATGTTATCCAATATCCAACATCTAATATCCAATATCAAAATTGGTTCGCAGGATTGTTTTTGGGAAGAAAAAGGGGCCTACACCGGAGAAATTTCCGCTCCGATGCTTAAAAATTTAGGCGTTGAATATGTAATTATTGGTCATTCGGAGAGAAGAAAATATTTTGGCGAGACCGATGAAATGCTTAACAAAAAATTGAAAGCCGCAATAAAAGCCGGACTTAAACCGATTTTATGCGTCGGCGAAACCGAAGAAGAAAGAAAAAAAGGAATAACAAATAAGGTAATTAAAAATCAATTAATCAAAGATTTAAAAGATATCCGATATCCAATATCCAATATCCAGTATCCAATATCCATCGCCTACGAACCCGTTTGGGCGATTGGAACGGGAAATTCTTGTTTGCCAGAAGACGCAAGAGAAACCGGTTTGTTTATTCAAAAAATTTTAACAAAAATTTATAATAAAAAGACGGCTCAAAGAATCAGAATCATTTATGGTGGAAGCGCAAATAGTAAAAACGCCGCCGATTATATTTTTAAAGCCGGAATGCAGGGACTTTTGGTCGGAGGAGTAAGCCTGGATGCCAAAGAGTTTGTCAAAATTGTTAAATTATTAACCAGGTTCTAACATCGTCCAATGCCCGGAGCCCCGAAAAAAAATCGCCAAGAAGGCGGTTTTTTGTTCTTGACTGAATTCCTTGATGTTTTAAAATGAAGTTGGAGATATTATTAATTGAAACCCTGAATTACAAAAAAGACAAAATCTTCATAATGGCGTAAAATGATAGTGGTAGAAAACTTAACAACTTTATGCCGTGATGAAAACCGTATGGCGCCAGAATGTTAATAGAACTCAACTTCAGAAACTTAAAAATGTTTTACGGATTGGTAACCAGTTTACCAGAATCAGCAGGCGGATATTTGACTAATTATATCTATAGCCTCTCGGCTTATCAAATTGCTTAATAATCTGTCTTAATGTTTGTAAATTTTACAATCTGCTCGCTAACCCCGTTAGATGTTTACTATCTAACGGGGCTATTAACTAAATTTGGGAAATCCAAAGAAGTTTTTGAATTGCCTGAATTTAGCTGTTAGATTTGCATTTTGTAATTCAAAGCATGAAAATAAATTTTATGCCCAGACATTCAAATAAAAGTTATAAAAAAAATCGGAAAAGAAAGGGCTATCCCAAAAAAATTACCAAAAAAAGAGGCTGGAAGAAAACAGTTCCTACGTTGCATAAGCCCCCAAAAAATCCAATAATTGTTCCAATAAAGGAACATGGATGGGAATCCCGACAAACATTTAACCCAGCTGTTTTATTTGAAGACGGCAAAGCGCGCCTTCTTTATCGAGCCATTGGGGAAGATGGTGTTTCGCGGCTGGGATACGCAGGAAGTTATGATGGTATAAATATTGATGAAAGATTGAAGGAGCCGGTTTTCACTTATTCTTCCAGCGCCCCCGATTATTTAAAGGCTCAACCTTATCGTGCTTTTGAATATGTATCAGGAGGCAGTTGGGCCGGCTGCGAAGACCCCCGCCTTACTAGGATTAGAGATACGATTTATATGCTTTTTGTTTCTTTTGACGGTTGGAATATTCCCCGTTTGGCAATCACTTCCATCGGTTTGGAAGATTTTCTTAAAAAACGCTGGAAATGGGGTGGGGTTAAAATTATCTCTCCTCCAGGCATTATTGATAAAAGCGGCTGCCTTTTTCCGGAAAAAATCAAAGGGAAATATGTGATTTTGCACCGCATTTTTCCAAATATTCTGATTGATTTTGTTGATGATTTGGATTTTAAAGAAGGTCAATATCTTAAAGGAGAATATTCCATAAAAGTTAGAAAAAATTACTGGGATTCGAGAAAAATAGGAGCAGGAGCGCCTCCTATCAAAACAAAATACGGCTGGCTTTTAATTTATTATGGAGTTGACAACCGCGATCCCTCAAAATATAAAATTGGCGCAATGCTTTTGGATTTAGAAAATCCCGTAAAGGCGCTTTATCGAACAGATGAACCAATTTTGGAACCAATAGAATGGTATGAGCAAGAAGGCCACAAGGCCGGCATAGTTTACCCATGCGGAGCGGTTGTTATTAAAAGCAAGCTTTTTGTGTTTTACGGTGGCGCGGATACGGTAGTCTGCGTTGCAACGGCGAATCTTGAAGAATTTTTACAAGCATTGATGCATACAAAAAAACCGAAATTAAAACCCGTTAAAAAATAGCCCTCCATGTTTAATATTGAACGTCATCCCCAAAATCCCATTCTTAGGGCGGATTTAACTAATTTCTGGGAAGCAGAGGCAGTATTTAATGGCTGTCCGGCAAAAGACGGCGCTTCTTTTCATTTTGTTTATAGGGCAGTTTCAGCAATGCTCCAACATTCGGGCGCGGAATTACAGCTTTCATCCATTGGATACGCGCAGAGTTCCGATGGGGTTAATTTTAAAAATCGCCGGCGATTCATTGAACCGGAGTACGACTGGGAGTTGTTTGGCTGTGAAGATCCGCGAATCACAAAACTCGGCGGCAAATACTATATTTTCTATACCGCCCTTTCCACTTATCCGCCATGTGCTGATGGCATCAAAATTGGGCTTGCCATCACGAAAGATTTTGAGCGAATAGAAGAAAAGCGCCAAATTACATTTTTTAATTCAAAGGCGATGGCATTATTTCCCGAAAAAATCAATGGGAAATATGCCGCAATTTTGACCGTTCATTCGGACTCGCCGCCCGCTAAAATTTGCATCGCATCATTTGACTACGAAACAGAGATTTGGTCCAAAGAATACTGGGAGCATTGGTACGCCCTTCACGATGATTATGTTGTGCCGCTCCAAAGAGACAACAATGACCATATTGAAGTTGGGGCGCCTCCAATAAAAACGCGCTACGGCTGGCTTCTTATCTACGGTTATATTCGCAATTTTTTTTCTTCACCCAGAATTTTTGGCATTGAAGCGGCTTTGCTTAATTCAAAAGATCCTTGCAAGATTTTAGAAAGGACATCAAAGCCGATTCTGGTTCCAGAAAAGCAATATGAAATATGCGGGAAAGTGCCAAACGTTATATTTCCCTCCGGCGCGTTTATCAAAAACGGAAAACTATTCATTTACTACGGGGCAGCGGATACTGCATGTTGCCTGGCTACCTGCAAAGTAAAGGAACTCTTTAAAGAGATGAATCCGCAATTTTCCTTCCGGGTGCCAGCCCTGCAGCGAGGCAAGGCGCCGGAATTGAAGCGGTTTGAGGATAACCCCATTATTCGGCCCAGGCCGGAATATCCCTGGGAAGCGAAAGCGACCTTCAATCCCGGAGCATTCTTTGCAAATGGAAAGGCGCATATTATTTACCGTGCCATGGCAGAAGATAATAGTTCGGTATTCGGATATGCAACAAGCAAAGATGGCTTGCATATAGAGGAACGAGCAGAAGAACCGATTTATGCGCCCGGAGAAGATTTTGAAAAGAAAATGGCTCCCGGAAACTCGGGTTGCGAAGACCCAAGGTTCACAAAAATTGATAACCAAATCTTTATGACCTATACGGCAGTTAATGCCGCCGGCTCTGTCCGTGTCGCTCTTACCTCTATTACATTAGAAGATTTTTTGGCAAAACATTGGAACTGGAAAAAACCGGTTCTTATTTCCTCGCCCGAATATGACGACAAAAACGCCTGTATTTTTCCCAGAAAAATAAGTGGGAGATACGCAATGCTCCATCGGATTGCGCCCGATATCTGGATTGATTTTGTTGATGATTTAAATTTTGACGGCACATCGTGGCTAAGGGGTCAGGTCCTGGCTAGGCCTCGAGAAAATTCCTGGGATAACAAGAAAATCGGTATGGCTATGGCGCCGTTTGAAACTCCGAAAGGCTGGCTGCTTCTTTATCACGGCGTTTTCGAAGTTGATAATTCTTATCGCGTTGGCGCCATGCTGTTAGATATTGAAAACCCGGAAAAGGTTATCTCTCGGCTTCCTGAGCCGATTCTCGAACCCAAAATGTCGTATGAGCGCGAGGGACAAACGTCGAATGTCGTTTTTCCGTGCGGCGCGGTGGTTATTGGAAAAAAATTGTTTGTCTATTATGGGGGTGGAGACAGCGTAATAGGAGTGGCTACAATTAATTTTAACGCTCTGCTGAAAAAATTGCTTCAATGCCGTTTTTAAAAAAAAGAAACCTGAATGCCCCTTGTCTTATTTTCCGAATAAAAGTCCCGACCGAGACGTCTCGGCAGGGGAGTCTCAATCCCGCCATGGCGGGACTACTACCGGGGTAAAAGAAAATTTTTCACATATTAAGGCAGAAATTCATTGGAATTTCTGTTTTTTTTGTCGCTCCTCCTCTTTACATTTTTGAATGTATAGATTTGACAGAAAATTATAGGGGATATATAATAAAAATGTATAGATTTAATTTAAATGCATGGGTTCAGAATTAATAACAATTGGACAGGCCTCTAAAATGCTTGGCGTTTCCATTCAAACTTTGCGTCGCTGGGATGATGCCGGAAAATTGTTCTCAATTCGCAAGACAACAACAGGATATAGATATTATAGAAAAGAAGATATTGAAAATTATAATGTAAAGGATTTGTTTAAGCTGGCGAAGAATTGGATTGCAAGCGACTCGGGATTTGAGCCTCGTCAGAGTTTTTATTGTCTCGATAGTTCTGTTTTTCAAGCGCGATTATCAAGATTGGAAAATGAGTTGGGAAAAATGAAAGAATTAAGCGCGATATTTCCCTTAATCACGGCTATTACCGGTGAAATCGGCAATAATTCTTTTGACCATAATTTAGGCAATTGGCCCGATGTTCCGGGCATATTTTTCGCTTATGATTTAAATAAAAAAATCGTGGTTTTGGCTGATAGGGGACAGGGCATATTAAAAACTTTAAAAAGAGTTATACCGAACTTAAAAAATCATCGGGAAGCCTTGTATGTTGCTTTTACCAAAATTATTTCGGGACGTAGGCCGGAATCAAGAGGAAACGGGTTAAAGTTCGTAAAAGAGGTTGTAATGAATAACAAAATTAGTTTATTTTTTCAAACAGGCAATGCCTATCTTAAAATTAAAAATAAAGAGCCTGATTTGAAAGCGCAAAAAGCCGTTGTTAATTTTCGCGGCTGTTTGGCTTTAATCAAATTTTAACGAATATGAGAGCGTTGATTAATTCAGCGTGGTTTTGCGTAAAGCCTGCCGCCCCGTAGGGAGGCGAAGCCTCTCCTTCGGGGTTTAGCGTAGTTTCGCGATTTAATCATTTTTATCGCTAAACCACGCGAAACAACACGCTAAACTACGCGAAAAAAAATAATTGTTCAACAGTCTCAAATATATGACTATTTTTCTAAAAAAATTCGGCACGACTTTAAGCGGTCGCCAATTTGGCAAAGAAGCCTTTTCCGCTTTTTTGCCGTCTTTAAAAGAGGTAAAAGGCAATGAAAAAGTTGAAGTTGATTTTGAGGGGGTTATAACTTTTACGCCTTCCTGGGCCGATGAATTTTTAAGTCCTTTGCGCGATAAGTTCGGCAACAGGTTAATATTGAAAAATACCGGCAACCCCTCGGTCCAGGCGACGTTAAAATTGTTGGAAAGAGTTTACCCCGTTAGAAAGTCCCGCCCATTGAGACGGAGATAAGCATAACCCGCTTTCTAACAGGGTTTACAATAAAAAATTTAAGGCGGAAGAGCACATAGGCGCTCACTCGGATTTACCTCGCTCGCGCGCTATCAGAGCACCGAGCACATAAACATTTATGTGCTCGGTGCTCGACCGAGCGCTAAAATTCCATTTTAGCGCTCTGGTTCCGCCCTAATTTTGCGATGTTGTGCTATAGACCTTTTGCGAAATAACTAAAATTAAATGTACTTATCTCGTACAGGATAGTTGAAAGAAATATCAGAAAGTGTTATGGTCGGAAGAAGAAGAGAAATTTACCTGACTTTTTAAAATTAAATAGGAGGAAAATCTATGATTAGACCAGTCAGATTAAAACCCAATGATACGATAGGGGTCGTTTCTCCTTCAGAGCCAGTAACTTTAAAGGCGAATCTTAAAAAGGGAATCAAGATTCTTGAGGAAATGGGATTTCGAGTTGTTTTGGGAAAGAATGTTTTTAAAAAATACGGTATTTATATGGCCGGCACCGATGAGGAACGGGCTTCGGATTTCAACAAAATGTTTAAAAACCCAAAAATTAGGGGAGTTTTTTGCAGCATGGGCGGATTTTCGAGCAACCGCCTGCTTGACTTTATAGATTACGAAGCTATCAAAAAAATCCCAAGGTTTTTATGGGTTTTTCCGACATCACTGTTTTGCTAAATGCCATTAATCAAAAAACGGGGCTGATTACTTTTCATGGAGAAAATGTTGAATATGGATTTTCTCGGGGGTTTGAAAGAAGGTATAAATCAACCAAAGAATATTTTGAAAAAGCCGTTATGGTCAATAAGCCGATAGGTCCGATTTCACCCGTCTGGGGACCGATTAAAATTTTAAAAAAGGGGGAGGCTGAGGGAGCGCTTGTTGGCGGAAACCTTTCAGTGCTTACCACGCTTATTGGCACGGAATACGAACCCGACTGGGAGGGAAGAATCCTTTTCTGGGAGGAATTTAAAGATACTCCCCAGGATATTGATTTTCATTTAACCCACCTAAGGCTTAGAGGCGTATTTGATAAAATCTCCGCTATGGTTATCGGAAGACTCAGGCAATGCGATTTTCCTTATCGGCTTAGAAAATCCGAAAAAACAAAAGGCCCTTCAATCAGAAAGATAGTTTTGGAGATTTGCAAAGACTACGAATTTCCGATTATCATGAATGTTCCATTTGGCCATGTCCATCCGCAGATTGTTTTGCCGATTGGCGTGAGAGCAAGAATTGACACTAAAGAATCATTGCCGTTTTCCATAGTGGAGAAAGCGGTGAAATAAACCCCGTTAGAAATTCCAGCGGGGCATTAAACCCCGTCGGAATTATTCTAAAATCTAACTCCGCTGTAGAACAGTGGGGCATTATTTCTAACGGGGTAAAAATAATTTATTGAATAATATGGGTTTGCCATAGAATTTGGCAAGCCCTTTTTGTTTTTAGCGAGGCCATCTTGGGGATTGACCCCGTTAGAAGTCTTGGACAGAAAAAATTTTGGAAAAATTTTTTCTGTGATTAATAACAGACTGACTTTAAATTTTTGTGAAAAATATGAGATACATAGGATACAGGGAGATTCTTACACGAATAATCGTTCACCCCGTTAGATAAATTAAATTCAGCTAAGGATTTGTTTCTATTCGTTTTATACAATTTTCTAAAATCCATCTAGTATAAAAAATATCTAACGGGGCAGGTAGGGCGGCTAATGAGTTATTGCTGAAAAGGAAATTTATCTAAGCCGCCTCGCGAATAATCGCGAATATTCGTATTCGTGACCAATTCGCGAGCGAGCGCTGCAGAAACTCTATGATTAAGCAGACATTGGAAGCGAGCTAATTCGTGTAAATTCGCGAGGGGTCAAAGTGTTACCGATGTCCTCATATTGTACATCTGCGATTTTCTTCTCGAAAAAAACATTGAAGAGCAAAAAATTTTGGAATTATTAAAATAAAATGGATAAAAAATAATTTAAACAAAAACAGCCCGGGAGGGACGGGCTTTTTGGTTTGGCTGACGGGTTAAAACTCAACATAAAAATAAAATGGTAAACGTCCCTGTTTTCTATCCTGTTTTCTATCTTCTGTTTTATTTTCTGCTTCATTTATATCCTCAATTGTGCCTCCACCCATTTGACTTATATTTAATAATCTAATATAATCTTATATAGTTAAAGTATAAGATAAATCTATGACTGAAAAGAAGATCAAAAAGTTTTTATCTGACGGCAAGCTGAACCCAGAATATTTAGAGAGGTTGAAACGGCAAACCCTCATTAAAAGCACGGCCTCATCGTTGAGACTCGCCGGTATTAAGATTACAGAAAAAGAGGTTGAACAAATCGTAGGTAGCTCAATCACCAATTCTGTAATTCATAAAAATATAGAAAAGCTTCTTTCCAGGAAACAACTGGCTGTTTGGCAATATCTTCAAGAGGTAGACGAGGCGACTCCTGGCGAGATCGCCAAAAAAGCAAAGGTTGCCCGTCCCACAGTTAATCAAGCCTTGAACAGGTTGTTGCGATTAAAGAAGGTCGAACGAATAGGATTAGGAAGAAGCACGAGATATAGAAGACTTTAAAGAACGCATCGCCTGCCCCGTAGAGCTATTTATAGATTCTACGGGGCCTGCCCCGTAGTTCCGCCCGAGGCGGATACTATCGGGGATGATAGGGTGAAAGTAAGAAAAAATCGCCAAAGGCGGGATGATTTAATAAAATAAAAATATGATTAAATTCTTTGGTGGCAACAAAGATATTAAAAATTTAACCCTCGCTGATTATAAAAACATCTGGACTAAGTTTTGCTTTTTGGATGAAAGCGGAAGCTTGAGCAATCCCAAAGACCCATTTTTTACCGTCGGGTTCATCAAATGTTCGCAACCGTACTACCTCCAAAGCAAAATTATCTACGAACGGCAGAAAAGGAATTTTCACGATGAGTTGCATTTTAACAAGCTTTCTAAGAATAACCTTGAATTTTGTAAATTTGCTCTTGATGTTTTCTTTTCAACCCACAGTTTATCTTTTCATTCTTACTCACTCGATAAACAAGGGAGTTATTTCAACCGAGAATTTGGCGGCGATCCATGGAAAGCATACGAGGGTATTTCAATTCGGGTTCTCGAGGTTGCAATTCCTCCTAACGAGATAATTATTGTGAACGCGGATTATATGCCGGTTCCTGACAATGTAAGATTTGAGGTTAATGTAAAGCGCAAAATCAACGAAAAGCTAAATCGGTTAGCTGTCGCGGGGGTATGCCGTTTCAATTCAAAGTCTAATGATTTATTGCAACTCGCGGATCTTATGGTTGGTGCGATCAACTATGATCTCAAGTTAGCCACTAAAGTTATAGTAAGCGGAGACAAGTACAAGAGACGACTCCTTGAGCACTTTAAAGAAAATTTAGGTATAGCGGGCAAGAGTTTTCTAGAATTAGACGGGGGTTTTAAAAACTACATGTTTAATATTTTTATAGATAAAGATGCGAAACAGCGTTTGCCTTTAGAAACAAATGAAAAAGGGCTATCGTCCTAACGGTCGACGCCCTTTCTCTATACTCTATTATTATATTAACAAATCATAAAACCCTGTCAATAGCGAAAATGAAACTGAAATCCCTGCCAAAAACTTGCCCCACAGCGTCCGGAGTTTACCGAAGGAATGCTTCGGGGTTGAACGGCCGCGGGAAAACCCCTGCCTGCCGCAGGCAGGCAATACGCCAGACGGATGGCGTATTGGCGAAAAAAGGGTTTAACCTGTTCCGTTAGAAATAGCGAGGGCTCGCAGCGTGAAATTTCTAACAGGATGAAGTAAAAATATGACAAAAATAAAAGACCTGCCAAAAATTGATAGGCCGCGAGAAAAGTTAATTTTTAAAGGCCCTCAAAACCTAAAAGATGAGGAGCTTTTAGCGATTCTTTTGAATTTTTCCAAAAATGGGGGTAGAATGAAATAAAGGAAATATATTAAATAAATCATGGCCTATCTTTTTTTAGATATTGAAACCTATATCGATAAAGAAACTCCTGAAACGGGCTTAAATCCTTATTTTTTAAATTCAAAAATTATTGCCATCGTCTTTAATTATTACAATGCCTTTGTTTTAACTGAAAAAAATATTATTCCACCTACAATTTATAAAGAATGGGACTCGTCCGAAAAAGAGATTTTAAAAAAATTTTATGATTTTGCAAAAAGAAAAGTAGAAACAGATCCACATATTAAATTTGTCGGATTTAATTTGATTAAATTTGATTTACCTTATTTGTTTGCTAGGTTAAAATATTATGAAATAGATAAAGAAGAAAATATTCATAAAATACTTTTTCAGAAACCCCATCATATAGATCTGGGACAGGTTAGCATGATCACTTCTTCTAGAATGAAAAAACGGAAAGAGTTTTATAATGTGGGCCGGAGAGAAATAAATAAATTTTTTAATATCCCCATTAAAACAGAGGATGGAAGGAAATTAAGTGAATATTATCGCAATAAACAATTCAAAAAAATCATTGATTATATTAAAAAAGAGTCCAAATTCGAGCTACTTTATATAAATCTAAGGAGGCATATCCATGCTAAAAAAACAATGGATCCCTCTTAAAAGATAAAAAATGAAACCTAAAAAAAGCCAAGAGGATAAATGGGTGCAACTCCGAGAATTAGGAAAAATCGGTGAGAGATTTATTGAAAAATATTTATCTAAAAAAGGATGTAAGATAATGCCTTTAAATTTATATACAATGGCAGACAAATCCCATCAAGTTATGGATTGGGCAGAACTAAAAAAATACCCTAAAATACCAGATTTTATCGCTAAAGAAAATGCCCAGGTTTTTTTGTTTGATGTAAAAACTAAAAGAAAATACGATTACTCCGCCCATAATTTTTTAGTAAACGTCAGAGATTATCAACACTATTTAAAATTTCTTAAAATCTGCCCAGTAAAAATTTATTTTGTTTTTGTAAATCCAAAGAATACAGTGTTATCATTATTTATCCACGATGTAAAAGAAAAAGATTACCCCGTCTCAGTAGAGTGGGATAAAAATAAAGTTTACGATGTCTCCGAATATAAAGAGCAATTAGAATAAATAAAGCAAAAAATAAAAATGGTTAAAGGCGGCGCAAGAATTCCATCCGCAAAAAAGGCTATGGCGAAAGGAATGGGGATTCCCGTTTTTTTTAATGTGTTAGAAGAAATAAATCGATTAAAAGATTGGGTTAGTGTTGATGTTGTAATGAAAACCCTGCATTTCGGAGGCGATAGGAACGAAACTTGTAGATCTTATTTTAAAGAATTGTGGAGATACGGTTTAATTGAGAGAAAAGAGGGGGCCAAAATTATAGAATGTACCCCCGAAAATTGGAGAAAAGGAGGAAGACCATTATATAAAATTTCAAATAAGGGAAGAGAGATTTTGAAAATACCGGATCAACATAGGGTTTTTGCTCTTGCTTGGCTCGTTGTGAAAGCAGATAACGAAAACGACTTCGAACAATTACATAAAGCATTGAATGTCTTTCGGAGAAGAAATGTTTCATTAAGCATGTTTAAGGCGTGCGAAATTACGGGCGTAGTGAGGGACAGCATTAAAGCTCTGATGTACGGGTGGCTGGAACCACTTGGCTTCCTAGATCGAACTGATGGGTATTTTAAACTAAATAAAGAATACTACGATTATGTGGCTTCGTTTAAATTTGTGTGGGAGGCAATGCCAGAAAATTTATCTAATCAAGTAAGTCACAATGGTTTTAAAATAACCATGGTTAAAGAATTAGCGCCCATTGCTCCGATGTTATCGCAAGATGTGAGAATACCACTTGATCTAGAATATGGTGGATCGGATAAGATTCAACTTAATTTAATATGCGAAGTGTACCCCTTATTTAAAAACAGGCTTGAAACTCCCCAGAGAACATATAATTTGGAGCTAAGACCCAACGAGAAAATAAAATTTGTAGCCTTATTGAAGCTCAGAAAGAAAAATATTTCGGAAAGTTGCAAAAGAACAGAATTGGGAGTTTTCAAAATTAAACTTGGGGATAAAGAAATAAAAGGGGCACTTCCTACAATATTTCTCACAACAAAAGCGCACTTACACGAGATGAATCTCGCGAAGTTATTAGAAGAAATAGGGTATCCTCCAATTACATTTACCAAATCAGATAGGCCGGATATGATTTTGTTTCCAGAAAGAAAAGAAAGAGATTTGGAAAAATTCTTACACAACGATGAATTAAAAATCTTGGTCGAGACAACATCTGTAGATACCCTAACGCTTAATAAACTTAGAGACGATTTAAAGAATTTTAAGGAACATACAACAAAAGTTCTTAAAATAAATGCAAAAAGAACTTTGGCCGTAGGTATTTCTTTAGCTCCGAGTATAGAAAAAAATACAGGTGTTTTACTAAAAAAATACCACCCCTTTACTGTGGTATCCTTAGATAATCTTAATTATTTAAAAAAAATAACTAAAATCAAAAAAGATAATTCCTGGAGTACGGTTGGGAAAATTTTAACTTATAATGGAGTGGTAGAGAAAAAATTAATTGATAAAGTATTTTCAAATCGAAATTAGGGCTTTTTAAATATTAAAATAAAATCTCTAGGGATAAACCTCCTGTATTTTGTGTGATGATTACTTAAAGTCTTCTCGATAGGGCAAGATATTAGGCCCTTATATTTAAAACCAATTTCCTGAGCATCGTAAATTGCTTGTTTCGTTATACTATTTTCAGTAGAAGGATTGCCAT
>Ga0210017_1000599_pt1 | contig 30841 bp, 30 predicted proteins | sample CryGeyCG2014_020_FD_183966 | JGI IMG/M metagenome (GOLD analysis project Ga0210017, IMG submission 183966) | Groundwater microbial communities from aquifer - Crystal Geyser CG08_land_8/20/14_0.20 (SPAdes) (version 2) | ecosystem: Environmental > Aquatic > Deep subsurface > Groundwater | place... | reverse complement strand
GGACAAGTCAGTAAGTGGTTCTGCAACTGCTGATCAACGTCATACCAAGACCAGCCTCGGAAATACCATCGCGAATCATATTCGTCGGTGATAAATCCTTGGTGAGCCAGCTCCGCGACGTGGTCGCACCAATAGGGACAGGGTTTTCCATAGGGCGGCTCTTGTGGCGGTTGAACTGGCGGATTGACGATAACACTTTGATTAACATCGCCACCGCTTTCCGAAATAGCCCAAGCCAACAGCCCCACACCAAGCACGTATTCCAGGGTTTTGTCGCGGTGTTTACCAACGATTACTGGTTGAGATGGACGATTTTCAAGATTTTCAACGCGAAGCTCAAGGTTTGTGACGCGTTTTTCTAATGCCTCAATCCTGGCTCGGATACTGACGAGGATTGTCTGATATTGTTTATGTTCTTCCTCGTTCAGTTGGCCCTGTTCGTAGAGTTGTTCCCATCTTTCAGCTAAATCCCTATCGGCGTCAGTAATTTTGCCGAAACTGTCCTGCATTCTTCGGATTTTGTCTGAAAGTTGGTCCAAAGCCTTCTCTGCCCGATCTAATTGCTCTTTCGCTTGGCTCCAGCGAGGATCATTCTGAATGTCGGCCTTCAACGCCTTAATGAACTTATCAATCTCGTTGATTTGTTCTACCCAAGTCATCAACTCGGTAGGCGTGGTGTTGCCGACATCAGTCATCTTCGCCGACAAGGCGCCGAGTTTAGCCTGAAGAGCTTGAATTTCTTCAGGCGTGCCCAGCCACTGGTCGCGCAATAAGTTGATTTCCGATTGCATCCGGTCGACAGCAGCTAAAGCACGATTCGCTTTCTGCTCGGCCATGACGGCCCGGGATAAAGCCATAATCAGCTCTGCCCGAGTTACCGGTTGATCCAGCGCCAGGTCAAAACTTCCATCACCCTGGAGTCGCCCGACGATGACTCCTTGTTCAACAAGGAATCTCACCGCCGGGTACGCCCAATGGTTTGGACAAATATTCTCCAAAGCTCGAAGTGCTTTGGCCCTGTCGGCGCCGGTGACCTCGGTACCCACTGTTTGGGCAAAAACCGGAGTCGCTAACAACGCTAACAACACAATCGCAACTACTATTCTGGCTAATTTCAAGGTACTCTCCTCCTCTGATTTTTTTATTGAACGCCAAGCGTTCTTTTCAGCTTCGATGGGCCAGACATCAAAGCCAAAATCCCGGCCAGGAATAAGGAAAGCCAGATGCCCGTCCAAAATTAATTAACGGGTAACTTTCCGTAATTCCTAGCCAAGATTCTGATTTTGATGCTATTTTGTCAAGCAACAAAAAATGGCCACCTCCTCTTTCTAAGTGCGCCATTTTTTTGTTTTGATTTAATTTGACACAGCAATTTATTAAAATCGCTGTTCAGTATGTTCAGTATTACAATATACACCACTATTATAATTTTGTCAAGCCTTTCGGGCCGTTTTTTGTATCTTCAATGTAAATCCCCTCTTTGGCCAGCTGTGTTCTTACCTCGTCTGCCTTCTTAAAATCGCCAGCTTGGCGAAATTTTTCCCTCTCTTTTATTAGCTCTTTTTGCTTGGCGGTAAGTTTTATTTCCACTGGTTGCAGCCGCAAGCCAAAAATATTGCTGATAAAATCGAAGTCGGAAACTGTTAGCTTATTTAAATATTCATCAATCATGGATAAGGCCAGCGGCGTGTTGAAATCCCCTGATAACACTTCCGAAAACTTGTCACGAAATTTTTCATTTTCCCCTATTTTTTTCGCCTCTGTCCTAGCTGTTAAAATTTTTCTCAACCTCGTTTTAGCCAGCTCAAAAACCTGCGGATTGTAATCAAAGGGCTTGCGATAGTACGTTTGCAGCAAAGCCAGCCGGATAACATCGGCTGGATATTTTTTTAACAAATCTTTTATCAGAACATAATTTTTTAAGGATTTGGACATTTTCTGGCCGGCGATGGTCACCATGCCGCTGTGAACAAAATAATTAGCCAAAGGTTTGCCGTAGGCCGCCTGCGATTGCGCAATTTCATTTTCGTGGTGGGGGAAAACATGCTCCACTGCCGAACCGTGAATATCAAACGGCTGGCCCAAATACTTGGTTGACATCACCGAACATTCAATATGCCAGCCCGGATAGCCACGGCCCCAAGGTGAATCCCATTGTTGAAGATGCGCGGGGACGGCTTTTTTCCAAAGAGCAAAATCAGCCGGATTTTTCTTACGAGGGTCGTTTTTAACCCGTACATTTTTCAGCAATTGGGCAGTATTTTTATGCGATAATTTGCCGTAATCTTTGAACTGTCCTACGTTAAAATAGACATTACCACCGGTCTCGTAAGCAAAACCCTTATCAATCAGCATTTGTATATGTCGCACAATATCAGCTATATTCCCTGTTGCTCTTGGACTTTTATCCGGCTTTTGTACATTCAAAGCCGCCATATCGGCAAAATGCTCTTGCTCATAAAAACGGGCTATTTTCTCCGGCGTTTTCCCCTCCTGCTTGGCTTTCTTCTCTATTTTGTCTTCCCCCTCGTCCTGATCAGCCACCAAATTGCCAACATCGGTGATGTTTTGGACATATTTAACCTGATAACCCAACGATTTAAGAAATCTCACCAGCGTATCAAAAATGATATAGGTACGTGCGTGGCCCAAATGGTCAAAATCATAAACAGTTGGCCCACAGACATACATACCCACTTTTCCCTTATTTATCGGTGAAAACTGCTGCGTTTTTCCCGTGAGTGTATTAAAAATTTTCATTATTGTCGTCGTTAATTGGGTCTGCGCCTGCCTTATTTAACAGTTCTTCGGGGTAGGTCTTCCTCTCGAAAGTTTCATCGGGAATTTTGATAGATTCCATCGGCACATGACAAAAGGGACAATCGCTGGCCACCCCCGTATAGCCGCATACAGGGCAGAGAAGTTCCTCGTCCATGTTCTTACCTCCTTTTTTCCTCATAATTTATTTTCCCTCAATTCTATTTTAATATATTTTTTAAAAACGCAAAAAAAACTAATACTCTTTTCTGCCCTCCAAGGCCCGCGATAAGGTCATTTCATCCGCGTATTCCAAATCGCCGCCGACGGGCAGACCTCTGGCAATGCGCGTAATTTTGATTTTCTTCAGCTTAGATTGTTGTTCTTGTAGTTTATTAATCTGTTGTAAAACATACATTGCCGACGCCTCGCCCTCAAGCGAGGGGTCGGTGGCCAAAATCACTTCCTCTATTTTATCACCATTTTTCCCGATGCGTGAAATCAATGATTCAATATTCAAATGTTCCGGCCCAATGCCGTTCATCGGAGAAATAGCGCCGCCCAAAACATGATAAAGCCCATCATAGCCGGTCTTTGCCAAAGAAATTATATCCAAAGGTTCTTCCACCACACAAATTATGGACTGATTGCGTTGACTATCCGAGCAAATTTCGCAGGGTTCGCTTTCTGAAATATTAAAACAAATCGAACAGTATTTCAATTTTTTCTTTAAATCTGACACGGCCCGGCCAAACTGCTCAACTTCCTCATCCGGCTTGGCCAATAAGTGGAAGGTCAGCCGCGCGGCGGATTTGGGGCCGATGCCCGGCAATTTTTCAAATTGCTCAATTAAATTATCTAAAGATTCTGGTAGTTTCATTTTTTATTTTTTAAGCTTTGCGTATGTTTGCATTTGGGATAATTTTGACAGCCGAGAAACTGGCCGAATTTTGACAGCCGCATGACAAGCTTGCCGCCGCATTTGGGGCATTTTTCTTTAATTTCAAACTTTGACATATCTTTTTTAGGCACTTCTTTGGTTTTTTGCTTAATTTGCTGCTCAAAAGGCAAGTAAAAGGCCTTTAAAACTTCTACATATTTTTTGTTGCCGTGAGCCACTTCATCTAAATCCTGCTCTAAATTGGCGGTAAAACCAAAATCAACAATGGCGGGAAAATGAGCCACCAGCATATCGTTGACGATTTTGCCGATGTCGGTTGGGTAAAAATAAGTTCCTTTTTTCTCGCTTCGCTCGGAATAACCTCTTTGCATTATAACATAACCACGCTCCATAATAATGGAAATAATCGGCACATAAGTTGAAGGCCGCCCTATCCCCTTTTCTTCCAGAACTTTAACTAAGGTTGCCTGTGTGTAGCGGTATGGCGGTTTGGTGAAGTGCTGGATTTGGTCTAATTTAAGCAGAGCCAAAATTTCTGAAATGTTTAAGGACGGAATGGTAATTTGGGCAATTTTCAGCGGATAAACCTTGAGAAAGCCGTCAAAATCTAAGGTTTTGCCTGTAGCTTTGAAGATGTATTTGGCGGCGCTGATTTTGACTTCAATTTGGTCAAATATCGCCTCTTTCATCTGGCAAGCCACCGAGCGCGCCCAAATTAAATCATAAAGTTTTTGGTGGTCTTCGGTAATTTTTTCATTTTTAATTTTTAATTTTTCATTTGAAACGTATGTCGGCCGTATTGCCTCGTGAGCTTCTTGGATAAAGGCCTTTTTTGATTTGTAAACGCGCGGTTTGGCAGGCAAATATTTCTCGCCAAAATTGGCGCTGATATATTTTCTCATAGAATTGATTGCCAGCCATGACAAGTTGGTAGAATCCGTCCTCATATAAGTAATGTAGCCGGCTTCGTACAAGTCCTGCGCTAGTTTCATTGTTTTTTTAGCGGAAAATTTCAATTTGTAATAACCATCCTGCTGCAGGGTTGAAGTGGTAAAAGGCGGGAAGGGATATTGCGGTTTTTTCTCCTGCTTAATAGCCGCCACCTGATATTTAGCGCCTGCAAGTTCAACTAAAATTTGCTTGGCTTGCTTGGCAGTTTTGATTTCCAACTCGCCGAACGGCTTGCCATCAGCTTCAATAAGAATTGCTTTAAAGTTTTGATCTTTCTGGCCTTTTTTGGACAGTGTCGCCTCAACACTCCAGTACTCTGTCGGCACAAATTTGTCAATTTCCCGCTCGCGTTGGACTATTAGCCGTAAAGCTACCGACTGCACGCGGCCGGCGGAGAGCCCCTTGGCGACTTTTGCCCATAAAAATGGCGAAAGTTTATAGCCAACCAATCTGTCTAGAATACGGCGCGCCTGCTGGGCGTTGACTAAATTCATATCAATGTCGCGCGGATTTTTGACTGCCTCCAATATGGCAGTTTTGGTAATTTCATGGAAGGTAATCCTGAAGATTTTTGCTATAGCGTTTTTTTGATTTTTGCTATAGCGTTTTTTTGATTGTCCAAGCCGAAGGGCTTGGACAATGTGCCAGCCGATTGCCTCGCCCTCCCTGTCAAAGTCAGTAGCAATATAAAGTTTGTCGGCTTTTTCCAGCTGACTTTTTAAGTAGGTAATGGTTTTGCGGCTTTTTGGCATAATAATGTATTTGGCCTCAAAGTCCTTATCCACTTCCACGCCCAGCTCTTTTTTGGGTAAATTTCTAACGTGGCCGAAAGAAGCGGCCACTTTAAAATCTTTACCTAAATATTTTTCAATTGTGTGCCCTTTCGCGGGCGACTCAACGATAACTAAGTTCAATAAACCTCATATTTTATCTTAATACATACCTACCCGAACCTAAATTCCTCACACTGCCGGCAATTTCCATTAACGTTAACGTAGCATTGACTGTCGCTATATCTAATTTAGTTGCTTTGGCTAATTTGTCAACATCGCACGGATTGGCAAGATATTTGGCTATCATTTCTTCCTGCGGGCTGGCAAAAACATAATCTTTTTTCCCGCGATTGTCAAGCACAATATTCATTTCTTCCAGAATATCTTCTGCTTGGGTTACTGGTTTGGCGCCCAATTTAATTAGATTATTTGTGCCGGCGCTTTGGTCGCTGTAAATTGAACCTGGAAGGGCAAAAACCTGCCGGTTGTAATCAAGCGCACAAGCCGCTGTAATCAAGGCGCCAGATTGCAAAGCGGCCTCAATGACCAAAGTCCCCAAAGAAAGGCCGGCCACAATACGATTTCTCATCGGAAAGTTGGAACGAAAAGGAGGCGTACCCAGGGGGTATTCGCTGACGATTGCCCCATTTTTCTGCAAAATTTTGTCAGCCAGCGCACGGTTGTTGGTCGGATAAATTCTATCCAAACCGCTACCAAGCACGGCAATTGTGCGTCCGCTTGCCTGCAAAGCGGCTTGGTGAGCCAAACTGTCTATTCCCAAAGCCAGCCCAGAGCAAATCGTCAATCCCGCCTTAGCCAGCGGCTCCACAAGATACTCTGTTGCCCGCTGGCCGTAAGCGGTAAATTTGCGCGTTCCCACCACCGAAACAGAAGGTTGAATATCTGCTAAATTGCCGCGCCAATAAAGCACAGCGGGCGGGTCGGCAATTTCTTTCAGTTGTTCAGGATAAGCTTTATCTTTAATGGTGACAGTATTTATTGCCAATTTTTTTAATTTGTCCATCTCTTTTTCTGGATTGACCTTTTTTCTGGTTTCATCAACTAATATAAAAAGCTGCTCTGGCAATCTTTTACTGGCGAAATCAGCGAAGCTGCCGGTCCAAAGCTGTCGAAAATCTGGAAAAATTTTATGCAGCTTTTGAAAAGTCCTTGGACCTATTTTTAGATTTTGTGATAAAGCCACCCAATATTTTAAATCATCCTGTAGCAAATAAAATTCCTCCTTGAAATTAACGTAGCAAAAATGACAATAAATATCCACAGGTCAACATTAATTCAAGGCTATTTGACAGCCAAAATCGGCTATCATACAATGTGTGAGGAGGAGAAAAGTTGAAGAAGTTTCTTCAGCCGAAAATCGACTTTCAACAGGTATGAAAAACGACCACGATGTTGGTCGTTTTTTATAAATCCAAAAAAAGGGGACGAGCAACTTGACAATTTCAACCGCTGTTTTGCAAATTGACTGTCGTTTGATTGTTGTAAATCAGGGTCAGTTGGAAGAGATAGAGATGATCCGTCCCTTCTTGTGCCCCGATGTCTATCCGGAAATCTTCAAAAACTGCACGGCCGCCATTTTTGAAAATGTTGGCGACAACAGAGTTTCACTTTGGTGCCGGCTCGGCGAGCGATTTTTCTCAGGACCGTTTTATTTATCTTGGGAAGAAATAACCGACCCTAACCGCAAAGAAATTCCTCGTGAGGTCCAAAAAACAGTCCGCACCGTACTAGCAAGGGAGGAAAATTGGAACCAAACAGACACCAGTATGAATTTTATCCGCAGCCGCCTAGTTATTCTGAACTAGCAAGCAACAGCAGTCCGTCTGGAAAAAAAAGCCAAAAAATATCTTATCTGTATCCTTGCGAAATATTTTTCCTCGTCGGCGACTGCTGGATTTATCAGCTACGCAACAAAGACTTCATAGGACCGGATGGCGACCCTGAATGTAACGAAGCAAAGATAGTTATCGCGCTTTATAGTTGCGGCTCAATGCAAATCTGGATCCCGAGTGAGGAAGAGACGGAAAGTTCGGATAACGAACAATCTTCACACAATGGTAAACCGGCTTTCCAGCATCCAATCTCCAGCCACCGCAAAGAAGTTTTTGAGCAAAGAATTAACCCGTTGGATTTTCTCATTGGCCCTCCGGTGACTTACTTCCAAGATTTAATTGAAAAACTTGAGTCCGGGAGTAATGACTTTCTTCCGACGGTACAACCCAAACTGCCCTGTGTTGCTTCCAAATAAGAATTCCCGCCTCCCACCTTCTTAGAAAGGCCCTCGCCGCGCTTGCGGCGAGGGCCTATTTTATTCAAAAACCGTCAAATCCCTTGACAAACACTTTACCTTGTGCTATACTCTCAAAGTCGACAATAGAAAGATTTCTAGGCGTAAGTTTGGGGATGTCTAACCCCTCCTTGATATTCCCTCTTCCGCCTAGTAATCTCTCTATTACACCCGAGTACCATTCTATTTTTAAAATAATTTGAGGGTGGTAAAATCCTGAGCTTGTCGAAGGATAAAATCCTGAGCTTGTCGAAGGAGACTCGGGTTGTAATGGAGGGGACAAAAAATCCCGCAGCTGCGGGATTTTTTGTTATAATGTGGTATAATAATAGCAAAGGAGACTAATATGAGCGAAACATTACAACCTAACCCGACTGAAGACTTAAAACCAGAGGCAGAGGAGCAATTTCGCCAAATATTAAGAAATCCACAAATAACACGAGAACGCCGTCCGTGGGCAGAAAAATTACTTAGAACTAAATTGGCTAAAGTAGCTGTTTTAGCTTTTGGCTTGAAATTTTTAACAGCTGACGCCCCAAAAGCTATAGCAGCCGAAGAGCCGGCACCTACTGTTCCAGCAGAAACAATAGATCAAGAAAATTTAACTGATGCGCAAAAAGAAATTTTAAAAATCGACGCTGATAGGGTTGCTTTGCAGAACCAAATGATAAGAGTTTTTACTCCCTCAAATGTTGAAACTATAACCAATGAAGATGGCACAACTACGGAAAAAATAACCGCTTCTATTGACTCATCAAAAACACTGAAAGAATTAACGGAAGATGTTGCTTCTGAACAAACACCTCAAGAACAGATTAGCCAAACTGCTAAAACTTTTGAGGAAAGTTTACAAAACGCAGGTATATCTGAAGAGATTATAAAAGAGATGATGAGAAAATTATTTTTTGATATTCAAACAATTTCAACTAAAATAAATCCAGAAATGACTTGGGGTCAGGCCCAAAATGAATTATTTTCACTAGAGCGAATGACCAGAAAAAGTGGTAAAAAAATTGGGTTGACTGCTGAACAAATCCCAATTGTTATAGACGCTGAAAAAAATGCTTTAGTTAATTTTGCTGATATAAATGTTAGATTGCAACTTGGTTTTATCCCAGAATCATCAACAACTGCATCACCAGAAAATCCAGAAACAACTCCCCCAACTGAAAGCTAATATTTTTATCTGTGTAATCTGTGTATCTGTGTAATCTGTGAAATTAGTGCATTTGTGTATTATTTTATATCTGTGTAATCCGTGAGATCCGTGTATTTGTGTATTACTTGACTTCGATACCCATTGACCGGGCCGTGCCTTCAATGATTTTAACAGCTTGTTCAATATCAACAGCATTTAAATCTGGAAATTTTATCTTAGCAATTTCTAAAATTTGCGCTTTGGTCACTTTACCCACTTTTTCTTTCAAGGCCTGACCAGAACCTTTTTCAATGCCAGCGGCTTTTTTTAGCAGAATTGCGGCCGGCGGAGTTTTAAGCCGAAAATCAAAAGTTCTATCTTCATAAATACTAATTTCCACTGGAATCACAGTATCCCCGCTTTTCTGGGTGGCTTGATTAAATTTTTGGCAAAAATCCATAATATTAACGCCATGTTGGCCCAAGACCGGACCAACCGGCGGAGCGGGATTGGCTTTGCCAGCAGGAATTTGAAGCTTAACTATGGTTTTAATTTTTTTCATACTCGCTTCGCTCCTCTCCTACAAAATTACGAATTCAACGAAATTACAAATTCACTTATTTTTTTATTCGTAATTTCGATATATTCGTAAATTCGTAGGCTTACACTTTCTTCACCTGCAAAAAATCTAATGTGACTGGTGTATCCCGACCAAACATAGAAACCAAAACTTTTATCTTCCCTTTTTCTTCATCAATATCCGTCACTTTGGCTTCAAATCCTTTCAAGGGACCATCGGTAATTTTAACTAAATCATCCATTTTTAGCTCAATTTTGTATTTTGGCTCTTCAACGCCCATGCGTTTTTTAATGCGGTTAACTTCTTCTTTAGAAATCGGGGTTGGCCGCACACCAAGCCCAATAAAACCAGTAACATTAGGAGTGTTGCGCACTATGTACCATGAATCATCTGTCACAATCATCTCCACCATAACGTAGCCGGGGAAAATGCGCTTTTCCGCCACTTTCCTCTTGCCGTTTTTAATTTCAATTTGTTTTTCCTTCGGCACCAAAACATTGAATATTTTTTCCTGCATATTTAAGGTCTCAATGCGCTGTTTGAGATTTTCCGCTACTTGTTCCTCGTAGCCGGAATAGGTATGAATAGCATACCAACCGCGCTCGCCTTTCTGGCGCTGTGTTCTAAAAATAATATTATCTTTTTCTTCTTTGATATCGTCTGATTTGTTTTGAGTTTGAGCCATTGTTTTTTCCCTTTCTAAAACAAAAGTTGCACAAATTTGGAAAGACCCAAGTCAACCATTAAAATCACCAACATAGTGATAACAATTGAGACTAAAACCATAATTGTGTGCGAAAAAATCTCTTGGCGGCTTGGCCAGCTGACTTTGCGCAGTTCCAAATATGCTTGAACAAAATAATCTTTGATTTGTGAAAAAATTGTCATTTTTTGGCTTTGCTTTGCCCACCGGAGCTTTGCGCGAAGGTGGGACTTGTTTTTTTAGCTTTGGCAGTAATTTTTTTTGGTTGGGCTTTGATTGATTTGGATTTGGCCTTTGCGGCTGATTCTTTTTTCAATTCTTTCTCAACTTTCGCGGCCGGCTTGGCGGCCGTTTTAGCGCCGATTTTTTCAATCACAATTTTAGTGTAATTTTGTCGGTGGCCTTGCTGCCTTTTGTATCTTGTTTTATTTTTAAATTTTAAAATTTTTATTTTTGACCCTTTGATATTGCCCAAGATTTTCGCGCTGACTTTCTCCCCCGAAATTAAATCCTGTAAATCAACGCTGGAGCCCTCTTTTTGCTTATTTTTTTCAACTAAAAACTGCTGTCCCAAGACAACTTTGTATTGTTTTCCACCTGTTTTGATGACTACAAAATCAGCCAATAATTTTCCTTTTCAAAATATCAAACTATGCTTCTTGTTAAAGATTAGCACGAAAGGTGTAAAAAATCAACTCCAAAATCAGAATCTTAATTTTTTATGTCGAATATAAATGCTCTGTAAAATACCCAAAGCAATAAAATTAACCAGCAAAGAGCTTCCACCGTAGGAGACCAGCGGCAAGGGTATGCCGGTAACCGGCATAATGCCTAAGTTCATACCGACATTTACCAATAATTGAAACAAAAACATACTGGCAAAACCAATCGCCAAAAAAGTGCCGAAATTGTCCCGCGATATCATTGCAATAGAAATAATGCGCCAAATCAAAAATACTAAAAGCAAAATTAAAATTAAAGAGCCGACAAAACCGGTTGCCTCTGCCCAACCAGCAAAAATAAAGTCGGTGTGCGCTTCTGGTAAAAACTGCAGGACGCTTTGCGAACCCTGACCCAATCCCCTGCCCAAAAGTCCGCCCGAGCCAACAGTAATAGTTGACTGCAACACGTGATAACCTCTATTTAAAGGATCAGCCATTGGATTTAAAAAAGTGTAAATGCGGGCTTTTTGGTAATCTCTAAGGAAAAACCAAATTACCGGCAAAAAAACTACAATACCTGTCCCCATTACCCACCAATAAATTTTAGAGATGGAAGCGGTAAAAATAATTGAGAAAAAAATAATGACCAGCACTAATGATGTACCAACATCGGGTTGTTTAATAACTAAAAAAACAGGCGCAAATGCTAAAGCAATAATAAGAATAAAATATTTCCAGTGAAAGTGTTCTACCGACGAGAAAAACTTGGCCAAAACAATTACTAAAATTAATTTAAAAACTTCCGATGGTTGAAGCTGAAAAAAGCCAAGCGAAATCCAGCGGGTGGCGCCAAATTTAGTTTTACCTAAAAATAAAACGGCAACTAACAAAACTAATCCAACGAAATAAAGAATATAAGCAACTGGTTTTAACGACTGATAATTAAGAAAAGTAAAAACAATACATAATCCCAAACCTAAGATTGCAAAGATAATTTGGTGGATGGCAAAATTAGCCGTGTCTTGAAAAGAAAGCGAAAACAAAACGGCAATGCCTGCTGAAACTAAAATTAAGGGGACTATAAAAAGAGACCAGTCAAAGGTTTGCCAAAGTTTGCGTTTCACTTGTGCACTCCCAGCCAAATTTCTCCCTCAGCAATTTTCAAATGAGCAGCGTGGTCGGCATTGGTAATTTTACCGGTTGATGGTTTGGTTTTAGTTTGAGCCTCAATTTCTTTAGCGTATTTTTGCAAGATGCCAGCCAGCTTTTGGTCCTTGGTTTCGTAAAAAACTGTGGCTTTCTCAATAATTTCGTATTTGGCTCTTTTGCGCAGGTTTTGAATAGTGCGTATAATTTCGCGCAATATTCCCTCTTCCCAAAGCTGGAAGGAAATCTCGATATTAAGAGCTATTGCCCAGGGTTTGGCAATTTGTAGCCAGTTTTTGTCAGAGGGCTTTGGCAGTTGAGCAACAAATTCAATTTCCTTGACATTAATTTCTTGAGCAATCAAATTTATTATTTCTGGCTCAATTTTTACTTCGCTTTTAATTTGCAGTTTTGTTAATGGCTGGCGCACTTTAATTTTTGCCTGCATCCTTAAAGCCAGCGCCAAATTGACAATTTGCCTGGCATTTTGCATATCATGGTTTAAATTAGGCAGAATATTTTCTTCGCTCCACTTTGGATATAAACATAAATGAACTGATTCCGGCTCTGTTTCGCTGCGCAAATTTTGGAATATTTCTTCCGCCAGAAAAGGCGTAAATGGCGCTAAAATTTGCGAAAGGTTTAAAAGTACAATGTACAAAGTTTCAAAAAATTGGTCATCGCAGCGTTTTTTGCTGCGGCGCAAGTACCAGTTGGAAAGCAAATCAACAAAGGTTTCAATTTTACGCGCAGCGTTGGTGACCTCAAATTTATCAAGATTTTCACTGACATCTTTTTTTAATAAATTAAGTTGCGACAGTATCCACTTGTCAAGCAAATTCAAATGCATATCACCGGTTACTTTTGACTGCACCCAGGAGGCCGATTGCGCATACATTACAAAATAAGCATAAACATTCCAAAGCATTCGGCGGAAACGATTTACGCTGCCTTTTAAATCATATAACGAGAAGCGTATATTTTCGCCTACTGGATTATTAGTATAAAAATACCAGCGCAGACAATCAGCGCCAAATTTGCCAATTACCTCTTCGGGCACTACCACATTGCCTTTGGACTTGGACATTTTCTTACCTTTTTCGTCCAAAATTAAACCTGTGGAAATGACATTTTTATAAGATGTACCTTGGTTAAGTAAGGTTGAAATTGCCAAAAGCGTGTAAAACCAGCCCCGTGTTTGGTCAATACCTTCGCAGATGTAGTCAGCCGGATAAAAATTGGGAAATTCGCCGGAGGCAAAAGGCATTGCGCCGGAATCAAACCAAACATCCAAAACGTCTGGTATACGTTTTGTGGGATTGCCGCATTTGGGACATTTATAAATAAGCTCGTCAACATAAGGACGGTGCAGGTCAATGCCTTGTAACTTCCTTGACGTTCGCTTTACAAGTTCAGATATTTTCCCAAAACATTCTATAAATTGGCATTGCGGATTTTGACATCGCCAAATCGGTATTGGCGTTCCCCAATACCGTTCGCGGGAAATTGCCCAGTCAACAACATTGTCTAGCCATTGGCCAAAACGGCCGTCTTTCAAGTAGCTGGGAACCCAGTTAATTTGCTGGTTATTGTTCAGCAATTTATTTTTCAGCTCTGTCATTTTAATAAACCATCCCTCTTTAGCATAGTAGATTAGAGGTGTATTACAGCGCCAGCAAAACGGATAATTGTGTAGTATTTTTTCTTTTTTAAATAACAATCTCCTTTTTTCCAAATCGGCAATAATTTCTTCGTCAGCTTTTTTAACAAATTTTCCATCGCCTGGCAATTTTTCTTCCAGTGAATGTAAAATACCTTGCAAATCAACTGTCAGCATACCCGGTAAATTAATGTTTTTTTGCTTGAAAAGTTTCAAATCATCCTGGCCATAATGCGGCGCAATATGGACTATCCCTGTCCCCTCCTCTAAGTTGACAAATTCACCGTCTAAAACTTTCCAATAATCATTTTGTTTTGTCATACTGGCATAAGTTAAATATGGCGGTTCATACTCTGTATCAATTAGCGCTTCGCCTTTAAATTCTTTTAGAATTTTAAAGTCCGAATTTAAAACGTTTATTCTATCTTTAGCCAAAATCAACTTTTCCTCACCCGCCTGCACCAAAACATACGGCAGATTTCTATTAACAGCCAGAGCTAAATTGGATGGCAGGGTCCAAGGCGTAGTTGTCCAGACCAAAAAGCTGGCGCCGGCAAAATCGCCATTTTTGATTTTAAACTTGACATAAACTGATTGGTCATAAACCTGTTCATAACCCTGCGCTACTTCATGGTCAGACAAAGAAGTGCCGCAGCGCGGGCAATACGGAGAAACTTGAAAATCTAAATAGAGCAGTCCTTTTTTAAAAATTTCACAAAGCAGCACCCAAACTTTTTCAATGTAGCTGTTTTCATAAGTTACATAGGGATGGCTCATATCCAGCCAAAAGCCGATGCGCTTGGTTAATTGTTCCCAATCCGCCTTATAAATCCAAACATTTTCCCGGCATTTTTGATTGAATTTAGCAATGCCGTATTTTTCAATCTCCGTTTTGCTGCTAAAACCTAATTGCTTTTCTACCTCCAGTTCAACCGGCAAACCATGTGTGTCCCAGCCGGCCTTTCTTTTAACATAAAACCCCTGCATCGTTTTGTAGCGGCAAATAATATCTTTAAAAACCCGCGCTAAAACATGATGAATAGCCGCTTTGGCATTAGCCGTCGGAGGACCTTCGTAAAAAACAAATTTAGCGCATTTGGCGCGGCTGGACATACTTTTCCGAAAGATTTCATTTTCATCCCACCAATTTAAAATACGCTCTTCAAGTTTTGGAAAATTTTCAAAGGGATTAACTTTTTTAAACATCGCCTCTTTTTTGCACCGCTAAATTAACCAGCTTATCTGCTTGTTTATTTTGTTCTCTGGAAATATGTTCAAAAATAATGCGTCCGCCCAACGACAGAATCAAATCCCTGATTTGCCAGAATAGTTGTTTTAAATTTTCATCCTTTATTTTATACTTTTGGTTCAACTGCTCAACGACCAATTTTGAATCTAAAAAACAGCGCACCTCTGTCAAATTATTTTTGGATATATCCTTAATCTTTTTTAACCCTTCAATGACGGCTTGATATTCTGCCTGATTGTTGGTCGCCTCACCAATAAATTTTCCCTGTTGCGTTACTTTAAAACCCCTCTCGTCTAAAATAATAAATCCAATGCCGGCCGGGCCCGGATTGCCTTTAGCTCCCCCGTCAGAATATAAAAAAATCTTTCTTGTCATCAATATTAATTTTAGTGCAAAAATTTCTCTTTGGCAATCTTATGTTTGTCCGCCCTGGAAAATAGTAAAGTCAAATAAAGAAATCACCTGGCCGGAGCTTCGGTCGACTTTGGCCTCCAAGGTTCGTTTGGTTTTACCAAAATACCCTGTGGACCTAATAGTTGAATAGTTTTGTTCGATTTGACCAGAATCAGGCGTTATACTGAAACGGATATGAAAATTTGGATGTAGCGGGTCTGAATAGTTAAGATCGGGGTTATTCTGGTGCCTTTGGTCAAAGTATCCCCAAGGTTTAATTTTAATTTTAGTTACTCCTTGAACCGGTATTGTTATTGTGTAGATTTTGCCAGTTGCGCCAGTAATAGAGTCGCAACTGCTGCTCAGCAAGGCGGTAAGACGAGAAGTACAATTGTCATCAAAAAATTCTCTGTCGCTAATATTGGTATTAAGTAATTTAATAATTTCTAATCCATAATCAAATCGGGCGCCGGGAGTAGGATTAACAGCATAATTATAAACATGGTAAGTTAGTGTCAAAAGTGCTGATGAGCCCCATTTAGAAATTTCAAAAACATCATCCTTATTTAATTCTACATCTTGTATACTGTCGCCTTTATAATTAATGGTCAAATCATATTTTTTTTCGCCGTTGGTAGAATCAACTGTAATTCTTGCTGGCTGGGTATCAGGCGAAACTGGAATTTGTATGTCCTTATCATCTCTTATTCTCCAAAGCCCATCCTCAATCCCCGCCTCGGCAGCGTAATAAGCGACTATTGACTCCTCTAATTTGGTAGTCATATTCAGATCTGAAACCATTAAACGGCCGACGGACATGGCAACTGTTGAAACAACCGTAATTACAATCATCGTCAATAAGAAAGCCGTCCCCTTTTTGAGAGGAGATTTTTTACTCATAACTTCTCCAGTCAACTGTTGTTTTCAAACTGACCTTATCATATTGTGCGCCCGAGACACTTCTGGCGAGATTTCTGGACTGAATCGCTAAATTAATGACTAAATAGGGCTGTCTGGCAGGATTGTCTTGGGGGGGCCGGTAACCGTTGATACTAAAATCGTTAGTATTGGCTATATTCACTTTAGTTCCATCAATTATATCAGTATATGCTGCGTCATCATCAATATCATCATCAGCATCAATTAAAGTCGCATTACGAATAGTTTGTACTTGTAAAACACCAGTACTTGATCTCCTATATATATTAGCAGAGACCGTATTATCAGGATCAGTTAGAAAAATAACTAATTTATGGCCTTGTGTAGCTTGCGAATTTAAATCTGAATCAATCAATCTATTATTATCTGCTAAAATAAAAAAACCCTCAACGGAATCATTATTAAGTCCGCGCCGGTATGTACCTCCCCCTTTAGCAATTCTAATATCGCGTGAAATTTTTTCCAAAGCATATCTGCCCGTCTGGCCGACTTCCCTGATATTTTCCGTTCGCCTCTGAACGCCCGTTGAGGCGGAAAAGGAGCCAATAGCGATAACCACCACCCCGACAAAAATGCTGGTTGCAACCAAAATTTCTATTAAAGTAAAACCCTTCGACTCCCTTCGGTCGTCTTCGACTCTGAGGTCTGCGACCTCGTCGCTCAGACTCGAAGAGCTCAGGGCAGGCCTCTTGCTTAGTTTTGACATTTTACTCATAATGGTTTCCAATTAGTTAAGAAAGTTGCTGTTTCCACCGAAAGTATCTTGCCTCGGGAAGGCCATTCAACTCTGACTCTTATTTTCCTGCAGTTTGGCGATAAACTACCTCCGCATAATGAGGTTAAAGCGGGATCTGTCACATTTACATAATCTATATAAATATATCTGGTATAAATTCCTAAGCTTTCGCTACCAGCATCTAGACAATATCTGTAAGTTGGGGCACCAAGGAATGTTCTTTTAAAGCTTTGGCTTTGACCAACATCGTTGGGATATAAGGTATTTTGTGTACACAATAATCTATACCAGTAGTCCGGAGCTGGTGATATCAGCCAATTAGTATCTCTAATCTGTCGTACAATTTCCGTTCCTTCTTGAGCATAATTATAGGCCGCCGTCCGCTCATTGGCAGTAGTGCTGTTTCTGACAGACATATTGCCTAAATAGACCGCGGCCGCCACAACCATTATTAAAATTCCGGTGGCTAACACTGTTTCCAAAATGCCAAAACCCCTTGTCAGTTTTGAGACTCTGCCTTCGCAGCACTGCCCCTTCGGGGCAAAGTGAGATTTGAGATTTGAGATTTGCATTTTTTTATTCAATGGTTAATTAATAGTTATTTCCCCCGTTACTTGATTAATTGTAATTGTTTTATTCTTATTGAGAGTATTACTATGCAATACAATTACTATATCTGGATTAGTTGGATTTAACAGAGGAAGAATAATTTGTCCCTGCTCTTTGATGCCGAATTGAATTTCCGTAGCTGTGGAAAAAATAATTCCTTTGGGAAGATATTTTACTGTTGCCCCTAATGTATTATCCCCTTCTTTAATATAATAACTATTTGAGTTTGGATTGGTTACATCAAAAAAAATAGAGTAGGTATTTATCTGGTTATCCTTTTCCGCCCTTGGAGAAAGAGCATAATTTTTAGCTTCCAAAATTGCGTTTTTAACCTCTTGGGCGGTAAGATTTAATTTATTGTTTTCACCTGAACCCTTGAAAGTTGGAATAGCCAACACGGTCAGCAAAACTATAATCGCCAGCGAAACCAGCAGTTCTATGAGAGTAAAAGCGCGGGATCGGCTGCGCCTTGTTGGATCGGCGGGTACGCCTTGTAGAATATGTTTTTTTATCATTTTGACGAAACCCAGTAGTTGAAGGTATAAGTATCGCCAGCAAGTGTAGTAATAGGGTATGTAACTTGGCTATCGTTTGTGATAGGTAGAAATTTTAAAGCTGTTGCGTCAGAATCATTATCTTTCTCTAATTTAGCAAAAATTACATATTGAGTAGCTTGAGTAGCGCCCTCATTCCAATCTGGAGCTATACCTGTATTACCGTTGCTTTTATAATAATATGGCACTTGACCCAGGGGATCTGTGGGAATACTACTTACATAACCTCTATTAAGTAACTTATCATAAAGCTCGCCAGGGTTGTCAGAACTGATTATTCCTGCCTGCATAGGAAATTGTCTATTTTCCGTATAATATTGCTCTAAAGCAAAAGATAATGTGAGTAAATCCGCTTTGCGTCTGGCGTCCCTGGATTTCACCCGTGATGAATTTACATTGACTATAACCAAGGTTGAAATTATGGCAATAATAACAATCACTACCAAAAGTTCAATTAATGTAAAGCCCCTGTTTTTGGATTTAAAAGTGATATTTTTTGTCATTTGTCCTCCTTAATCGTGTATGCGAGTGATAAATTATGAATTATAAGTTATAAATGATAAATTAAATTTCCAAATTTTTAATTTTAAAATCCCACCCAATACCAGCCCAAAATCTTGTCTGCGAAGAAAAGCGCCAGATAAAAACCTGAAATTAAAAATGGTCCAAAGGGAATGCTATCTTTTAAAGTTTTTTTACCTGTTGCCACCAGAACCCCTCCAACCAAAGATCCCAAGACAAAAGCAAAAAATAAAGCGACTAAAATCTGGGGATAACCCAATCCTAAGCCCAAAACCGCACCCAATTTAATATCTCCATACCCCATCCATTTTTCCCGCGATACTAAAACCAAAATCCCCAGTCCGCCGGCCCCAATCACCAAACCCAGCGCCACATCCAAAATCTGATATTTTAAAGCGACTGCATTTAAAACCGTCAAGAAAATGGCGACATAAACCACATCATTCGGAATTAGCGATTTATTTAAATCGTAGAAAAAAATAACTATAAGACAGCAAGACAGCAGCGCCAAGACAAAAAAGGCAAATTCCAAGCCAAAATAAAGGTACAAAGCCAGTAAAATTAAAGCTGTTAAGGCCTCAACGAGCGGATACTGAAAGGCAATCGGCTTGCCGCAGTAGCGGCATTTGCCAGAAAGTATGACAAAAGAAAACAGCGGAACGAGGTCGTACCATTTCAACCGGCGCTGGCAGCTGAGGCAATGGGAGCGGGTTTTCAGCACTGCCTCCAAAGCCGGCAATCTGTAAATAACAACATTTAAAAAACTGCCGATAATCAAACCTACAACAATTATTAATACAATTTCTGTCGTCAATTTTCACCTTTTTCTATAGTTTCCACCTTAAGGCCTACTGCTTGATTTTCAGTAAGCCTTTAAGGTGAAAACAAACTATTTTCAGCAGATTAGTCGTTTTGAACCCAGTAGTTGGCGGTTGGTCTTCCACAAGTAGGAGCTGGTAAAGCCAATTTCTTCGCAATATCAGAATCTTTTAAATTTTCAAGGGCTGCAGATAATACATAATCAGTGTTACTACCAGTACCACAAGGAGCGTAAGTATAAGCTACTGCTGTTTTTGGGTCTGTAGGAATAGTTTTCATGTAAGTCACATCTAAATCGGCTGCGGTTATTGTAGCAGGATAAGCTTGCGGATTTTGGTCATTATAATACAACTCCAAGGCGCTCTTGATCTGTCTCAAATCCGATTTTCTCGTGGCGTCGCGGGCCTTGGCACGGGCGCCGGATAATGCCACTAAAACCATTGCCGCTAAAATACCAATAATGGCGATGACAACCAGAAGTTCGATTAAAGTAAAACCTTTATTCAGTTTTAAGTTTTTAGTTTTAAGTTTTGACATTTGACATTTGACATTTGACATTTTCTATTCACCTCCTTTCAAATTTCTGCGATGATTTAAGATTATTTAAATATGAGCTTTATTCTCTCTTATACTACAGAACAGTCAGACGGCTACCAATTTCATACCAGTTGGCATCATCGCCACCGTCATTTAAAACATCTCTGTTTCTCTCCATGAGGGCCCTAATTTCATATCCTGGCGATTCTGTCAAATCATATCTATACTCGTATCGAAAACAAGCTTCTGTAGCAGTGCCAGTACCAGTGGGTCCCGTCACATAAGTTCCAGATTTAGCATTAAGAGGATCTACAGGCAATAGGGAAAGTTGATTACCAAGAGCAGTCTGAATAGTAGGCCACCCACCTCCTGCGGCATCACAAGGAGCGGTACTAGTAGAACCATAATTAGTATCCTCTGCCCCTGGGTATGTTTTATTATCATCAAAATACATCTCTAATGCCGTTTGTATCTGTTTTAAGTCGGCAACTCTCTTGGTATCCCTGGCTTTTGTTCTAGCCGAAGCAAGATTAACAATAACCAAAGTGGCCAAGATACCAATAATGGCAATGACCACCAGAAGTTCAATCAAAGTAAAACCCTTCAACTTTGCTCGGGGTAAACCCTTTTTATTCATTTTTCACCTCCTTTCGTAAAAAACTTGATTGGATTAATATTTAGAAACTGCAAGAAGGACCATTTTTAGGGCCAAACCAACGTGACAGCTTTGCTCTAACCATATCATTGGAAAGTTCATAAGCATTATTACATTTTCCTCCATCATTAAGCATTGCAGTAGTATCTCTTTCTAATTGGTTAATGAGATAATAGATAGGACCGGTAGGCCCTGTGTAGCCGCTGCCGGGATTGTAAGCTGGTAGAGCAACATAGTAATATGCTCTACGTGGAGTATTAAGCGGATCTAAGGGTAAAGGAGAAATAAAAGACTTTAAGTCCCCACCTAAATCAGTAGTACTGGTGCCAGCCGCATCATTCCACTGAGCATCATTGGTACTTACTCGTCTGGTTCCTGTATCTTGGGGATATTTACTATTATCATCAAAATACATCTCTAATGCAGTTTGTATTTGTTTTAAGTCGGCAACTCTCTTGGCATCCCTGGCTTTTGTTCTAGCCAAAGCAAGATTAACAATAACCAAAGTGGCCAAGATACCAATAATGGCAATGACCACCAGAAGTTCAATCAAAGTAAAACCCTTATTCAGTTTTAAGTTTTTAGTTTTAAGTTTTGACATTTTTTCTCACCTCCTTTCGAAAATTTTATTTTCTTTTTATCGTCTGTCGACCTAATTGCAAACTATGAATTGGTTATGGGTTATTGGTATATAGTTTTCAGTTTTAAGTTGTAGTTTTTACTTTTTATTTTTTAGTTTTTACTTTTTATTGTATTTGGGCAAGATTGTATATTGGCATAAGGACGGAAAAAACCATTATTCCCACCCCCAAACCGAGAATAATAATGATAATCGGTTCAACCAAAGCAGTAACCCCACGCATTTTATTATCTGTTTCCTCTTGATAATAATTGGCTAAATTTTTCAGCACCTCATCTAATTTGCCTGTCTGCTCCCCCACTGCAATCATCTGGGAAAGTAAAATCGGAAAAAGCGGGTTTTGCGACAGAGGCACTGACATAGGAATACCTCTTTCAATCTGCGATGAAACCTGCTTTAAACTTTCCTTATAGATTCCGTTGTTCATCACGTCCGCAACGATACCGACGGCTTTGATGATCTCCACGCCGGAGCCGACCAGCATAGACATTGTGCGTGTCAGCCGGGTCATAAATAAATCGGAAGACAACTGCTTAAAAAGCGGAAAATAAATTTGAAGCCAGTTATAAGCATATTTGCCTTGTTCTGACCTGATATAAAACCGCAGAAATATTATTGAAACAAAAATTACTGCCAGCACCAGCCACCAATCCTTAACCATAAAATCAGAAGTAGCAATAAGCGCCCGCGTTGCCCAGGGAAGATGCGCGTTGGACTCCTTAAATATTTGCGTTATTTGCGGCACCACCTTGACCATCATTAAAGCGCCCACCACCAGCATAGCCACTAAGATAAAAATCGGATAAAGCATAGCGCTGCGCAATTTGGACATAAAGCGGGCGTCGCCCTCCTGCTGCTTGGCCAGCTCGCTCAAAACCACATCTAATTTGCCAGATGTTTCGCCCGACCGGATAATAGATACGAAAACGTTGTTAAAAACTTGAGGGTGTTTGGAAATTGCTTTGGAGAAACTGACGCCTTCTTCCAAATCAGAGGTAACCTCTAAAATCACATCCTTGAACACTGGATTTTTGGTCTGCTGACCCAAAATATCCAAAGAGCGCGTCAAGGGTAAGCCGGCATTAATCATAGTTGAAAGCTGCTGGGCAAAAAATGCCTTCTCATTGATGCTGACTGAATGGATAAAAGGTATGCGCATTGTCCCTCTTTTTTGTTCGGAATTATAAATTATAAATTATGAATGATGAATTGAAAATTGTCCCTTTTTATTAGTATACCATCATTTTGAATGCTTTGGGATCTATGCACCAAGTTAAAGCGTCGTCAATAGTTATATCGCCTTTGTTGACCAGCTCGGCTAAGACCTTATCCAAAGAAATCATCCCTTCAGAAGCTGAAGTTTGGATAATATTGGGCAATTGGTGTGTTTTGCCCTCACGGATTAAACTGCGCACAGCCGAATTGGCTATCATAATCTCGCAGGCCGCCACCCGCCCGCCATTGACCTTCGGGATTAATCTCTGCGAAACCACGCCCAACAGCACGTTGGCCAGCTGCATTCTCACCTGCTGTTGTTGGTATGGCGGAAAAACATCAATAATTCTATCGGTGGTTTGGGACGCATTGTTGGTGTGCAAAGTGGTAAAAACTAAATGGCCTGTTTCTGACAAAGTTAAGGCCGCGTCAATCGTTTCCAAATCGCGCATTTCCCCAACTAATATTACATTTGGGTCTTCACGCAAGGCGCTGCGCAGGGCGCGGACAAACGAGTTGGTATCGTTGCCCAATTCTCGCTGCGAAATAATGCTTTTTTTTTGTTGGAAAACATATTCAATCGGGTCTTCAATGGTAATAATGTGCTCTGAACGATTGTCAGAAATATAATCAATTAAGGCAGCCAAAGTGGTGGATTTGCCGTGGCCGGTGGGGCCGGTAATAATGACAAAACCCTGTGAAGGCAGGGCAAATTTTTCCAAAATTGGCGGCAAACCCAATTCTTTCAAGGATTTAATTTTAGTCGGGATCAAACGCAGAGAGGCCGTCAGATTGCCCATTTGGTAATAAACATTGACACGAAATCTCGTTTGCTGATAGCCGAAGGAAAAATCCAACTCTTTGCGCTGTTTGACTTTTTCTACCTGTTCTGCACTCATCAACGCTTCAATGAGCCCTATTGCCTGTGTATTGTCCAAAATTGATTCGTTGGCAATGGCCATTAATTTGCCGTCAATTCTCAATGTCGGCGGCACACCAACAGCAAGATGCAGGTCGGAAGCGCCTTTTTGAATGGCGATACCCATTAGTTTTTGTACTTTAGCATTTTCTGATTTGTTCATTTTATGATTTTTGTAAATTTGATTATATTTTAATCTGCCATTGTCACTCTGAAGACCTCATCAATGGAAGTGAAACCCTTTAAGGCCTTCAAAATGCCGTCCTGGAGCATCGTAATCATACCTTCGCCAATGGCTGCCTGATTAATTTTGGAAGCCGGATATTTGGCGACGGCTAAATCCTCAATTTTGTCTGTCATCGGCAAAACCTCATAAATCCCAATGCGGCCATGATAGCCGTTGGAGCAAAGATTGCAGCCGACTGATTTGTAAAACTTAAGCGGCTCGTTTAATTTCATCTGTTCCAATTCATTTTTGACCTTAATCATTACCGCCCGAGGCAGCTCAAATTCTTTACGACAAGAAGGACAAAGTTTTCTAACTAATCTTTGCGCAATAATGACATTTATTGATGAAGTGATTAAAAATGGCTCCACTCCCATATTAATTAACCTGGGCAAGGCCGAAGCCGCATCGTTGGTGTGCAGAGTGGACAAAACCAAATGACCGGTTAAGGCGGCGTGAGTGGCCATAGCGGCGGTTTCCGTGTCGCGGATTTCACCAACCATAATGACGTTGGGGTCTTGGCGCACCACACTGCGCAAACCGTCCGCAAAAGAGAAGCCAATTTTAGGTTTTATTTGGCATTGGTTTAAACCAGCAATTTCGTATTCAACCGGGTCTTCCAAAGTGACGATGTTGACTGAAGGTTTATTTAAACGGTTCAAAACAGCATACAGGGTAGTCGTCTTGCCCGAGCCAGTCGGGCCGGTCGCCAAAATAATGCCATAGGGCTTTTGAATATTTAAAATTAAAATATCATAACCCTTACCCATAAAACCCAGGTCGGTCAAATCCTTTACTCCAGTAGTTTTATCCAGTAAACGGATGGCAACTTTTTCGCCGCGCACCGTGGGCAAGGTGGCAATACGCAAATCAACGTTGTGGCCGGCTGCCTTCAGGTCAAATCGTCCATCTTGGGGAATCCGCTGTTCATCAATTTTCAGTTTGGCTAAAATTTTAATTCTGGAAATAATTGGCGGATGCAAAGAAAGCGGCATTTTTAAAATATCCTGCAAAATTCCGTCAATACGAAATCTGACTCTGAAATTCTGCTCGCTTGGCTCCAAATGAACGTCGGATGTTTCTTCTTTAACGCCAAGGTATAAAATTGCTGCCACAATTTGCGGCACATTGCCGTTTCTCACTATCTCTTCTAACTGCTCAACCGTGGTGACTGGCTTGCCGAGAAAAGTGTCCAAATTGCGCTCTTCTTCGGCCACTTCTTCAGTTAAAACTGGCGCGTTGGACAGGGTTTCTTTAATTTTCAGCTCGTTAGAGGTAACCTCCGGCACCTTATTTTGAGCTTTGGCTTCTTCTTTGGCCTGTCCTTCTTTCGGCTTTTGTGCAACTGGCGGTTTTTTTACTGCTGCCGCTTCTATTTTAGCAGGCGCTTGTCTAACTTCGGGTTTGGGCTGAATAATTGTTGAGGCAGAATAGAGCTGGAGAGCAAAATCAATATCATCTTTACTGGTCTGAAAAAGTTCAATTTTTAACTCATTGGCCCGACGGATAAAATCTAAAATTTCTGCCACCCGCGGCTCTAACGGATTTTCAGCCGCTACAGATATTCTATCGTTGGACAAAGAACTAAAAACGACCATGCGGTACTTGTCGGCTATTTCAAACGGAAATTTCTGCAGCACAAAGGTCGGAATATCCAATTTTTTCAAAGACACAAAGGGAATTTTGGCTTTGGGCGGCGACTGCTCCACAATTTTTTTCTCCTGTTTGGGAGCCGCTACTTTAGGATGCTCAATTGGCTTTTCAACGGGCGGTTTCTGTTTATAGCCTTCCAATCCCTCTTTCAAATCTTCTGGCGTCGTAATCGCTAAAGCGATATTGATATTTCTTTTTCTTCGAATGTCAGAAATTACGCCTTTGCGGCCCTTGGCTAGCCGCCACGGCTGGGCAAGGGCAATTTTTAAAATGTTGTTTTCAAAATGATAAGGCAAGATTAAATATTCCCGCGCGGCTTTTTCCGGCACTTTTTGCAATATGTCAAGGGGGATTTTTTTGCCAGCCAATGAAACATAAGGCAAATTGAAATAGGAGGCATAGGCCTTGGCTATTTCTGCCGCATTGGCTATTTGTCTGCCCAGAAGTGCTTTTTCCAAGCCGTCAGGGTCTTGCCGATATTTATCTTTTAGCACTACTAAATCATCACGGGGAATTTTTCCCATTTTTTCCAGTATGTCTAAAATATTTTCCGCAACAGTTGGTTGTTCTATAACCTGTTCCATCAATTACCCTCCAAATTAAAAACCAGCAAAAGGATTATCGCGGCCGAGTTCATCCTTATTGACGGTTACCGGGATTTGGCCATTTATTTCTAAACCAGACGTTTGCTTCTGCAAATCTGTCTTGAGAATGCCAAGGTCAACGGGAGTAATTTTCTTGGCTTTGGCGTCCACATCGGCTGTGGAGGGTTTTGTATAATAGACCAACAAATAAAAATAAGCTCCAAGAGTAATAATTAGCAGTAAAGTCCAAAGTAGAATTGTTTTTGGTCGTTTCATCATTTCTCCTTAAGGTGTGGCTTGCGGCGTCGGTGCGGTTGTGCCGGACGCTGCTCCTTCTTCTGTTGCCGACGCATTAGTTTGTGCGCTGGAACTGCTGGCTTGACTGGCGGGCTGATAAAGCAAGGCGATGCTGAAGCTGGCAGAAGAAGAGGCACTATCAGCAGCTTGAGCGGAAATTGAAATGGATTTAATTTTGATTGGTCTCAAATTTTTCTCTAAAATTTGAGTGAACGATAAAAGGTTGGAAAAACTGCCGCTGGCAATGATATTGACAGGCACTTGTCCGCTTTCGGCAGTACCGCCTGATGAAGATTCGCCAGCAGAAGGCGCAATAGAAACTACTGTCAGTCCTGCCCTGCCAACCATTGCTTCCACAGAAACTAAAATTTCTGGAATGCCCGCATCTGACGGATAAGCAAGGTTTAACAGTTGAATCTGCGCATCGGCGGCTTTCATTTGTCCGGCAACTGTTTTTAAGTCGTCAATTTTTTTCTGTGTATCGGTGACTTCTTGCTGTTTGGCGACAATATCTGTATTTTGGCTTTTAAGCGCGGCTAGGCGCGGCTTGTCAAAAAGCCAGCCAACCAAAATTATCAAAGCCAAACAAATTAAAATGAGAATGCTTTCATTTTTCATTGATTTCATTGGTTAACCTCCATTGATGAGTTAGCGGCTGGATTTTCGCTCTGGGGAGTAACTGCTTTTTCTGACAAGGCCTGCGTTTTCACTTTCAAGCTGACTGAAAAAGTCAAAGTTGTTGTGCTTGACTTGCCGGCTGTCGACTGCTGGGTGGCCGCGGACAGCAGTTTGATATCGCTAAACTTATCAGATGATTTCAGCGACACTAAAAATTTAGCCAGTGTTGTATAGCTTGCGGTTTCACCAGCCAGCGTCAAAGTCCCCTCTTCCACCACTGAAAAATTAGTGTAACGCACGTCTTTGGGCGTAACTGTTTGCAATTCAACAAAAAGCTTGGACCAGATTGTCTTATTGGCATTGGCTTTTTTCAAGCCGGCAATTTGGCCGGCTAAAGTTTGTAGTTTCAAATCAGTTTGCGTCAGTTCTTTGGAGCTCAATTGGGAGTTTAAATCGGTAATTTTGGCGTCCAGAGTTTTGAGCGTTGATGCTTTGCCAACATTCAGCCAATAAATCAGCAAAGAAGCCAAAATTACAATAATGCAAATAATTATTAAAAAGAGAACAGATGGAGCAACTTTCTTTTTCTCCTCAAGTCCCTCTGTCGGAATGTCTAATTCATTAGATAATTTTTCAGCTTCGGGCAAAACCCCTCCTCACCTCGTTACCCCGCCCAGCGGGATTTATCCACAGCTTTACTTTATAATACTATATTCAAAGTTAAAACTCAAATATCAAAAATAGATTATTTAATTTTCAATTTCTCATTTGCGATTTTCATTGAATTTACAATGTTTAAATTTTCAAACTGTTTGAAAATAAGAACCTGCCTCGCTTCGCTCGAAATTGTTTCATTGGAATTTGATTGCCCCGAAGGGGTCCCTTTGGGATAAATTGAAAACTGAAAATTGAAAATTGTATTCTTACGGTACGACTGACCAGCCCAATTCTACAAACTTCTTAAAGCCGGGCGGCGGCGAAGTGGCAACTTTTGGGTCGTAGTTGAATACTAAACTAAAACCGGCATTTGGATCAGTTAAATCGGTGCTTCTGCTTTTGTCAATATTTATATCTTTTGTCACTATGGAACCTGTAAAATTTAAGCCGCTTCCTCCTCCTCCCGATGCATTGGTATCAAATGTACCGTTGGGAATAAAATATGCCCCGACTAAGTTGCTAACATTATTTGTTATATTTACGTTGGTGGTATCGGATTTGCATTGTCCAGTGGCACTATCCATTGTGCAAACAATAAAACCTGCCGAGGCTGGTATAGGACCAGGTAAATCACTATAATAAATGTTACCATTAACATTTAAATTACCGTTTACAATTATTGTTCCCTTGCCCTGAAAAGTGACATTATTTAAAGTAAGATCGTTTGGGTTTGAAAAATACCAAATTTGTCCGTCCGGAGTTCTATTTGAATTATCCGCAGGCCGACCCGATTCTTGCCAAGAACAATTTGTTATTGGGTTTAAATTAAAGATAGTTGGTGAGATTGGATCACCAATGGTAGTATTAGCAGTTATGGTACAGTTTATAGCTTTCATCAATTTTTTGATATTATCTGTCATTTTATCATTTCTGTTGCTGGGCGTACCTGCATTCCAAGTCGCCATGGTGTAATTTTCAAATTTTACCGGTGGTTCAAAGTATAAAAAGTCATTGGCAGCGGCACCTACCCCTTGGCCTTGTGTCACACCCAGGCCCAACTTTGAAGAAGCGTCTTTAAAGTAAATATCGCCAAAAATTTTAACCACTGCAACAAGTAATGCCTGCGCCTTACTTTTGGCTACTGTCATTCCGCCAATTAATAAACTTGCCTCGCCGCCAAAAAGATAGGAATTATTGATCGAATTTTGCAAAACCGAAGCGAGGGTTTTGGCGACTGGATTGCCGCCAATTGATATTGACGCCCCGCCCGAGAACAAACTGCTTAAATCCGTTGCTAAAACAGATCCGACCGTTTTAGCCACATCAGTGCCGCCAATTTTGACCGACGCCTCTCCACTATAAAGCCGTTCCTGCGCCAAAGAAACCGCCGGAATTGAAATTAAAAACAAGGTCAATATAAAATTTAAAAATATCTTTATTTTTGGCATTGAAAATCGAAATTTGAAAATTGATAATTGTACTTTTACGGTTATGGAGCAACGGCTTGATAAGTAAAGGTGGTTGTTGAATTATCACTATCAGAAGCATTAAGAGTAACATTAGACCAAATAACTTTATGTGTAGTATTGTCGCAGGTACCACCAGTAGGCGTTAAACTTCCATCTATGCAGGTAAAATAATTATTGCCGTCGGTCAAGAGATTATCTTCAATTATTACTGCCACTGCGAAACTATTTAAAACCTCAAGTTTAATTGTGTAAGTTTGACCCGTCAATATATTGCTCACTTGTTTACTTCCTGCTTGATCCCAAATGCTTTTGTAAATCTGCAAGCCAGTGGAGATGCCGCTTGTCGACCCACCAACATAAACTGTACCCTCACTACCATTATACCAACTTGACATAGCGGCTGAATTTATACCTCCCTCAACATGTGGACTACCTCGCAAAGCATCTTTAGATAAATTACTGGATTTGTAGACAAAAGCCACTCTACCACCGCCGCCTGCTCCTGCTTGGGGATGCAAACCAGCAGTATCACCTCCTTGCGCAGAAATTTGACTATTGGAAATTTCTAAATAATCTCCTTGAAGATAAATTGAGCCACCCGCGCCGCCGCCTCCATCACTTACTAAACCTTCTGATACCGCAGTATTACCATCGGCCCGAAGCACGCCCGTATTGGAATTAGTACCTTCAACTATAATTATTGGAGATTCTAAATGAATAATCCCTCCCCCAGCACCTCCGGTTCCAGCAGTTCCACCTCCTCCATCATTATTTCCGCCACTGGACCCAAAATCGTCAGGGTAGGTTTCACTACCGTAGGTAGGTCCACGTGGCTGATTGACTATTTCTGAACCTCCAACACCACCGTAACTACCTCCTGCTCCCTCCCAATCATCAGCTCCACCGCTACCGCCTCCCGGTCCATAGCCAGATCCATTATTTATTGGATTTTGGATATAACCTTTACCAGCCACATCTACTTGGCCTAAAATTTCAATTCTCTGTTTAGCTCTAATGTACATTTTGCTACCAGCATCCCACAGAGGCCCAACAATACCGTAGCCCCAATTACGATTAAAAAAATCAATAGCCGTCTCATATAAACCACCGCTGGCAGATGTAGCAATAGCTTTTCCACCTTCTGCTCCATATTCTTCACCTTGTATCGGACCAAAATATTGCGTTCCGCCGTAGTTCCCTTCTGGATTATCCAAATCATTTGCATCCCTATAATAAGTACCACTTACCGTTGTTCCTGTTACTCCTTTTATATAAACCCACGATCCACTTGTTAAACTGCGTACCCAGCCATACATATTGAAGCTAGCTAGACCATCCCATTCTAAATAATGAGCAAGAAAACCAAAAATAGTGGGGTTTGTAGAATCAGTACTAACCAGACCAGATATCACGACGCATCCATCATCTCCAATATTAAAGGTACTACCGTTTGCTATCCCGGGACCACCGATTTTGGTTAATTGAACTTGGTTTCGGTCATCGGAAAAAGTGCATAACTTACCCGACCCATCTTTTGGATTCATAGCAACTGCTACTTGACCTACAAAAGTGACGGCTGTGCGTTTTGTCTCTGTCGCCGGCGATAATCTTCCATTGGAATCAACGGCGCTGTGGGTTAAAACTCCGTTTGTCCACACTTGCAGAGTGTTAAATGTATGACTACCATCGATAGTCACATTGCCTGCGATACGAATATCCTGATTCTCATAGGTAGTATCATTAGGGCCAATATAAGTACCATCACCTAACGAGACAAGAGCCCTAGCCCTGGGCGGCCTTTCTCCAGATAAAATCATCCCCGCCAAAAAAGCCAAGGCCAAAATTACGGCTATGGCGCGCAGAAATAATTTAGAACGAAAAAAATGAGAAATGGCTAATTTGATTCTGAAGCCCAATGGGGGCTTTTTACCCAACGGTACCCAATATTCATCCAAGATTCCCTCCTTCAAA
>Ga0210017_1000598_pt1 | contig 30848 bp, 22 predicted proteins | sample CryGeyCG2014_020_FD_183966 | JGI IMG/M metagenome (GOLD analysis project Ga0210017, IMG submission 183966) | Groundwater microbial communities from aquifer - Crystal Geyser CG08_land_8/20/14_0.20 (SPAdes) (version 2) | ecosystem: Environmental > Aquatic > Deep subsurface > Groundwater | place... | reverse complement strand
TGATTGACTGTATGATACGAGATTGCTTATCGTGGTAGCCGCACCTTTTAAGGTGCGCTTATTTAGATGGTGTACACCTCGTGCCCATGGCACTCGGCGACAATTTGCCTCGCTGACGCTTTGCTTTTCACCCACCGGGTGCGCTCGGCAAATTGTAGGCTAAAGCCTGCGGCTACCTCAATTGTGTGATGTAACCATGATAGTTGTAGAGAAATTCCTGCATACTGTCACCGCCGAACTTTTCCAGTACCGCGTCAGCAAGCACAAAAGATACCATTGCCTCGCCAACTATACCTGCTGCAGGGACAACACACACGTCCGAACGCACCACACTCGCCATGCCTGTTTTGCGTGTTCTAATGTCAACGCTCTTTAGCGGGCGACTGAGCGTACTTATTGGTTTTACAACACATCTGAGACGAATTTCCTCGCCGTTGGAAATTCCGCCCTCAATTCCACCGGCATTGTTGGAAATGCGTTTAAAACCAAAGCGGCCGCCGCGTACTATTTCGTCATGCGCCTTTGAGCCGGGAGTCGCAGACAGCGCAAAACCTGCTCCTGCTTCGACACCTTTCACTGCAGGGATACTCATCAAGCCCTGCGCTAGGCGGCCATCCAGTCGTCTATCCCACATAACGTGACTGCCAATGCCTGGCGGTACATTAGAGGCGGATACCACAAAGACACCGCCAATAGTATCGCCATTGTGAGATGCATGGTCAATTTCCTGTTCCATTCGTTTCTCTATTGTGTCGTCGGGCGTGCGGAGCTGTGATTTTTCGATTTTCTTTATAATCTGAGTAGTCAACTTTATCTCGCGAGAGATACATATCTTTCCAATTGCTTGAACCCAGGAAATGACGCTAATGCCAACACTCTCTAAGAAAACTTTGCATATTGCTCCTACAGCAGTACGCGAAGCTGTCTCACGTGCGCTTGCACGCTCCAGAATATCGCGTAAGTCGGAGCGATTGTATTTCTGTGAACCAGCAAGGTCAGCGTGACCTGGACGCGGCAGAGTGAGCGGCTCAAGTGACTTGAGGAATGAATTATCGGCGTTTGGTATCACTAGCGCAATTGGCGAACCAATCGTCTCATTCCGCTTTGTGCCGGAAAGAATTTGTGCTTTGTCTTTTTCAATCTGCATCCTTGGTCCGCGACCATAACCAACCATTCGCCTTGCAAGGTCATGGTTTATGTCGCTTTCGCTAAGCTTGAGACCTGCAGGAATACCGTCCAGGATTGCGACAAGACTTCTACCGTGCGATTCACCAGCAGTCATAAATTTTAACATATTGTATTCTCCATTCAATGGTACGAGATTCTTCGCTACGCTCAGAATGACAGGGCAGATTCAAGTGCACGTCGCATTACGTCTACAGGTGCTTTCTTGCCTGTCCAGAGCTCGAATGCAAGGATCGCCTGATATAACAGCATAGATAACCCCTGCTCAGCTGTCAAGCCGCGTTTTCTCGCTTTGTCTACGAGAGGCGTCAGCCGGTAATATATAAGATCGTATACCGTAAGTCCTCTATGAAGCAAACCCTCCTGGATAACGCAGGGGTCTTTCTGCTTCATTCCGCAGGGTGTTGCATTTACCAGCAGGTTTGCTTCACCGATTGCCTGCTCAAGACAGCTGTTTTTTTTCGGAACGAATTCGACCAACCGGTCTGGAATATTCTTTTGTATATCCCGGACGAGCCGTCTGCCACGCTCTTCATCTATGTCTGTTATTTTAAGAGAAGCGATTGGTTGTTCAGCAACCTTCATAGACACAGCGCGCCCTGCTCCGCCTGCACCAATAACAATCACTTTTGCGCTGGTGAAATTAAAGTGGACTTCCTCTATAAGAGCGCTCAAAAAACCAGCGCCATCGGTGTTGTCCCCTTTGAGAATACCGTTAACGCATGATATGGTATTTACTGCACCAATAAGCTTCGCATCACCTGACATTTCATCCATGAACCGGATTACTTTTTCTTTGTATGGAATCGTTACGTTCGCACCGACAAATCCCATCTTTGGCAGAGCACGGACAACTGCACCCAGGTCATCCTGCGCTGTTGGAAGTGGTACGTAAACCAGATTTGTGCCAGTTGTATCAAAAGCACTATTGTGCATTGCAGGGCTAAAAGAATGACCTACCGGCCAACCAATGAGTCCTACGAGCCGCGTTTCTCCATTAATATTAAGCATTATTTTTTTCCTTTCTTGTACGCAGGCTAAAGCCTGCGGCTACCACACCTCAGAATGACTTGTCATTTGCCAGCTACAGTAATATTGTCGACTTTTAAAGTCGGTGAGCCGGTTGAGCCGTAAAATGTCAGGTCACTCCCGATAGCGCTGATATTTTTTAGCAAGTCAATGACGTTTCCAGCAATCGTAACTCCGTGAACAGGAAATTTTATATTCCCGTTTTCTATCCAGAAACCACGTACTCCAATAGAAAAATCACCTGAGGAAGCATCGACGGTATGCATTCCCATTACGTCCTGGACGAACAGTCCCGAAGGGACCGTGGAAATTAATTCGTTGTGATTTAAGTTTCCTGGTTCAATGAGTAGATTATTTGTTCCTACATCTGGTAACGATTCTAAACTTGAACGCACGCAATTTCCAGTTGAGCTTGCGTGGTCACGATTTGCAGTATACGTATCATAAAGATAACCTTTTAACACACCTCCAACTACAAGTGGCGTGCGCATAGTCGGATTCCCTTCGTCATCGAAAGGCGCGCTACCAATACCATACGGTATAGTGCCATCGTCTATTATATTCAAAAAACTGCTTGCTATTTCTGTGCCAATTTTACCAGCAAATAATGATTTACCTTTTTGCACCATATCGGCGCATAGTCCCGCAGCAACGACTTCAAGAAACTCGCAGCCAACGATTGGGGCTAACACAAGTGTCGTTATCCCTGATTTAATCCGCTTTGCGCCAAGTAATGAAACAGCCCGCCTGGCGGCAACATTTGCAACTGTATCAAAGTCCAAATTTTTCCAGCACCTCTTGCTCGACATATCTGCTCCGATTTCAACATGTCCATCGTCCTCGGCTATTGCCGATAACCCGATGCTTACCACAGTGCCATTGTTACTGTTGGCAAGGCCATGACTATTTACAATTGCACGTTCAAAGGAACTTTCGCCATAGCCTGCTTCCAGAATACCGGTAATGTGATTATCAAAGGATTTTGCAAGTTTTTCCATCCCTCTAACCATGCGTATTTTCTCTGAGTCCGGAATTTTCAATAGTCCATTGTCATAAAGGCCATCAATCTCAACCGGCTTACATAACCGGGATGGCAGGGTACGATATTCATCGGGACTCAAGCAACGTAGATTTTCTGCTGCTATGTCAACGGTTGATGGAATATCTTTTTCGTTGAGTGAGTGGCGATACGAAATACCTGTTTTGCCATTTTTTATGACGCGTATAGAAAAACCAGACGAAGAATGCCTCTGGACGTCCTCCAGTTTGCCATTGCTCTGGCGGACAGACAGCGACTTGCTACAACTGCAATAAACTTCAACTTCTGAATCTGGAATTTTTGAAGTGGCAATACTCAACACCTGGCGGGCAAAGGACAGGATACTCATCTCCAGAAAAAAAGCATACAAAGAATAAGTAGTGAGAGGATTGCAAGTAATGTTCCTGTCTGATAGCGGCGTTTGCTAACGTTCTCATCATTCAGGATGTGTTTTTGCAGCCACTTGTGTAACCTTAAAACACTTTTAGGAGAATATAGATAATTTATGCCTATCCATAACAAAAACAGGGCTATTATAAGCCAGAATATCTTCATCTTAATTTCTTTTTGTTTATCTCGGGGTTGAACTTTTGTGCAATTTTACCTGCAAGTATTGCTGAAGCACGCTCAGTTGCTTCGCCCAGGATACTGTCGCGGAAAGAACCGCTATCCTGTTTCATGCCTCCGAATACACCGTGAATAAACTGGACATTCTCTTCACCTTCGGCATTTCCTTCGCCGTCATAGATACAAAGTATCTCTCCCGTTTCCACATCAACAATCCGGCCGATTAACTTCACCTTTGCAACCATTTGTTTAATTTCTATATCGCTAACAAGACCGCTGCCCATTGGTTTTCCTGTGACGATTTCCCCCACCCTGGCAAGGCCGTGCAACGGGACACGCGATTTGGATTCACGCGCCTCAAACACCGGCACTCTGCCAAATAACACGTAGCGAACACCTATCACCTTTCCGAGCTGTGCAGCGGTCTGGCTATCGACCAGGCCGCTTACGCCGAGCTGCTGCTCGTTTAAGATTGCATTCAGACGTTCGCGTTCGTAGAGACGGAACGTTTTGTACCGGCTCAATTCCTGAACTACAACGTCTGCTACATAGTTTCCGTAAACTGCTTCTTCAAGAGTTGGGATATAGAAGTCAAGTACCGCCAGCGGGTAGCGCGCTTCAAGAATTGCAGCAGTAATATCTATTTCCTGCCCAACTTTCAAAAAAGGTATTGTTTCAGGTGAAGTGGCTTGAGCTATACAGAGCTCATCTTCCACACGTACGACTTTTAGCCGTGCAATTTCCTTTGGTGGCTCACGGTACATTTTTCCAGTTACAGGATGGATTATTTCTTCACCTGGTTGGGTAACTGGTATTTCCATTCCTTCAAAGACGCCTTGGTTCTTGCCTGCGTCAATGTATACGGACTCACCGCTGAGCTTGATTATGTAATTCGGGTTTGACGTCTCCTCTATGGTGGCGGGTTGCGTTTTTTCGGGACTTTTAGCAATAGACAACGCAGATGCACATCCTATTAAAAGGAAAAATGCATAAAATACTGTACTTGATAATATCGCTTTTTTCATAATGGCACCTTTATGTCATTGCGAGAGCCCGCATGGCTCGTGGCAATCCCTTTACTGGTTCGAGATTGCTTACGCAGGCTAAAGCCTGCGGCTACCGTGCGGCCTCGCAATGACACTTCGTGTCAATTGAAAAATACTTCTACTCGCCAGATGGAGCTGTCAGAATGCCGCTCAGAGCTGCCTGTTGTTCCTTTTCTTTCTGTTCAAGCCGTTCTATGTCCTTGCCGAGTTCCTCCGCAATCTGTGCTGCTTTTGCTTCCACAAATAAGCGATGAAGCTCCTTTTGTGCCTGGAGACGTTCCATCGCCCATTTTTCTGCCGTAGCAGAGCTCAAGAGCGTTCTTACCCAGTAGCGACCGCTATCAGGGTCTTGATATTCCTGGGTTGGCTTTGGTCCTTGAAGTTCGACGTCAACAATTGTTTTTATCATTTCCTTGGTTTCTTCAATTGACGACTCCATATCGGTGTTAAGAAAATCTGACCAGTTACCCAGTGTTACGCGTGTTACAGATTCGCACTTCACCTTGACCTGTTCACCAAGACGGCGCATAGCATCAGCGTATGCGGTGTCACGCATTGCGCGAAAATTCGCTTTTGGCTCTGACATCCCAACGCCCTGCAAAATTTCGCCATCCTCAATTGCTTTTTCGTAGACGGTTACTTTACCAGGAACTACAACCCAATGTGGAATCCCTTCTACACGCTTTGGAACTTTTTGCGCTTGCTTACGGCCTGCACATGCACAGAGTGCAATTGCCAGTCCAACCAACATTACTGCCTGCCACTTTCTCATACACACCTCCCAGTGTTTTAGTAGTATGTTCTATTTGGTAGCCACGGGCTTTAGCCTGCGCTTGAGAAAGCGCAACTTGAAGGTTGCGGCTACCGGTTTTACTTACGGCGCTGGCGCTCAAACTCTCTCTGCTGTTGTTGACGTTGACGAATGAGCTGTTTCTTAGTTTCGGTGCGCTGTTTCTGGATTTTCTCAATGTTTTTTCTTAAGTATTTTGCGTGTTTGTCTAAATTCTGGAGTTGTTTGCGATGCTTGAGCATTTGCCGGGTCATTTTAGTACGCTCGGGGTTGCGCCAGCCGGGACCAACGTTAAACTCCTGACCAGGAACCAGCCGGATTGACTCAAGTTCTGCCTCAAGAGTACCCTCTTCCGGCTGGATACGGTTAACTTCCAACTCACCATCAAATAAGCCGATTGATGTTGTCTCGTCTTCTCCGACTTCAATAATAAATTGGGTACCACGCACGGCAGAAACAGCAGCAGGAGTTCTTACTGTGAAGTCGCCGGAAACTTGTTTCTTCTCAACATCGGCGAGAAGACGGCCGATTTTGAGAGCAATTTGTATCTGCCGGTGGGACGAAGATGAAGATGGGTCAATTATCGTTAACTGGGAATTTTCTTCAAGGCAAATGACGCTTCCATCGTCAAAGAGGATTTCGCAGGAGGACTTGCCGCCGGTTTGGATAATATCGCCCTTCTCAAGTGGCTGGTCATCTATAGCGTTTGACCAAAAGCTCTCATCGAGTTCGAGTTCCTGCCCGGTTGTTTCAAAGAATTCATCTTGAGCAAACTCCTGGCGCCCGGTCTGCTTGACCAGGACATTTCCCTGAATTGTAACAAGCGTTGCCGCGCTTGAGGCAAAACTTATATACCCAGCAAAGAGCATGCAAACCAGGGCACATAAAATCTGTCCTGCAAATCGCCTCATTTCAATAAGAATTGTATCAAAATTAATCTGCATGGTCAAATCAGCTGCATATCTACCGGATAATCTGGGTGGAAAGGTATTGGGCAATGACTCCTGCTGCTTTCTTGAGCGCCTGTGCGCTTGCTTCCTCCTCAGTGCGACCAAAGCCTTTCATCCGGTTTTCGGTTTTGGATGAAATTACTTTGCCGGTCTCGACGTCTGTTACGGATACCCAAACAGAAGCGCGACAGGATGGTCCCATATCCATAGATGTACCGTCTGGTAAACTTATCTTGCCACCAACAGATTCAGTGGTAGCGGTACCGGATATAAGTATGTGTGCTTTACCACGAATACTTGCTAGAGTGATATTCCCGTGAGCCAGGCCAAGTTGCTCCGCTCCCATAATCTGATAACCGGATTCAGTCAGATATGAGATTATTTCATTTTCAACTATTGACTCCTGTCTGGCGTGTCCAAGCTGCGATTCAGAAATGCTTACTACGACTTTCTTTGTTTCTTTTGGCGATATAGAGGCAAAAGTAATAGTTGCTCTGCGTTTCGCAAGTGGTTTGAATCGCTCCGAAACTTTCTCAATTTCCTGTGCATCAAATTTTGCTTCAACTGCATTCGCAGGGTTTATTGTGTCCACCCGGTAAACGTTCATTATGGCGCGGCCTTTGTCGTTAGTGCGAGAGGTTTTATCTATTTCTCCACTACCGTCTACAAAGTAGAATACGAGAGGGAGGTTGCGTGCAGGAACGTCTTTGCCATCTACTGTATAGTGAACAAAAATGCCGAGCGGCTCTGCAAGTGCCTTGCCCTGAATCCCGGTTTGATTCCCGCCAACAGGGTCCATTTTGATACTTGATATTGCCTGGTTCGTCTGTCTGTCTATTTCAGAAGAAAGCTCGCTGGAGGACATTCCATCAAGTGACTGTGTAATTCCAACAATAGAGGAAAGGATCTCCTTTGCCTGGTCAAATTGCTTAAATGCGGGGCTTAACTCTCCTGAAAGCAGCGCCTTGTAAGCTGATTTATAGATATTTTGTGCAGACGAAAGTTTTGCCTGGTTTGCGCGCTCCTGCTCGGCAAGTGCCTCTCTTATTGCTTTGTCGGCTTCTTCCCTGGTCATCCATACTAACACCCACCATTCACCCTTGCGGTCCTCACGGAACTCTTCAAAATGTTTCCTGCCAAGCACATTGTCAAAAATGCTTTCCGTAACGCTCTCCAGAACCTCCGTGCTTTCCTCTTTACCAGAAACGAAGTCCTTGCGGTCTATTAAGTAGGTTTTTACACTTCCTTTGACAGTTGTCTTCAACCGTAAAGTCATCTTTTGGAGTGCATCATTGTAAGCAGTGTCTCTTGCTACCTTCATTGACTGCTGGTCACTCCTCTTGTAAGTCCCGAAACCGATACCTTCTATACCATCTTCAGTATAGTCGCCTTGTATTTGAGCACCTACCCAATTTGGCCGCGGTATTTTCCGGCCGGCTGTAGCGCACCCAATGATAAATGTAAGGGATAGAAGTAATAACAGGTATGAACTAGATTTAGAAAGGGGCTTTGTGTGTGAGTTTGTCACTTATTCACCCTGGCTGGTGAATTCCTCAATAGCACGGAGTTGGTTTTGCTCTTCCTTTTGATAACGGTCTATGTCTTTCTGTAGGTCGTCTGCAATATCTCCCATCACTGACGAATATGCTTTGATGGTTTGCTCTGCCGTTATGCGACTGACGCTGGCAGCCGGGATGTAAACGTAAACCCAGTATTCTTTTGCCCTGCGGTCGTAGAACTCTTCAAAGAATTTGCGGTCAAGCACTGTATCATACATTACCCGGTTCACGTTATCCAGAATATCTTTCTGTCGTGTCTGTTCGGGTTTCAGGCCACGCTCAGCATATAGGTGGGTTTCGATGTATCCTTTTGCCTGTACTGAACCGGATAATATCATTTTTTGAATTGCGTCATTGTAAGCACTGTCTCGCGCTGCCTTAACGTCTCCGACAACCGGCGCAAACCCCAAACCTTCAAGGATTTCTGGTTTATTGAAACGTTTATCCATCCAGGTAGGCCTGTGGATTTTAGGTGCGCAGGAAACGATAAGGAAAGTTAACAGTAAGACGGCTGGAATAGACGTTCTTTTCATGACAAACCCTCCATCAGATAGTAAGGAACCGATGAATAGTATCGTACATAAAAGTCAGATTAAAGTCAATGAGTGAAATATGCAGGATGGTTTGGTTGGAATGGTCTGGTCGGAGCAAAAAAAAGGGGAGCCAGTGGACCCAGCGAGACTGGTCTCCCCCGTTGTACTCTAGTAGCTCGTTCTACACAATATTTGGGATTTTATCTATCCTGTTTTACTGTGCAACTCCGGCTCTTTTTACGTTGATTGCTTTCGGGCCTTTATCGCTGTCTACTACTTCAAACTCGACTTCGTCGCCTTCGCCAAGTGAACGCCAGCCACCTCCGGTAATACCTGAGAAATGGACAAAAACATCACCGCTGCCATCATCTCTGGTAATAAAACCGTAGCCCTTTGATTCATTAAACCACTTTACTTTGCCTTTCATCTAACTTACTTCACCTACCTTTCCGGTTCTTTGTTGCAACTGCTTTCCCTCGTAAGGCGCCCTCTTTTTCGAGCAAACACCGCTTTGCACTGGCACCTAACGAGTAACCCCCCAACTTGCCATCCTTACGGATTACGCGATGACAGGGGACAATTCCCGGAAAGGGATTTCTTGCGAGCGCCTGGCCAACGGCCCGTGCTGCCCCTGAACTACCTGCTTTCCGTGCTACCCACTCATATGAACGGGTTTCACCTCTTGGAATTGTCTTTACAACCTGCCAAACCTTCTCAAAGAACGAAGGGTACTGCGAGCTGCTGTTTTTATTATACGAACTTTTCATAATTTGTCAAGTGCCTGTATAGGATAGAGGGTTTGCTGTCGCTATTGGCCGTGACACAACGCAAAACCCCATACAGCTTTAGCGTCAGCGTGTTTTAATGCGCGTGCACATTCATTTAGCGTCGCGCCGGTCGTGCACACGTCATCAACCACGAGAACTGTCTGCCCTCTTAAATTATTGCCGCAAGCATTCAAATTAGCGGCTATCGCGTTATGCACGTTATGAAACCGTTCCTCTCTTTTCAACTCCATCTGCGGGCTCGTACGTTGTCTCCAACGTAGTAGGCCACGTCTATACTCTGTATTGAATTGAGATGCAATATTTCGTGCAAGTAAATCAGCCTGGTTATAACCACGGCGGCGTTCTCTGTTACGGCTCATAGGAACAGGCACTACTATGTCTGGTGCGTAAGGGATGCATCGGTTGAGTATTTCTGACCCAACAGATGACAGCTCTCGCTCGAGCCACCTGTATCCACCATATTTGAAACGATGCATCACGGTGCTCACTATGCCAGCATATGTAAGCGCTACCCATATATGGTCACAGTAATTTCCGTCTCCAGTCGCTGGATTCTCTATTTCAGGAGATACGAGACACTGGCCAATCAACTGGTCCCAACATTTATTACAAAAAAATGACTCCGTATTATGAGGCAACACACCGGCACAACCAGGGCATACTACGGGGAAGAAAAACCTCCATAATTTTTTAGAAAGTGATGACAAGTGACCCATTTACGTTTACGCTGATGTAGTCGTTTTCTGGCACTTCAAGATTGTGGTAATACTGACTTCCGCCACCAAGAGTCAGGTGCATATTGTTTGAAAGTGCATACTGTGTAGAGAAATCAAGCTTGTATAGATTTGTGTTATCTTTGTCAATATTAAGTTCGCTCCGCTTGATGTCTGTTGCAAAATTAAAATCGAATTTTATGTCCTGGGTAAGATGTAATTCCTTCTTGAAAAACGGAATCTTTATTGGCCATTTAAGCTGTATATTTTCCGAATATATTCTAATACCTGGACTATACGTGTTCATCATACTGGTAAGTTGTGTACCGTTCCATCCAGAACTTTTGCTCATTCCGTACTTTAGAATAAGCCACCAGCGCTTGAATGGGGTGAACTTTACCTGTGAAGAAAGCGAAGTTGAACTACTTTGAGATACAAGATACGTAGCAAAATTTTCTTCGTAGCTTGTATTCTCGCTCAGAGAAAGGGAACAATCCAAAAACTTGAACAACCCAAGCCGTAAATCGACGCCTTTTTGATAAGAGGTTGCGGAACTGATAGCAACTTTATAGTCCAGTGTTTTTCTATACCTTACGTTTGCTGTAAAGTTTTGCGTGAAGATACTAAGTAATGGGAGCTTTTCAATAGAACTTGCGCTGGAAGATATATCAGGCCAGACGGTATTATATGTCTCTAAAGGGGTTTCGGTTGTTACGGTATAGTTCTCAGTTCGACTGTAACCCGTTCGCAAAGAAATAGTTCCAAATGGCGTAAACCAACCTTTTAATCCGATGAAACCAAGTGGTGTCCATCTGCCATTCAGGTTCTTATTATATCTTTCTGACCGCGATTTTACGACTAGTTTTGTATCCATTGGTTCCCATATTTTAAGACGGTTAAGGATATACATTTCGCCAGGTACGTTTTCATAAATGTCACCCCAGGAGACACCATAAGAACCATCCACGTTCAATGATTGGAACGGCTTGAACCAGGGCACAATTTCTCCTATGTTCAGGGGAACGCCTACTTTTCCTGAACCGCTACGGTTTACGTTTTTCACACAGGGTGGCGCCGTTGAACTCGTCAACAGGTAATCCTCTCCAATATCTATACTGGCGTTTGCATTGGGATTAAGCCATCTCAGGAGCTGGGCGCGCATGCCGGCATTTATGGCCTGGGATTTGCTCTTGTCAAACTCGTATTTACCGCCGAGAATACCTTCGTCTTTCTGTTTTGTCTCACGATATGAATAACCTGGGCTTAAACTAATGCCTTTCAATGGAGGAAAAGTGAACGTCATTGCGCCTGAATAGTTTTGTGTAAGAAGAGAAAAGTCACGATTTGCCGTCTCGGGATTCAGGTAGGAAGTTTCGTTTTCAATACGCTTGTAACCACCCGAAAGATTGTCAGGAAACAGGAAAAATCTGAGCGGCATGCTATAATTGAGAGAGCCATCGTATGTGTCCACGATATTTTGCTTTCGTTCAAAGTCGGAATCACTAACATCATGAGTATAGCCAGCTCCTATTTTTGGCAAAGGCCCGAGATTCAACTGCCCGCTTCCGCTGTAATGATAGCTGGAGACCTTTCCTTCATCCAGGGTGCTGATATATGCCTGTGTGAGTTCCCCTCCTGGTTCCAACGCTTCTTTGGGCGTAACGACCTCACTATATCTGTAGTCAAATGAGAGAGGCATGAAAGCGATTTTTTTGAGCCGCATATATCCGCCATAACTCGTTTTGTCCTGGCCCGAGCCTTCTGTAGTCATCGTCTGAAAATTTTTGTCTATGAAACGGTATGAGCCACCCAGGTCAAACCAACCTGGAAGTGTTGTGTCAACCCCAAACTTGTATGCCTGTCCTGTTATACTATCTACCCCACTAAGGTGAATATCGTTTATCCATACTTCGCCTTCGCTTCCGTTACCAATTATGCCAAACCGTATTTCAAGTATTCTTGAAAGCGACGGAGCACCTCTTGTGTATTCATTCTCAAAACCATCTGGCTGGTTTTTTTCATCGCGGTTTTCGTCTTCGAGTTTTATTGTGATTAGCTTCCAGCCAGACCAATCAATTTTTTCTCTGTAGTGAAACATATTGTCTTGGTCCGCTCCTATCTCTATGTAAAAATCCTCTTGTTTGTTATCACCATGCACGAACAACCGGAGTTCTTTATAATCGCTATAATCTATGGCATTCGAAAACTTGGTGGATACATAAGCTGCGCTACTAAGCGTGGAGCTATATTGCAAAACCAAACTTTGCTCTTTTTCATTCTTGTCGATGTATATTCCACGATATAATTCTTTATAAGCATCGTAGTCGGGATTGTTCGCTTCATCCCAGAGCGGTTCATAATCCGTATCTTCCTCGGTGTCTTTCGTGAGCACCTCCAGACCAGTCTGTGAAGCAGGCATTTCCCACTTATTGCCAACTACAGACAAAGAACCAATCCAGACTTTTGCTGGATTTCCCGATGTGCTTTTCAGCGTCAGTCGTATTTGTTTTATGGATGTCCAGTTATCCGGATTTGCAGCAATAGGCAACGGGAGGACTATCTTCTGCCACCCGCTGGTCCACGCTGTAGAAACACTGCCACCTACTGCTTTATCCGCCGTAGTAAGGAAGCCGTCGCCATCAAGGTCCTCTGTATCGAGCTGCCCGTTATCTTCTCCGAGTTTGATTGACTGACCTGAGAAATTCAGGTATTCCCAACCGATATCCTCTCCCGAATCGAGAGAGCCGTTTATATTTTTATCTTCACTGTCAAGTTTCCCGTCATTATCCGCATCTTCCTTAAAATCACCAAGCGCCATTTCCAATGTCCCGTTACCTTCACCCTTTATAAAAAGTTCAATTGCGTTTTTCTTTGAGTAATCAGCGCCGCGTGAGGATACCGGATAGATAACGGAGATTTCATTCGATTTCGCAAAATCATAGTCCATACCGAGGACTCTTGTTTCATCATCAGATGAAACGTTTGCGTTTGGGTTCATATCTATCGTTTTCACGTCTTCATGAGAAAGGAATCCCATCGGGTCATCAATTGATAATTCAGAGACCGCACCACCAGGATTTGCTGCAATCCGCCACGACTTGCTGTCGCCTGGCATCGTACTTATAATTTTTGCGCCCTCCATATCATCGAGCATTGCCTTTCCTGCGCTATTTGGAGTAAAACTGGAATGAGCATACTCTCCCTGTACCGTAGCAGTAAGGGGAATAATTGGAGCAGGACCGACAGTCCAGCTGGTATCTACGTCGAATATCAACTTCCTGCTGGGCACTGCGCGAATTTCAGGTATCTGAGCGCCGGTAGGCGACCACGAACCAAGAAAAGTTGAACCAATATGAAAACGGTCACTTTGTTTCCATTCACCACGCAGCCCGAGCAATGTCTGCATTCCCTGTCCGATAAATGGGTAGTACTCGTAGGTAATTTCAATCATCGCTTCTTCGTCAATCCGGCTTTCATCCAGGAATTCCAGGTATCCCGAATAGTAGTCAATAATGTAGTCGGTGTCACGTTCCAGATGTTCCCCGTTTAGCAAAACCCTATCGCTTCCTGTTACAATGTTTGGCTTGAGGTAAAATACCTTCATGCGGTAGTAGTATTCAACGTATATTATGTTATGATGTCCCGGATTTGTAACGTTATAGACATCTGACTGAAATGGTGTTTTGTTTGTAAAACGAAGTAATCCAGTATCGTAGTCAATTTCGTGCGGGTAATTGGAAATCGGCATTTCCGTCCTGTTCAAGTCAAAAATCTTCAAGACAAAGTCCTTGCCTGGAATACTGCGCAATATTTTTGTATGTCCCAAATCGTAGTAGTTCTTCAGCTGGCGGTCAAGCGTTCCTGACTCATCCTTGAGCATTACAGGAACCGGGGCTCCCTGGAATGTTGGCGTTGTGTAACCAATATCATACTCTTTGTCCCCGACCAGATACTTATATTTAACCGCAACCACATGGTTTGAGCCAAGCACACGCCGGAAAGTAACTATTCCATTTACATAGTCAACAACGTAATCTTCACCACGGTTCAGAACGTGAAAGTTACCAAAGTATGTAGTGCCTCCGCTTAACTCCGATAAAACAGCCATTGCCGTCGCACCAGTGGATGCATTGTTTGTGCTGTCGCGGTCATCTACAAGCATCTGTTCGCTGCCAGGTACAATTGCATAATTTTCCAGTCCGGTAGATACGTGTAGTTTATAATACCTATATTTTACGTATGCATTGTCACTAATATCGCGTTTTTCAAAAGTTGTCTGACCTTTAAACCGCTTTACGTCGGTTATACCTTTGGTCTGCGAACCGACCCCCATAAACTTAAAATCTTCATAATGACCGTCCACCCTTAGTCCAAACACGTTCTTGGAATAGGAAACGAATTCTGTAGAAGGCAGTGACATACTTACATCGCCAAATTCCGCATTCTGAATTACTTCCTCTTGCGTACCCGTGTATTTCACATGTATTTTTGTGCGCTGCGGGTCATCGCGGGTATCATCCCAGTCTACGTCTACGTTAATTTTCTCGCCAACATTACCTTTTATCTTTACCTGCAACTCCTGGTTCATATCAAAGCCGGAGCTTGCGCCTGCCGGCGTTCCCGTGGTCGTGCGCCCTTCTTCTTCCTCGTGAAGATAGAAAACGTGGCTGTAACTCATGCCAATTAGTTTACGGCCCGTAAGAGACAAGCGGGATTCCATTGGAAGTTCGAGTCCGATACCTGCCGGAGGTACAGGCGCAGGCGGAATTTCTTCTGTCGGAACAAGCGAAGGAAGCTCGGGAATGCTCAACTCACGGTAGGTATTATTTTCTTTCTGCTGCTTTATCAGGGGCCATTCGTCAGGAGCATAATTCAGACCGGATACAGGGGCAGTAGAAACAGAGGGCGAGAATTCAAGAACGCCTGCTTCTGCCGGGATGCTGCCGCATAAAAAAATAAGCGTAGAGCATGCGGCACATAAAAAAAATGGTATTATGTGGCGTCTTACTCGGAAATTAGTATTTCGCTGGTAAATAACCGTCCTCCCTGGACGTGTGATGAATCGCACCGCTACTTTTATAATTATAGCCAATTTTGGTCTTTCTAACAACTTTACTTTAACTTTAGTTTGTGTATAGTATTTTGTGTAAATTGTATTAGCGGCTTGGGAAAAAATAAAATAGGAACCTGCCCTTCGGGCAGAACCTTCGCAGGCTTCGGTAGCCGCAGGCTTTAGCCTGCGCCTGTAGGACGCAACCTAAAGGTTGCGACTACAGCCTGCGGCTACCGGTCGGGTCTAATCCTACAATTTGTCTCGCGCCTCCTGTGGAGGATAAAGCGAGGCAAATTGTCGCCGAGTGCCGAAAGGCACGTGAATTCTTTGGAAGGGATGTATGGCAAAAGTGTAATAAGTGCTTCAAGACAGTTACAAACATCGTAAAAACCCTCTCATTCTCTGGTCCAGGGATTCCACCAAAGAAGGATTCAAAGATAAATACCAGGTTCTTATCCTCAGATGCACTCTGGGTGCAGTATCTTTAGGATACAAAAGAAAAAGACCTCTTCTTTTTGTCATGGGTGTCACACCAGAGGGCAAAAAGGAAGTAATAGACTTTGCCCTCACCGACAAGCGAAAACAACATAAATTGGGAGAGATTCCTCTCTAATCTCATAGCAAGGGGTCCTGGTGGTAAATTGCTTGAGGTTATCGTCTATGATGGGGAGCAGGCAATTATTAGAGGCAAGTGAGCCTTTGCTTTCCATCTGTTAAGACATAAGCGATGCGTTTTCCTAAAAGCTAGAAAGAATGTTACAGGGGCAATAAAACATACTGCTAACCCTCAAACAATGCTTTAATTGATGCTTCATTTGTCTATCAAGTAAAAGATAAGGCATCAGCTTACAGGCGTATGAGGCACTTCCAGTCAAAATGGCACAATCAGGAACCTCTTGCTTAAAAAGAGATTCCTCAAATGACTTTGATGAGACCCTTACCTCCCTTATAGTTTGACAAAGAACTACAAAAACGAATAAGGACAACAAACTACCTGGATAGATATTTCACAAAGAAATCAAAAGAAGAATACGTCCTATGAGTTCCTTTACAGACCCTGGAAAGCTCGTGAACGTATTATATATGCCCTGGTTGATACACTTAACAGAAAAAATACGGTACACCCTTAAATGAAGAAAATGAATGGACACAAAATACTTGACTTTATCTTACTTTACAAACTTTTAAGCGAGAAAGCACTCGGCTTAGAGCCGTGGTGATGAATTGCTTTTTACCCCGTTGCCTCGAATAAACTTTTTTTATTTCCCTTCTATTTTTTCGCTTGACAAATTCGTTGATATATACTACACTGTATACATCATGGAATACAAACATTCTCGTAATCAAGTATACCTTATTAACTACCACCTAATCTGGTGTCCTAAAAGGCGAAAACCAGTTCTTGTCGGCAAGATTAAACGGCGTCTCGAACAGATTATCAAAGAAGTCGCCAAAGAAAAGGGTGTTGAAATCCTTAATCTCAGTATACAACCCGACCATGTTCACAACTTTATCTCCGCCTACCCCACGATTACTGTCCACAAATTAGTAAAAGCATTTAAGGGTAGAAGTTCTCACTATCTGCGTAGAGAATTCCCTGAATTATTGAAACTTCCTACCCTCTGGACGCACTCATATCTTGTTTCTACTGACGGTAATGTTAGCAGTCAAACAATCCAAAAATATATTGAAGCACAGAGCAAATTATGATAACTAAAACTGTTCAACTGAAAATCAAAGAACCCGACATATTAAAATTTAAATTGCTGCGTCAAGAATATTCTAAAGCCTTGAACTTAGGGATAGAATACCTTTCTAGCCAATGGCCCAATAAAATCAAACATTCGCAGAAACGCATCAAAACTTCTATTCCTCATTTTAGAAATACCGCTGCCGTTAGTTTCAACAATCAAAACTGGAGCATCAAGGAAAACGAAGGAATCTATTCTGTCGGTTTCCCTATTGACGGCTTAAAGTCGTATTCTGCACTGACATTATCCGATAGGCAACGAAACGTTCTTGATAGACTATCAACAGCACAAATTAAACCCGGTAACGGACATCTTTTCGAACGAAAGAACAAATGGTATTTCGTTGCCAGTCTCGGCTTTTCTGAACCCAGACAAGCCGTTGGCACCAATACTGTTGGCGTTGATCTCGGGTTAAATAATATTGCCGTTTGTTATGACAAAGAGCAGGGCAAAACAGAATTCCATTCCGGCAAGGAAGTGAGGTTCTACAGAATCAAATATGCGTCACAAAGAAAGTCGCTCGGTAAGGTCAAGAAACTTAATGTTATCAAAAAGTCAAAGAACAAAGAACGGCGATGGATGAAAAATTTCAACCATAAGCTTTCCCGCAAGATAGTTAATTTTGCCGCTAAAATGAAAGCGGGTATCATAAATTTTGAAAACTTGAAATATATTAGAACCACGGCAAAAACAAATCACAAACAGAGGCAACTGCTTGGCAACACGCTTCATAACTGGCCGTTTGACCAACTCAAACAGTTTATAATATACAAGGCAAAAGAACTCGGCATAATTGTCAACCTTATTGACCCCGCTTATACTTCTCAGGAATGTCCTGTTTGCCATCATATAGATTCTTCCAATCGCAGTGGAATATATTTCCGCTGCCGAGCCTGTGGGTATCGCTCACACGCTGACAGAGTCGGTGCAATAAACATAACCAACCGACAACCTGGCGATGTGGTAACAGCATCGCTGCCCGGGATTGTATATCCTTCCCGGGATGGGCTGCCTGACACAGCCCTGAACTTAAGGGTTGCCCGAACCGGAAACGGACAGAGGACGTTAACCACTTAAGAATCTCCCGGTTTTTAAGCCGTGGAGAGTGTCAATTCATTTCATAAAACTGATAAAATTGGGCAAAATGAAAACATTAAGGAATTACGTCCTGCGTGGATTCTCGCAACATGCCGGCTTTACCCTTCTGGTATTTTCGGTTGTTCTACTGCTTGAGAGGATATTTGCGTTTGTCCGAATGGCTATGGACAAGGGTACCGGTATACTATTGGTCTTACAAATGCTGGGATTGAGTATGCCTGCCTTGATTTCCATGTGTATCCCAATGGCGTTTCTGGCAGGTACGCTTCTTACTTTTGGGCGTTTTGGCCAGGACAGAGAACTCTTTGCCGTCTACGCGGCTGGAATAAAGCCATGGAAATTCTCGCTTCCATTGCTCATTCTTTCATTTGTTACTGCGGTCTTATTCGTTCCTTTTAATCATGAAGTTGTGCCGAGAGCAAATCATCTCGTTAGAAAATCATACATCGAAGCAGTTACTGGTGGTCCGCAAACGAACATACAGGAGAAAACGTTCAATGAATTAGGGGATTACAGAATATATGTCCGAAATGTCGACCCGGACACAAAAGAACTAAAAGGGGTTATTATTTATCAAATTCAACCAGGAATGCTACCGACATTAATAACTGCAAACAGAGGGAAATGGAACAAGACAGACGGTGTCGTAACAATTGACCTTATGGATGGAACTCTGCAACGCCAGAATCCAAATGAACCGCATCGCTACAATAGTCTAAATTTCACCGGATATACTATATCCGTAGTAACCTCGGAACAAATGAATGCAACGAATTACAGAAAAAATACAAAGGAAATGACAGGCAATGAGATGAAACAGGAGATACTGCGTTTGCAATCACAAAACATACCTGCAAATGTATTTATAGTCGAAAGAGAACTCAGGGTGGCGCTCGCATGGGCTATTTTTCTGCTGACGATTCTTGCCATACCGCTTGGAAGTAAACACTGGACACAGGGGAAAGCAAGAGGTTTTGGAATGAGTTTGGTTATAATACTAATTTATTATTTTCTGATTACAGCAGGCGTCATTCTGGGTGAACGCGCACGGTTAAATCCCATATTCAGTGTTTGGGGCCCGAATTTGCTCGTCGCCGTAACAGGAGTTCTGCTATGGCAGAAATTAGAACGGTGATGCGAATACGTACTCCACATATATTAAGACGATACGTAACTACATCTTTCCTGAAGACCTTTTCCGGTGGACTTGCCGGGTTTCTTGCTATCCGTATTTTTGCTCATTTTCTTGAGAAAATGAACCTCTTCCTTGGGCGGGAAGCATCTGTTATGGTTATAGCGGAATATCTTATGCTTCAAATACCCGTCTTTCTAGCAGAAGTCCTGCCGATTTCCATGCTTCTCGCTGCACTATTCGCTCTAGGTACTCTGTCCCGGTATAACGAACTTACGGCTATGGTAACTGCCGGGATAAAGCCGGTAAAAATCCTGGCGCCGATGCTCTGGTTTGGTCTTGCGATGTCCGTACTATCTTTTGGAATAAACGAGTTTCTGGTACCGTCGGCCGGCGCGCGTTCAAACTACGTATATTATCAGTTGATTCGCGGTAGAACAGGCGACGAATACCTGCATCAGACAAACATTATATACAGAGGTCCCGATGCAACTGATTTCACGATAGGAGAACTTGATGGAGAAAAAGGGATTACAACCCAGTTTATGGTGAATCAGTTTGACGACAATGGAACGTTAATCTGCCAGGTTTACGCAGCGACAGCAACATGGAATGGGTCCTCATGGATTCTCTATGATGGAGTGGAGAGGCGTTTTCATCCTGACAAAGGAAACATTTTCTGGGAAATCGGCTTCAGGAAACGATATTCAAGATACACTATAACACCTACGGAACTCGCCAATCCTGCTATTACACCTTTAACTATGAATATCTGGGAATTATCAAAGTGGATGCAGGAGACGCAAGCACGCGGAATGTCTGTCAGGAAAGAACTTGTCCGCTTTCACATAAAGATTGCATATCCACTTTCCTGTCTTATAATCTTACTAATAGGAATTCCATTCGGCTGGAACTGGGGTAAAAGCGGGAAAATGCTTGGCTTCGCAATTAGTTTGTTTATCGCGTTTGGTTACTGGGGTGCAATTGAAGCAGGAAGGATAATGGGTGAACAAGGAGTGTTATCGCCTCTTCCAGCCGCCTGGTTTGCGAACATCATATTTGGCGCGTGGGCTATTTATCTTATGGGTAAGCGCCCTGTAAGATGATGGTAACACATTTAGATAGGTCGCCGCGCTGGCGCGGCGACCTTAAAGAGTTAAGGCAGTAACACTATTTTGCCTGTTTTATGAGCATTATCACCAGACGCTAAAACTACGTAGACGCCTGGAGCAACACTATTTCCTGCATCATTATTCCTGTTCCAGACATACGAATATTCCCATCGGTAATCATCTGTCCTTTCAGGTTTAAACGTTATTTCCGTGGATGGAGCTGTGTGCACCAGGTCACCTGCAACTGTAAATATCCGGATTGACTTTTCTTTAACGGGTCTTCTAAAAACAATAGAAATAGTGATATCGCTCTGGCGGTTTGGGTTTGGATACGGGGTCAACTCCACAATACCAGGGGTCGTGTCAGAAGCTGCGTAGGAAATTGCGAGCTCCATCTGTGGTAAACCCTCGCCTTTAAAATTTAGAATGGCTACGCCTGAAGGTAATTTATTACATGCGTCCGATTGAGGTGATTGGAAAGGTGGCGAAAGTGATGTCCATGCATCTTCCTTGTCGGTACCTGACCAGGAGCCATCTGATGCCTCACCTGCAACGCGCAGATGGTCATAACTTGCATAGTTTATATTATTTTCTTCAATACTACCGACGCTATCATCAACGTGCCAGATAAGTATACCCTCACCTGGAAGGTCTCCGTCGTAACCCGTTTTCCGGCGGTAACTTACGAGAAAATATTCACTTGAAGGGTTATCGCTGGAATTTATTGGTATCTTGAGTACCGACGGTGAGTCCGATTCCTGAGAATTCAAAGTGTATTCGTTATTATCCCGGACAACGGTTGGGTTTATCCATCCGAGATACGTTTTGCACCAGGCGGATGGGTGCGCAGGATTTGTGCCTGGAGGATTGCCATTCCACATACCTGCATCCATCAATTCCCACTTACCTGGCGATGGCTTATCTGTCGATGGCTTACCTGTTTCTGTGTCATATAAATCGGGTAAGCCCAGCTCATGGCCAAATTCGTGTGCGAACGTTCCCATTGGAGAATCTTCTGCAACCATTGCATAATTGTCAACGGCTACACCATCAACTGGACATGTAGAACCGCCAATATCTCCTCCGATATGCCAGCGATGCGAATTGATATCGGTTGATTGAAGCGTGTATTCTTGTGCGCTGCCAGCATGAACTATTATTACATGGTCAACTATGCCATCGCCATCGCTGTCATAATCCGAGAAATCAACCTGAGCATCAGCAATCTCCACCGCTTCTTTTGCAAGATTCCATATAGGTGTCGGGTTTCCAGCTTGCCCGGAATCAATGTCGTTCTCTCCATCTCCGTCGATATCGTTGCCGTCGGTACCATAGTATGCCATATTCTGTGTGCTGGTTGTTATAACTACTGCAGCGGTGCCGGAACTTAACGACACCTTGCCTGCTGAAACTGTTTGATAATAATTATTCATCTTGCCAGTGTCAGTACCAAAAATGAGGTCATGGTAATAACTAGTAGGTTCAGTAATTGTTCTGTCCTTGAAGTTCACCAGTATCACCACAACCTTTTGGTCTCCAGTCGGCGCGCGTTTGCCGACAGCCCGGCGTGGCAACTTTGGCGGAGGTATGCGTTTCGCAGCTTTTACGCCAGCCGGCAGTTCTATTTCTTTGCCTACTTTATACACAAGCGGACACGGCGGCGCCGCATCAGCCGTTGCAGTACTTAACAAAATCAGACTTATGAGGATAGTTCCAGATAGTATCTTCAAAGGGAGATGATATCTTCGTTAGGGTGTTCAAGGAAAAGGAATAACAGCATATAGTCGCGCAGGTGGCGGGTATAAAACCGGAAAGGTTGCTTGCTTATGTTAATTTTCTTACTCATGTACCTTCTGCCCACGTATTGAGATATTTACGTTGCGCAGGAGTAAGGATGTCTATCGTCCGGCCCATTGCCTTAAGTTTAAGACGTGCCACCTTGGTATCTATTTGCTCCGGGACGGGATAGACACAGGGCTTAAGTTTTCCAGTGTTTTTAACCAGATACTCTATTGAGAGTGCTTGATTCGCAAAACTCATATCCATTACTGAAGGAGGATGTCCTTCCGCAGCGCTCAAATTCACCAAACGGCCCTGAGCAAGCAGGTAAATGCGTTTTTTATTCGGTAGCGTGTATTCATCTACAACATTACTAATCTGCCGATGACGTACTGCAGCTTTCTTAAGTCCCTTTACGTCAACCTCTACGTCAAAATGTCCTGCATTTGAGAGAATCGCTCCATTTTTCATACTCCTGAAATGCCTCGTGGTCAGGACGTCGCGGTCACCCGTAACCGTAACAAATATGTCACCCAGCGATGCCGCTTCCGTCATTGGCAATACCTGGTATCCGTCCATCACTGCTTCGAGTGCACGCACAGGGTCTACTTCAGTAACTACTACCCTCGCACCCATGCCTGATGCCCGCATCGCTACGCCGCGACCACACCAACCGTAACCTGCAACGACAAGAACTTTCCCGGATAGGAGAACGTTCGTTGCGCGTATTATTCCATCCATCGTAGACTGTCCTGTTCCATAACGATTATCAAACAGGTGTTTTGTCTTTGCGTCATTCACGGCTATAACCGGATACAGTAGAACTTTCGAGCGTTCCATATTTCTCAAACGGACTACACCCGTCGTAGTTTCTTCCGTTCCTCCATAAATCTCCCACGAAATGCTGCTTTTGTTTTTTAATATTTTATGAACTGCGTTATTGAGGTCACATCCATCATCCACTGCTACTTGAGGGTGATGTTTGACACAAGTATCAATATGGCTGTAGTATGTTTTGTGGTTCTCGCCATGACGTGCAAAGACCGGTATGCCAAAATCTACGACAAGAGATGCGGCAACCGAATCCTGCGTGGACAATGGGTTTGACGCACATAACTTAACGTCTGCGCCGCCGGATTTTAGCGTCAGCATCAGATTTGCAGTTTCTTTGGTAACGTGCAAGCAACAAGAAACTCTGACGGATTTAAGCGGTTTTGTTCTCGTAAACCGCTCACGGATTGTCTCAAGTACAGGCATTTCATTATCAGCCCATTCTATCCGTTTCCGTCCCTCTATAGCCAGTTTTGGATTCGTTACGTCGCATTTGACTTTATTCAATTTACCTCCAATAGTGTGATGAATCATATATAGATGCGATGAATCGCACCGCTACCGGGCAAGCGTACCCCTACACGCCTGCAGCGTTCTTGAGGTCATTAACTCTGTCAGTTTGTTCCCAGGTAAAGCCCTCTTCATTGCGGCCAAAATGACCATACGCAGCCGTGCGTCTGTATACCGGTCTTCTTAAATTCAACGTATCAATAATCTCCGCAGGAGTCAGATTGAAATTCTTATTTACTATCTCAAGCAATTTTTCTTCGGGCACTTTATCAGTTCCAAGCGTGTTCACCGAAACCGAAAGTGGCTTTGATTTTCCTATAACGTAAGACAGCTGAATTAAGCATTTTGATGCAAGCCCGGCAGCTACTATATTTTTCGCTATGTATCTTGCAGCGTAAGCAGCACTTCTGTCGACCTTTGTCGGGTCCTTCCCGGAAAATGCACCTCCTCCGTGCGATATTTCAGGCCCGTATGCGTCCATTATTATTTTTCTACCTGTCATTCCTGTATCGGATGCAGGGCCGCCAACCACAAATTTTCCGGTTTCATTCACATAGTACTCAGTATCATTATCCAGCAAATCGTGAGGTAGTACGGGCTTTACCACTTTCTCTATCAGTTCTTCACGTGCAGATTTTGTTATCCGTTTGCCGCCAGAATCCAGGATTTCCTCTGTATGCTGTGCTGCAAGGATGACGTTGTGAATGCGCTTCGGTTTACCCTTCTCGAATTGAACACAAACCTGCGATTTTCCATCAGGTCCAAGGTACTTTATTTCTCCTTTTTTTCTGACTTCTGCAAGTTTCCGTGTTATTTTATGTGCAAGAGATATCGTGAGAGGCATAAACTCCGGTGTCTCATCCGTTGCATAACCAACCATAACACCCTGGTCTCCGGCACCGCCGGCATCTACCCCTTGAGCTATATCCGGCGATTGCTCATGGATCGCGTTGACTACTCCGCAGAAAGCATAATGAAACCCAAAATCATGGTTTGTGTAGCCAATTTCTTTCAATATTTTTCTTACTGTTTCGACAATGTTTACGTAAGCACTTGTCGTGATTTCTCCTCCGGCAATAACCAGTCCTGTTGTCACGAACGTCTCGCACGCCACTCTGGCGACAGGGTCTTCTTTTATTATCTCATCAAGAATTGCATCGGAAATCTGGTCGCAGATTTTATCCGGATGTCCTTCCGTAACTGATTCCGCGGCAGACAAATAAGTTCTCTCGTCCATTTCTCTTATTCCTCCTTTTATTGCCTGTGTTTACACCAAAACGGCATTATGAATAACCATGCCAGACGGAACGTTCACACCGGAACGTACAATACAGTTAAACAAACGTGTTCCTTGTCCAACCTTTACGCCTTCCCATAATATGCTTTCTTCAATTTTTGTATTCTCTCCTATTTCTACGTCATTACCGAGCACGGAAAATTTTTTGATACGTGCCGACGATGCTATATGGCAATTTTTTCCTATCGCTGCCGGCGTTTCTATGTTTAAACCATCAACAATTCCTGCTCCACCCTCAACCCACAAACCCGGTTTTACTTCTTTTCCATTCGGTGTAAGATGTATTTCCCCTGAGAGTATAGCGTGATGCACATTGCGGTATTCCTGAAGATTACCGACGTCATACCACGCTTCTGCCATTGTATAACCGTATAATGGCTGTCCTGTTTTTAGTAACTCAGGCCAGAGCTGATGCCCGAAATCATAAAATTTATCCTTGGGGATAAAATCAAAAACCTCTGGTTCAAGAACGTATATTCCGGTATTAACCGTATTTGCAAATACGTCTCCCCAATGTGGTTTTTCGACAAAATTTGTTATTCTAAAATCGTTATCGCAGAGAACGACTCCGTATTCAAACCTTTGCTGTACTGGTTTTAAGACAATGGTAGCTAATGCTTTGTTCTTGCGGTGAAACTGGAGCAGCTTTTCAAAGTCCATGTCCGTTAATCCATCGCCACTCAGTATTAACGACGTCCCTTTCGCGAGGAAACTCTGGAGTTTTTTCACGCCACCTGCCGTACCAAGCAGGTTTTCTTCCCGAGAATAGCGAAGCGATACGTTAAACTTGCTTCCATCGCCGTAATGAGCAATCACCTTTTCTGTATGCATACATACGTTCATTGCGATTTCAGTAATGCCCTGCATCTGCAAGTGGTTGATAAGCCAATCTGTTGCCGGCCGGTTTACGACAGGAACCAGCGGTTTTGGGACAAAGTAAGTAAGCGGCCTTAAGCGAGTCCCCTCGCCGGCAGCCATTATCATTGTCCTGATATCTTTTAGTAAATTGGTCATTTAAAAAACTCCTTACATACTGGTACGGGATTGCTTCGCTACGCTCGCAATGACAGGTGGCGCATTATGAATAGACAGTATAGACAACTTTGCTCGCAAGGTCAAGGAGCGAGCGCGTTTTCTTCCTATTTGATGACTCTGCATACGTGCGCACAAGCGGCTCTGTACCGGATGGTCTGATTAATAGCCATGAATCATCTTTGAAGATGAACTTTGCTCCATCATAGTCCCGAACCGCGCTCAATTCCCCGGCTGGAAGAAACTTCCCTGCTGCCTTCCGTACGTCCCGGGTAAATTCTTTCTTATTGAGATGATTATTTGATGATAAATGGATATCTGAACGTTCAAAATATGACTTTCCGAATTCACGATACAAATACTGCACTAGCCCGGAAACAGGACATCTCTCCTTTTCCGCAAATTCCAGAAGCCGTAAACCAGAGAGTAGTCCATCCCTCTCCGGTAAATAGTCCCCGAAACCATAGCCACCGCTTTCTTCTCCGCCTATGACGCTACCTTGAAGCATTTCCTTCGCAACGTACTTGAATCCAACCGGTACTTCCTTAAATGATAATCCATATTTGCGTGCTATTCTTTCACTCAGATAACCGAGAGAAATCGTTTGAACAACATTACCCTTAGAGTGGCCATATTTTATCTGGTAGAGTACTAAAAGCGGGAATACAACATGAGGAGGCAGGTATCTGCCATTTTCGTCAATGACGCCAAGCCGGTCACCATCGCCATCAAATGCGAGCCCGGCTGATGCATTTGACTCAACGACTGTTTTTTTCAGACCGCTTAAATAACGTTCAACCGGCTCAGGTGCAAGGCCACCGAACATACAGTCGTGTTTAGCATGGATTTCTTGAACATGCCGCTTACCGAGAATGCGCTCTAAATACCCAACGTTAGTGCCGTAAAGCGGGTCCGATACAATTTTCAGTGATGATAGTTTTTGTATCCTGACCAATGACGCTATTTTTTTGAGATAAGGAGCCACAAAATCCTGCCTGGTTACTTTTCCTGGTTGGGCTTGCTTCTGCGAATTACGTGAATTATGCGAGGCCTTAGGCCCATGCAACACCCGTTCCACCTCTCGCGTCCACTCCTCATCAGACGAACAACCGGCACTACTTTTTACTTTTAATCCACAGAAATACCAGGGGTTATGGGACGCGGTAATCATAATACCAGCATTTGCACGTTTTTCTACTACTGCAAGAGAAAGTGCAGGCGAAGATAACGGACGGTCGCTGAGATAAATGTTGAACCCGTAATCTGCAAAGACGCCGGCACTCGCAACCGCAAAGTCCTCAGCCATAAACCTTTTATCAAAACCGACAACGACTTTACGTGGTCTATCTTTTGTTTTTTTTAATACCACCCGAGCAATTGCATCGGTCACTTTCCGGACATTCTCCATTGTAAAATCATCTGCAATCCTGCCACGCCAGCCATCAGTACCAAAATGAATTTTATCCGTAGTTATTATGCTTTTTGTTTTCACTTTAGCTTGGCGTTCTTTTCCGATACTACACGATAAATATCCCTGACTTTCTGGCCTTTGCCGCGAGGAAGAACGAGCAGAACATCCGGTGTTGCTATAATCAGACTATCTTTTATTCCAGTGCACGCAACCAGCGGAGTTCTATCCTTTGTTGCAACAAGCGTATTGGACGTATCTTTTAAGCACACGCGCGATTTGTCGCCAAGCAGGACGTTCCCCTTACTGTCTTTTTTACCTACTTCGTAGATTACATCCCACGTACCAAGGTCATACCACTTAAAGTTGCCATCTACCATAACAACGTTATCGGCACGCTCCATCAAACCGTAATCGACAGAAATGTCCGGGGCCTTGTTATAAACCTGCCGTAAATTATCCTTTGACAACGCCGTAAGCGCTTTATAATGCTCCGGCATATAACTTCGCAGTCCATCTATAAACGCTTCTCTCTTCCAGGCAAACATTCCGCTATTCCAGCGCCATTTTTTTTCTCGCAGCATTTTCTTGGCACGGACGGCTCCCGGTTTCTCAACAAATTTCGCAACACGCCAGACATCCGGCCCTTTCCCTGTATCCAGACGCGCTCCTGTTTTAAGATAGCCAAAACCCGGCTCCGGACGGTTTGGGGTTATTCCAATGGTTACGAGTACATTATGGGTCTGAGCAACGTGGATAGATTGTTTTGCAACACCAAGAAAACGTCCGGTATCTGGAATGTAGTGGTCAGCCGGCATAACAAACACTGTTTCTTCTGATATAACCCGCTTTGCACATGCAGTGGCAATTGCTATTGCGGTATTTTTTCCGAATGGCTCCAGGATTATGTTTGCAGGTTTTAACCACGGTATTTGCTGTTTGATAAGCCGGGCGTAATTTGCAGTAGCTACAACAACCACGTTATCCGGGCTTGTTATAGCACGCCCGCGTTCACAGGATGACTGGAAGAGGGACTTACTGGTGTTACTATTGGTCAACGGGAGTTTGACAAACTGCTTTGGATAATTAAAGCGACTCCATGGCCAGAATCTTTCTCCCTGGCCGCCTGCAAGAATTATTACTTTGATATTGTTTTTCTTAACCATTCCAGATAATCACCGAGGCCGTTATTAAGCGAATAAGAATGTTTCCATCCAAGCGTGTGGTGGATACGCCCAACGTCGAGAGAGCTCTTTTTTAGCTCACCGGGGCGCTCGGGTTTATATACCGGCTCATGTTCGTATGCTGTCAATTTTTTCATCTGTGCAAATAATTTGTTTACGCTGGCAGTATCACCTGTGCCAACGTTCAACACGAGGTTATCGGTACGGCCGAGACAAATAAGGTTCACTTCTGCCACGTCTCTGACATATACAAAATCCCTTTCCTGTTCTCCGTCTCCATAAATTTCCAGTTGTTCGTTTTTTAACATCTTGCGCCCGAATATTGCAACTACCCCTGCTTCTCCGTAAGGGTCTTGACGCAGGCCATAAACGTTACCATATCTAAGGATAGCATAGTTGATGCCGTGTATCGCATTGTAGCATTTAATGTAATATTCGCTTGCAAGCTTTGCTACGCCATAAGGAGAAACCGGGTTTGCAGGTGATTCTTCTGCCGGTGGTCTATTTGACGTCTCGCCATAAATGACACCGCCGGAAGACGCAAATATTATTCTTTTTGCACCAGATGCACGTGCGCATTTTAGAATATTTACGCAGCCGAGCACATTCACTTTTGTGTCGAACACAGGGTCTTCGACTGATTTTCGGACGTCTACCTGTGCAGCATGATGATTAACGATTTCTGGCCGGAAATCTTCGAAGACCTTTGCAAGGGAGGGGTCGGTTATGTCCTGGTGGTAAAATTTAGCGTCTTGATTAATATTCTCTTTTTTGCCAGAAGAAAGGTTATCTACGATTGCAACCGTATGTCCGGATGCAACGTATTTATCAACGATATTAGAACCAATAAAACCTGCGCCACCAGTTACGAGTATCCGCAAACTGCCTCCTCCTACTACTCCATCTACTCTAGCAAACGATGCTGGAATTCGGGCACAATCTCTTTTATTTTGCGGGCAATTTCAGCAGGTTTACCGTGTCCAGCAACCCTGTGGAGTTCTTCCAATTGTTCTGATAACTTTTTCGCATTTACTTTATCGGGTTCTGCGAGAAGTATCTTGGGGTGTTCGGTAGAATGCGTACCTTTCCCGCCGGAAAGTGGTTCCTCGTGCAGTTTTTCGCCCGGCGCCAACCCAATAAATTTTATCTCAATATCTCTCTCGGGTTCGTATCCATAGAGCCGAATCAGGTCGCGTGCGAGGTCAATTATTTTCACTGGTTCACCCATGTCAAGTACGAATATCTCCCCACCCTTTGCCATACCACCTGCCTGTATAACCAGCTGCGCTGCCTCTGACGTAGTCATAAAAAACCGGCTTACCTCCGGGTCAGTTACCGTCACCGGACCGCCTGCTGCTATCTGGTCCCTGAAAATCGGCACGACACTGCCGCGACTCTCGAGCACGTTTCCAAACCTTACTGAAGAAAACGTCATGTCTGAATCATTTAACTGCGCTTCTGCTTCGACAATAAGCTCACAAATGCGCTTGGTAGCACCCATAAAACTCGTGGGATTAACTGCTTTGTCCGTAGAAATCATGACGAAGCGACGCACACCGCTCTCCTTAGACGCTTCAATCAGGTTCCTTGTGCCGTAGACGTTATTGAGCACAGCTTCGTCAGGGCATAACTCCATAAGCCCGACGTGCTTATGTGCAGCGGCATGAAATATGACTATCGGCTTGTATTCTTTCATAATGCGTTTCAAGCGGTTCTTATCCCTGATATCAGCAATAACAGGAAGCAGTTCTGTGTTTTCGAGTTGTGAGCGTAACCGTCTCTCTGCCTTATGGATGCTGAATTCACCGCGGCCGAGCATTATCAGACGGGCAGGCCCAAAACATCCGAGCTGTGCACATAACTCTGAACCGATTGTTCCACCCGCGCCGGTAACCAGAATCGTAGCATCGTTAACGTATCCAGCTATCTTTTCAACTGAGAGGTCGACTTTCTCACGGCCAAGCAGGTCTCCTGGTTCCACCTCTCTTATGTGCGTAACCGAAACCCGCTCGCTTACGATATCCATAAGCGAAGGCGTTGTCTTAAATTGCTTACCGGTTGCATGGCACAGGTCCATAATCCGTTTTATCTCGTGTCTTGTTGCTGAGGGGACAGCCATTATGAGTTCGTCAGGTGCCAGCTCCTGCGAGATGCGCGGCAAATCATCGATGGTTCCAGCAACACGAACGCCATGTATTTCTCGCCCCTGTTTCGCAGGGTCATCATCTACAAGCGCAATCGGTTCGTACTGCGATGTTGGGTCACGAAGCAACTCACGAACAAGATTCTCACTAGCATTGCCTGCACCTATTATAATAGCACGCTTGCGCTTGGACTCGCCTGTTATACGGCCACTTATCGTTTCGCGTATTAACCTGGTACTTAAACGGACGCCACCGAGAGTAAAAAAACAAAGCATTGCGTGAATTGGGAAGATAGAACGTGGAAATTCATGCATTCCA
>Ga0210017_1000586_pt1 | contig 31176 bp, 32 predicted proteins | sample CryGeyCG2014_020_FD_183966 | JGI IMG/M metagenome (GOLD analysis project Ga0210017, IMG submission 183966) | Groundwater microbial communities from aquifer - Crystal Geyser CG08_land_8/20/14_0.20 (SPAdes) (version 2) | ecosystem: Environmental > Aquatic > Deep subsurface > Groundwater | place... | reverse complement strand
CTGTTCCGGTCGCAGATTAAAGAGCCACCGCGCTTCGATAATTTCCAGTCCTTTGTTCATCAATGTCGCAGAATCGATCGTGATCTTTTTCCCCATCTTCCAAGTCGGATGTTTTAATGCAGATTCGGGTGTGATCGACGCAAAATTTTCCAGCGGAAGTTCCCGGAACGGACCGCCGGAACCCGTCAGGATCACGCGTTGTACAGTCTCCGGCTTTTCTCCCTGGAGACATTGCCAGATAGCGCTATGTTCGCTGTCGATCGGAAACAACCGCGCTTTTTTCTCGGCTAAAAGTCGATAAATGATATCGCCAGCCATGACTAGCGATTCCTTGTTGGAAAGCGCGATGTCTTTCCCTGCAGAAATCGCCCGGTAGGATGGCATCAGACCTTCGACCCCAACAATTGCATTGACGACCAAATCGACATCCGCTCGTTCGGCTAATTCGTAAATACCTTCCCGACCGTGTAAAACCTCGATACCATCAGATTTCAGTGCGGTTTCAACTGTCCGGAATTGGGTTTCATCGGCAATGGCGACGGCTTTCGGATGAAATTGTTTTGCCTGATCGATCAGCAATCCAGCGTTTTTCCCAGCAGACAAATAAACGATCTCAAACAGTTCCGGCTTCGTCGAGACAATGCGGAGCGTGTTTTGACCAATCGAACCAGTAGAACCGAGTAAAGTCAAACGTTTTTTATCTATTTCAGAAGTCATGTTCATATCAATTCAACGAAAACTGATAGGTTAACCCAGCAGAAAGCGATTTCTGCAAGACAGATAAATCGAGTCCGAGTGCGTGCGCCTGTCCGAAATTCCGAACTATTCCAGTTCTGAATTCATAGAGACTCATATTTTTAGTTGTCTCATAATTTAGCGACGCATTATCTTGATCGTTTATTTCTACGCGGCAATGGACGAAATGAACCGATCCGGCAACGACGAAATCGAATTTTCCAATCTCGTAATTTCGAGAAACGGCAAGATTGACATCCTGTGTATGAAAATCGTCCGGACCGTACAAATGGTTGACGGAAACGTCGAATAAATTACGCCGCCTTGGTTTTCCCCAAGAGGCGGCAAAATGAACGCCAGTCGATTGGACATCGTCTTGACGCCATTCAGCGGCAGAAATATGCCCGCCGATCGTGAGATTAGGGGAAACTCCAACTGCCAGCCAAAGTGACGGAAAGCCAATGTCAGCAAATTCGTCAGACTGCTTAATTATAGATGGAACTTTAACGGCGATTTTGATAACTGGACGTTCCTCTGTCTTGAAAAGATTCACGGGCGCTTTCTGCTGAGTCGCGATCGACGCCAGGGTCGGCGTTATCGCTTGACGAATTTGTGATTGGATAACATTCGAAAAATCGAGATTTTGTCCAGAAGATGACATCGACATACCCATTCCAAATACGAATGGAAAAACCAGAATTTTTAAGCAGGAAATAAGGTATTTAATCAATAGTTTTTATCGGATAATTCCGCGCTGGCTGTTTTTAATAAAACGGATAATATTCAATAATTCGGGAGATGGTCCGGTCGTCTCTTCGAGATTCTTCACTGCATCTGAAATGTTAAATTTGGAATTGTAAATTACCGAATAAGCCTGTTTGATTGTTTGAATCGCTTCAGATGAAAATCCGCGTCTCTTTAATCCCACTAAATTTAGTCCTTCGTAAATAAGCGGTTCTCTTCCGGCAGTGACATACGGAGGAACATCTTTCGTCACTTTACTACAACTGGCAATGATTGAATGTTGTCCAATTCTGATAAACTGATGAATGCCGCTCAATCCGCCGACGATTACCCAATCTTCGATCTGCACATGACCACCCAACGCAACCGAATTTGTTAAAATCACGCGATCGCCAACGATACAGTCATGCGCCACATGTGCGTTTGCCATGATCAAACAATCCGAGCCGACTACAGTCTTCATTGCGTAAGTCGTTCCTCGGTTGATCGTTGCAAATTCTCGTATAGTCGTCCTATCTCCGATCTCAACAGTCGTAATTTCGCCCTCGAACTTGAGATCTTGCGGAATTTCACCGAGAACTGCGTGATGATAAACCCTACATGATTTTCCCAAAGATGTTCCCGGCAGGATGATTACGCCAGCGCCGATGTAGCATCCGTCAGATATTTTCACATTTTCATGAATCCACGAAAACGGACCGATTGTTACATCTTCGCCAATCTCCGCTTTGGGATGAACAATCGCTGAAGAATCGATATTCGTCATAGATTATTTGTCGGTTATCGTCGCCATAATAGTCGCTTCTGCGACAACATCATTACCTACATAGGCCGCCGCCCTGAATTTACAAGTCGATAGCCGAAATTGCGTTAGTTTGATTTCCAATCGCAGTTGATCACCTGGAATAACCGGCTTGCGGATGCGAGCATCATCCACTCCTGACAGAACGACTAATTTATTTTCGGCATTTTCCATCGTTTTCAACATAAGGAGTCCACCAGCCTGAGCCATTGATTCAATAACTAATACGCCAGGCATAATCTTTTGCTCTGGAAAATGTCCCTGAAAAAATGGTTCGTTGACACTGACATTCTTTATTGCAGTGACCGTTTCTCCCGGAATTATATCGATGATTTTATCAACAAGTAAAAATGGATAGCGATGTGGAAGCAACTTTAAGATTCCGCTAATATCGAAGAGTGCGCCGTCTGTCTGCTTGGATTGGTATTTTTGGCGAATGATGACTTTTTCGTATTCCTGACGGATTTTTTTCATCAGATTGACATTATGAGCGTGTCCGCTACGCGCCGCAATGACATGAGCGTGAACCGGAATCCCGAGAAGCGCAAAATCGCCGACCAAATCAAGAATTTTGTGGCGAACCGCTTCGTTGTAATAGCGAAGTTGAACACCATTCAGGGTACCTTTTTGACCTGCAACAAGTTCAGAAGATAAGTTAAACATCTTTTTCAGACGGTCGATCTCATCCTGCGAAATATCACGATCAATGAAAACGACGGCGTTGTTGGCATTTCCCCCCTTGATCAATCCGCGATTCTTAAGCCCTTCCACTTCGCTCAGCAAGCAGAATGTTCGCGCGTAAGCATAATCTGACTCAAACTCTTCAGCTAAGTTGTAGGTCGCTGAATATTGTGTACCGATTGAACTTATCGGATAATCGATCAAAAATGTGATTTGGAAACTATCGGCTGGCAGAACGTGAATATCAACGTTATTTTTAGGATCCGTGTAAGTAATGATCTTATCGATAACCAAAATCGGTTGAATGGCTTCCTGCTCAACAATTTCCGCTCGTTTGAGCGCACGGACAAAATCGATAGCGCTTCCGTCGCAGACCGGCGGTTCAATGTTATCTAACTCAATGTAAACATTATCAATTTCGAGACCTGCGAGCGCAGATAAAACATGTTCGATTGTATGAATTACCGCACCATTCTGGGCAATTGTTGTTCCACGGGAAATATCGACTACATGATTAATGTCGGCGATAATTTCGGGACAATTTTCGATGTCCGTTCGGATAAATCGATATCCATTATTCTCGGGAGCTGGTTTAAAAGTGACGGTGCTTTTAACGCCCGTGTGAAGTCCAATTCCTGACACTGAAACTGGACTTTTAATCGTTCTTTGATTCCTAGGCATTTTTATTCCTGTTAATTTCTTGACTCGCTTTTAGTTCCAACTGTTTGATCTTTTCCTTGATGTCGGGAATAGATCGGATATTTGCCATTTCTCGCCAGACCTTTCCTTTTTCCTGAGCAGGCGAACCGATGACAACGGCGCCTGTCGGAATATCCTTGGAAACTCCAGCCTGAGCCGCGATAATAGCGCCAGCGCCGATATGCAGGTGACCGGCGATTCCAACCTGACCGGCAATGGTAACGTCGTCTTCGATTATCGTGCTTCCCGCGACTCCGGATTGACCGGCGAGAAAACAATATTCGCCAATTTTTACATTGTGGGCGATCTGAACAAGATTATCGATTTTCGTGCCTTTACCAATCACGGTGTCGCCAAGCGTTCCGCGGTCCACTGTCGTATTCGCGCCGATTTCCACATCGTCACAAATGATAACACCGCCCGCCTGTGGAATTTTCTCGATGCTATTTTCGACGCGAACGAATCCAAATCCATCGCTTCCAACAACAGCGCCCGAATGTATAATAACGCGCTTTCCAATGCGGCAACGATGATAAACCGAAACGTTCGGATAGATAAGCGTATCGTCTCCAATTTGCGTTTCTCTACCGATCACGGAATTCGATAGAATATAAACTCGCTCACCGATAACACATTTATCAGCAATGACGACATGCGCTCCAATATGAACATTCTTTCCCAAAACAGCATCCGGTGCTATTATGGCTGTCGGAGCGATCCCCGGAGCAGACTTCGACGCTTCTGGACGAAAAATAGCCAGAGCGCGGGAGTAGGCAAAGTTCACGTTCGGAACGCGGATGAGATTAGGATAAGGCTCCTTGAAATTCTCTTCGACTAAAATCGCCGTTGCGCGGGTAGTCGCCAAAAACTTGACATACTTCGGATTGCCGAGAAATGACAATTCGCCGGGTCCGGCATGTTGAATCTCAGCCAGATCACGAACAAGGAGACTGCCGTCTCCATCCACTTTTCCACCGACCAATTCGGCGATTTTCTGAAGAGACAATTCCACGGTTATACCGTTGGTTATTTCGTTCTTTTTAGCTCGTAAATAACTTTATCGGTCATGTCGTGTGCCGGATCAGCGTACAAAATATTCCCGGCTACTGTATCGAAAATGTAGTCGTATTTATTGTCCCTTCCGACTTTCTGGATGACGGTTTTGACTTTTTCCAGAACAGGACCGACGAGTTCCGCCTGCTTTTTATAGATTTCGCCGTCCGGACCAAGTTTTTCAACCTGAAATCTCTGGATATTTTGCTGAAGTTGCGTAATCTCAGACTCTTTAGTTGTCCGACGAGCTTCACTCATGATCATCTTTTGGCGGTCATAATCTTTCGTCAAACTATCCAGTTTACCGAGCATACCTTTATACTGATCTTCGAGTTTCTTGGCCTCGATGTCTAATTTGCTCTGTGCTTCTTTCGCTTCATCATACTCCGAAAGAATCCGGTCTGAATTGACATAAGCGACTTTGATTTGAGCGCTCGCGACTCCAACCATTCCCAGAACCATTAAAATTGCTAAAAACAAAACAACAACTTTCTTCACTGATAACCTCCCATTGATTAAAATTGAGACCCAAAAATAAAATGCGTTTTCCATCCCTGCGGTTTTCCGTAGCCGGTTTGTCCTTCGGGATCGATATCGTCAAATCCATAGCCAAAATCAACGCCGAGCATTCCCATCATCGGCATAAAAAAGCGCACGCCGATACCGGCGGACCGTTTGACATCGAACGGATCGGTAGATTTTAAAGTCTTCCATGTATTCCCAGCTTCGGCAAATAGCAAACCATAAATCGTCGGATTGTTTGAAACCGGGAATCGATATTCGAGCGTGTATTTCAGGAGCGATTCGCCGCCGTACGGCAAAGAGGTGCCGGAGTAAACGTTCGTAGGTCCGACTTGATTATCATCATAACCGCGAAGCGCTACACCATAAATCATTCCACTACCCCCCATGATGAACCGCTCGTCGGGCGGAATGAGGCTATTAGACTTAAGCTTTTTGATAACACCAAATTCAACATGGTTAAATAAAACAAATTTCCAGAACGTGGGCAAGTAATATTCCAGCGTAAAATTATGTTTATGAAAATGTTCAGTGCCGCCAAGAAAACCACCCGACAACATGCTCGACCATTCAAATACGGAACCTTGTGTCGGAAATTCTGGCGCATTTCGGCTGTCTCTTGAAATAATTTGTGTTAGTGTTACGCCTTTCGTTTTGTCATGGCCGAGCAAGACGCTTTCCAAATAGTCTGGATCGCAGTTCTTGTAGCTTTTTGTGGCGACGCCCAACATCCATGTGCCGCGAAAATAGTTATCGGGAAAGCGGAAACGACGGCTCCAGCGTATTGAACCACCAATTTGACTCAGGTCGAATGGATAGTAGTAATAACCGTTTTGGCCACGCTCGGAATAGATAAAACTTGCCCCGACTAAATTGGGCGTGTCGAAAATCCACGGATCGCTGTAACTGATGGAAAAAGATTTATATGGATTGGTTGCGGCGCCGGTAAGTGTGTAGCCGGCTCCACGTTGATAACTGACCGAAACCTGCTGTCCTCTACCGCGGAAATTATTAAATTCCACGCCGCCGCCACCGATAAGTCCGTACATCTGGCTAATACTGAACGACAAATTCGCTCTGCCCGACGACTTTTCTTCGACCGTGATCTCGACATCGACTTTTTTATCATCAATGGGAAGAACATCGGGAGTCACATTCGCAAAATAATTTAAAATAAATATTTCACGTTGACTGCGCATCAACGCCTCGCGGCTAAAAATATCGCCGGGAAACATTTTCAGTTCGCGGCGAATGACATTTTCATGTGTTTTAGAGTTGCCAATAATGTTAATCTGATTGACGACGACTTGATGGTTTTCTGTAATTTCACAATTCAGATCGATTTCATTTTTGCTGACTGGAATTTCAAGTGGACTTATTTGGAAAAACAGGTATCCCTGATCCATGTAAACGGCATTTACCCGTTCATAAATCCCTTTTTGAAGTTTTTCGGCATCGTACCAATCGCCCGCTTTGATATTCAGAATCGTTTTCAGGTCATCACTCGAATAAAGCACATTGCCATTAAATGTAATATTCCGATATTTGTACCGTTCGCCCTCTTCGATGCCGATTTCAAAAAATATGTGTTTCTTATTTTCGCTATACGTAATTGTATCATATTCAATTTCAATATCGCGGTACCCATTATTCCGGTAAAATTCGATCAGTTTCTCTTTGTCATCGGTGTATTTCTCTTCATCAAATTCGCCAACCCGGAATAAAAATAAATTCCTTGGTTTGGTATCCTTCAATACTCGGCGTAAGCGTCTGTCCGAGAACCACTTGTTTCCATCAAAAACAATATCTTTGATGCGGACTTTCTTCCCTTCATTGATTTCAAAAGTCAGGTTTCGTGTATTTTCATTCTCTCCGTCATTAATTTTTTGTTTGACATCGACGAGTAAATAGCCTTCTTTCTCATAAAGTTTTTTAATTTTCCGAATGCTGTCCGTTATTAGATGTGGCGAAAGCACTTTGCCAGACATCATATTTAATTCTTCCTCAATCTTGGATTTTTTAATTTTTTTATTCCCTTTGATTTCAAACTTGCCGAGACGCGGATACTCTTCAACTTTGATAATAAGGAAAACGCCTTCTTCTGTCGCTTTATCGAGATAGATTTGAATATCGGAGAACAGGTTCAATTTCCACAACCGGGTAATGGCGTTTGGAATATCGTCAAAAAATATTTCTTTCCCTTCAATAATCCCGGATTGGACTTTGACGCTATTTTCCGAGATCGTCTTGACACCCTGAATGGCAACGCCATAGACTTTTATACGATTTTCGGTCTGCGCTTGCGGATAAGAAGCAAATATTGCGAGAAATAACAATAAAACTATCGTATCTATTCTTTTTATCAACTATGACCGCCTGATCTATTTTTCGTTAATTGTTCACTTGTCATTCCAAAACGTCTTTCTCTTTTCTGGTAATCGGCGATCGCGGCAAAAAGTTCCCGACTTCTAAAAGCCGGCCAAAAGACAGGTGTCACATATATTTCCGTGTACGCCAATTGCCACAACAGGAAATTACTAATGCGAAACTCGCCGCTCGTTCGGATCAATAGGTCGGGATCGGGTTTGCCAGCAGTATATAAATGATCAGAAAACAGATTATCGTCAATTTCGTCGATTTTAATTTCTCCCTGAAGAACCTTTTGGGCAATCGATCGCGTGGAATCGAGAATCTCCGCCCGACTCCCGTAACTGAGCGCTAAGTTCAGATTCAACCCTGTATTATTTTTCGTTTTTTCGACGCCAGATAGTAATCCACGGTACGGGCCTTTCGGTAAATCCTGAAGATGTCCGATGAGCGTCAGTTTTACATTATTTCGATGCAGTTCTTCGATTTCATTTTGAATCGTCTTAAGAAGCAGTTTCATTAGCGCGGAAACCTCGGACATCGGTCGCGACCAATTTTCAATAGAAAAAGTATATAGCGTAAGCACCTGTATCCCCAGTTTCCCGCATTCCCGCGTAATTTCTCTAACTGAATTGATGCCCTCGTTATGCCCGGCTACACGTGGAAGCCCTTTCTGCTTCGCCCAGCGTCCATTACCATCCATGATGATGGCGATATGTCTTGGCAACCTTCCACCTTTAACGATTCGTTCTCGCAGTTGATCTATTTCTATATCTTCTTTTTTCATATATAACGAATATAACGAAAACCAAAAAAGCTTAGGGAAATTAAATTCTATCGAATATAAAAACAATGGAAAAGAGATAATAGTTAGAGTCTAATCATTAATTCACTTGATTTTAATCAACTTTTGTTTTTTTATTCTCTTCTCAAAGATGGGAAAATATTCTCAATGAGTTTTCGGTAATTACTCGCTTTCCGCCCGTTTTTAAAAATATCATGTAAATCTTCAAACATATTTTCAATGGATTTTCCCATCCCTGGAAAACTGGCTTTAATCTAAATAAATTATCTACCAAATTTGAAAATTGCGATTGTTTTAAAAAGTTACCGAATCTATATTACCTAAGTGATAAAAATATTTTGAACTAAATTGGATTAATCACTAAAACAAAAAGTAGATTCGGAAATCGCCTAAAGTAGCCATGAACAGTAAAATTTTAATTGCAGATAACGATATAGCCACGCAACAGTCACTCGGCGAGTTTTTAAGTTCAAAAGGATACGACTGCTCGATGACAGCGGATACTAAAGAAGCGATCCACTTTGTACAGTCAGACAATTTTGACATTCTCATTGCCGATGTAAAAATGCCAAAGTGGAACGGATCTGACATTCTTGAGGAAATCCAAAAATATTCGCCGCGAACACTAACAGTCATAACCACCGATTCCGCCACGGTTGAATCCGCCATTGAGGCATTAAGAAAAGGTGCAATCGATTACCTGATCAAACCGCTTGACCTAGAAGACCTCCATCTCCGCTTGAAAAAAATCGCCAAAATTCAGCAAGTACTCCTCGAAAACCAATACCTTCGAAAAGAAGTCCACTCTATCTTCAATCAAAATATCATCATCGGAAATAGTCCAGCAATGAAAAGCGTCTATCACATGATCGATAAAGTTGCCAATTCATCTTCAAATATCCTCATAACCGGAAAAAGCGGAACTGGTAAAGAATTAGTTGCGCGATCGATCCATCAAAACAGTCCAAGAACCAATGCCCCGTTTGTTGCTATCAATTGCGGCGCTATACCGGAGACTCTTTTTGAAAGCGAACTTTTCGGGTTTAAAAAAGGCTCTTTTACCGGCGCAACAATGGACAAAGAGGGCGTTTTCCGTGCAGCAAACGGCGGCACATTATTTCTAGATGAGGTCGGTGAAATCCCAATCCACATTCAGGTAAAATTGCTCCGCGCGATCGAAGAAAAGGAAATCAAACCGATTGGTTCCGCTTCATCTGTTCACGTGGATGCTCGCGTTCTTTCTTCCACAAACCGCGATTTGCTAAAGGAAATCGAGGAAGGAAATTTCCGCGAAGATTTATACTATAGGCTAAACATCATCGAAATTCATCTCCCGCCACTCAGTGAACGCAAAGAAGATATTCCTGTGCTTGTCGAGCATTTTGTACACAAATACAACCAAGAACTGAAACGAAAAGTTCTTGGCGTTGATAACCAAACGATGAAAATCCTCATGAATTATAAGTGGAAAGGCGAAGTCAGAGAACTGGAAAATATGATCGAGCGAGCTGTCCTACTCTGCGAGACGGAATATATCTCATCCAAAGATCTTCCGCCACATGCTGTTGGTTCAGAAACAGGAACGGATTACCCCGACGATCTAAAAGCATCTGTCCACAACTTTGAGAAACAACATATCATCAATATTCTCAGTCGTGTTAATAACGATAAAAACAAATGCGCGGAAATTCTCGGAATCGGTCTTTCTTCTCTTTACCGGAAAATCGAGGAATTAGAAATAAAAATCTGATATTCGCCCGTTCTTCCGTAGCAACAAATTCTTACCTTAATTTAACGGCTGATTTTAACGAAAAATTGCCAGAAAAACGCCAGCGGCGATCGCTGATCCAATAACGCCTGCCACATTCGGTCCCATCGCATGAAACAGAAGATAATTGTCCTTGTCAAACTGGCGCGCAACAATCTGTGAAACGCGCGCAGAATCCGGTACAGCGGATACACCCGCCGAACCGATTAACGGATTTATTTTTTCCTTTAGAAACAGGTTCATGATTTTGGCAAAGAGAACACCGCTGAAAGTGGCAACCGCAAACGAAAAAAATCCAAGGAAGAAAATTTCCAGCGAGCGTGGTGTCAGAAACCCAACATTTACGCCATTGACAAACCGAACTGCCTGCGTGCTAGCTCCAACCGAAAACGCTAAAATAATCGTGCAAATATCGAGAAGTGCACTGCCCGCCGTTTTAGCCAATCGGTCAGTTACGCCACATTCTTTCAGCAAATTCCCCAGCATTAACATTCCAACGAGACTCAGCGAACCCGGCGCAATCAATGCGGAAATGACCACAACAATAATCGGGAAAAGAATTTTTTCCGTTTTGCCGACTTTTCTTGGCGGTTTCATCCGAATCCGACGTTCTGCATCGGTCGTCATCAATTTCATGATTGGCGGCTGAATGAGCGGCACCAAAGCCATGTACGAATATGCCGCAATAGCAATTGGCCCCAGCAGATGAGGTGCTAAAATTGATGAAAGAAAAATCGAAGTCGGACCGTCCGCTCCACCAATAATACCTATCGATGCGGCTTCTTTACTACTAAAACCGAGAACAAGGGCGCCAATATACGTTATAAAAATTCCGACTTGCGCCGCCGCTCCCAGTAATAATGATTTCGGATTCGATATCAACGATGAAAAATCGGTCAACGCACCAATTCCCAGAAAGATTAGCGGAGGAAATATTCCTGAAGTCACCCCCCAATAAAATAAACTGAATACACTATTCTGCGGAAATCCGTTTGCAATTGAATCATATACACCAATCGGCAAACCAGAAATTGTCGGCATATTTCCGACGATAACGCCGAATCCGATTGGCAACAACAATAACGGCTCATAATTTTTAGCAATAGCCAAAAATATCGCAATTCCGCCAATGATAATCATGAGAATGTTTCCCAATGTCAGATTCGCAAATCCGGTTGTTGAGAAAACCTTTTCAAGAATTTCCACTTAATTCCCTTCGCTATCCCAAAATGATGAGGACATCGCCTTCATTGACTGAATCGCCAGCCTTGACGAAAATTTCTTTGACGATGCCATCTTTGCTTGACTGGATTTCATTTTCCATTTTCATAGCTTCCATAATGATAACGCATTGTCCCGCACGGATATTGTCGCCTTCTTTGACATGAATTTTCTGAATCAAACCCGGCAACGGCGCTAGCACGCTTGTAGCATCCACAATAGATTTAGGTTTGTGCAATGTTGGTTCCGGAGCGCCGCCAACCGTTTTCTGAGCGGCTTCGGTTTCACCTATCATTTCAGAACGGTTCAGTTTTGGCTTGATGTCGGAGACTTGTTCGATCCCAATGTCTTTCAAGCCAACCTGATATTTTTTACCGTTGACCGTTAACACGGCTTCATACGCGTTAAATTCGCTGATGACAACCTCATATTCCTTGCCATTTATTTCCAACTGGAGTTTTTTCTCTTTCATCTTTATTTCCTTAGACCGCTTAGTCTTTGTCCAACTTTATAACCCATCTTCCATACATTCTGCTGACTACCGTGAACGAAAGTTATCTCGCTTTGAAGCGGCTCAAAGTGAATCTTCCTATAACATTCGATCGCCGTCGCAATAGCGACTAAATCGTCTTCCGGAATGTCCACAACTGGTGTAACCGAAACGAACTCATCTGCCTCTTTTTCTAAGTATTCTTTAAGCGCCCGCCTTTTTGCGGAAACTTCTACCAGTTTATTGAAGAGAAATAGAACCACCTCAATCAACACCAATCCTGAAAATACGATGAGCAATCCGGCAAAGGCGATCATTGCCCCATTTTGAATTACATTCCCGCTCATTGTTTGCTCCTATAACGGAATATTGCCATGTTTTTTCGTTGGATTATCATCGCGTTTGCTGGATAACATCTCAAGAGATTTGATCAGTTTGTATCTTGTAATTTTCGGCTCGATCACCTCATCTATATACCCTTTGGCGGCGGCAACATACGGATTGGCAAATTTATCCCGGTATTCTTCGACTTTTTTGGCAAATTTTTCTTGCGGATTTTCCGCCTCTTTTATTTCTTTGGCAAAAATGATCTCGCTGGCGCCTTGTGGGCCCATAACGGCGATCTCAGCCGAAGGCCACGCAAAACTATAGTCGCCGCGAAGTTGCTTGGAATTCATGACACAAAACGCGCCGCCATAACCCTTACGAGTGATGACTGTAATTTTAGGGACGGTCGCTTCCGCATAGGCGTAGAGCAATTTGGCGCCGTGTTTGATGATGCCGTTAAATTCCTGAATTGTACCGGGCATGAACCCGGGAACATCTTCAAAAGTAACGATCGGAATGTTAAAAGCATCGCAGAATCGGACAAATCGTGCGGCTTTATTCGACGCATTGCTGTCCAAAACGCCCGCCAATACTTTCGGCTGATTCGCTACAATGCCGACCGATTTCCCGTTCAGTCGTCCAAAACCGATTAGAATGTTCGTCGCATAAAGTTCCTGAACTTCCATAAATTCGCCTTTATCGAGAACCTTTATCAGAATATCCCGCATGTTGTAGGGCTTGTTAGGATTGTCAGGGACTACATAGTTAAGATCTTCCTCGATGCGGTCCACCGAATCATCGTTCCGATTGATCGGCGTCTCTTCCATATTATTCTGCGGTAAAAAAGTGATCAACCGGCGAATATCGGCGAACAAACTTTGCTCGTCATTATAAGTAAAATGGGTGATACCACTCTTGGTCGCATGAACGTCGGCTCCGCCCAATTCATCGGCAGACACATCTTCATGCGTAACGGTTTTGACAATTTTCGGACCGGTCAGAAACATATATGCTGAATTTCTGACCATGAAAACGAAATCGGTCAATGCCGGAGAATACGCAGCACCGCCAGCGCATGGGCCGACGATCGCGCTGATCTGCGGAATCACTCCCGAATACAACACATTTCTCAAGAATATTTCGGTATATCCGGCTAAAGAATCCACGCCCTCTTGGATTCTGGCGCCTCCGCTATCATTGATGCCTATGACGGGAGCGCCAACTTTAGCCGCCATTTCGAGAACTTTAACGACTTTCTCGCCGACAACTTTCGAAAGCGAACCGCCGAAAACCGTAAAATCGAACGAATAAACAAAAACCAATCGGCCATGAATCGTTCCATAACCCGTAACGATGCCATCGCCCATAACCTGCTTTTCTGCCATGCCAAAATCGATACATGTATGCGTTCGAAACATATCAATTTCTTCAAAACTGCTCTTATCAAGAAGAAGGTCAATACGTTCACGCGCGGTCAGTTTACCTTTTTGATGCTGTTTTTTGATCGCATCTTCCCCACCGCCAAGATGCGCCTTTTCTATTTTCTCTTTTAACTCAAGAATTTTTCTCTCACTACTCATTCACTTCTCCTGCTATCTGACAAATTTCCGTTAGCACTTTTCCGGATGATTTGGGATGTAAAAAGGCAATCTTCGACCCATTAACACCATCTCGGGGCAACTCATCGATCATAGAAACATTCATTCCCTTAAAAAATGCGATCTCATCTACGATCCCATCGCTTCGATATGCGATATGATGAAGACCCTCACCTCGCTTTTCGATAAACTTTGCTATCGGGCTTTCTGGCGAGGTTGGCTCAAGCAATTCAATACGCACTTCACCAATTTGGAAAAGCGCGGTTTTGACTTTTTGCTCCGGAACTTCTTCAATTCCAATAAACTCGAGTCTTAAAATATCCCGGTAAAATGGAACCTGCTGGTCAAGCATAGACACCGCAATTCCAATATGATCAATCTGTTTTATCATAACCAATTACTCTCTCTTAAAAATAGGTTAATTTTCCCGTTAATCAAAGAATAGGGACCATTTTTTTTCCGATAGACAGCATCGACCCACTTGTCAAGTCTATTCTCAAAATCATATTTCTGATTGATATAAGCAGACACTTTTTGGGTAAAAATTTGCCTAATTTCGGATTTGAGCCGACCTTTACGTTTATTTTGAAGAAAACCGTTATTAGAAATCTTTAAAACATAAGCATCAATAGCAGTTAACAGTTCATCGATTCCTTCATTCATCGATGCCGCTGTCATCACGACAGGCTTGATTTTTTCCGGTTGATCGGCAAATTGAATTCCGAGAACATATTCAATCTCGGCTTTGAGTTTCATTGCACCATCCCGATCCTTTTTATTAACGACAAAAATATCGCCAATTTCCATCACTCCCGCTTTCATTGCCTGAATTTCGTCGCCAAGCCCCGGAACCAAAACCAACAAAACAAGATCAGAAAGTCCGACAACCTCGATCTCAGTCTGCCCAACTCCGATTGTTTCGACAGCAATCAGATCGAACCCGGCGGCATCCAGAACTTTAATCGCATCGCGAGTTGCCTGCGCGACGCCGCCCAAATGCCCGCGCGATGCCATCGACCGGATAAATACACCTTCATCTGTGGCGTGACTCTGCATTCGCAGGCGATCCCCCAAAATCGCTCCACCAGAAAACGGCGAACTCGGATCGACTGCAATAACGGCGACTTTTTTTTGTCTATGTCTTTCGATTTCAATGATTTTATCCAGTAGCGTGCTTTTCCCTGCACCGGGCGGACCGGTAATTCCCCAAACCTGAGCATTGCCACAATGCGGATACAACGCGTCAATAAGTTTCTCTTTTTCCGGTCGGTTGTTCTCAATCCAACTGATAGCTCGCGCTATCGCACGAACATCGCCCTTAAGAATCCTTTCCGCAAGATCGTTCACCGACTGACTCGCTCCCGATTAGCTTCGATAAATTGAATGACATCAGAAATTGGAGTTCCGGGCGTAAAAATGATTTCAATGCCGTTATCTTTAAGTTGCGGAATATCGACATCGGGAATCACGCCGCCTCCAAAAACAATAATATCGCTTGCCTGCTGTTCCCGCAAAAGCCGAACGACTTTTGGAAATAATTCGTTATGCGCGCCGGACAAAAGGCTAAGTCCAACAAAATCCACGTCCTCCTGAATCGCCGTTTTGACGATCGCTTCCGGAGTCTGACGAATGCCAGTATAAATAACCTCATAACCGGCGTCTTTCAAGGCTCGGGCGACATACTTTGCTCCACGATCATGTCCGTCAAGACCGGGTTTTGCGATAAGTATTCGAATGATTTTCTTCACGACATCCTCCCTATAAAACGATCGATTCTTGATACTCGCCGAATTCTTCTCGAAGAACGTTGCAGATTTCGCCGAGAGTTGCATATTCACTCACTGCGTCGAGTATCAGCGGCATCAGATTGACTTCCGGATGTTTCGCGCCTTCCCGAAGTTCGTTCAGGCAGGATTTGACTGTGCTGGCATTCCGAATTTTCCGCACTTCAGCTATTTTTCGGATTTGAACATTTCTGAGTTCAGGATCGACTTTTAAGATTTCCTTCGGCGCTTCTTGTTCAACGGTAAATTTATTTACACCGACGATAACACGCTCTCCGCTTTCGACTTCGCGTTGATATTTATAGGCGGCGTCTTGAATTTCCTTTTGAACAAATCCGTTCTCAATCGCACGAACCATCCCGCCAAATTCTTCGATTTTGTCAATATAATTCCAAACATCGGATTCTATTTTGTCAGTCAAACTCTCAACCAAATATGATCCGGCGAGCGGATCGATACTGTTTGTCACGCCTGATTCATAGGCGACAATCTGCTGAGTCTTGAGCGCGATCCGAACGGCGTCTTCAGTCGGCAAACCCAAAGCTTCGTCTCGCGAATTCGTGTGAAGGCTCTGCGTTCCGCCAAGCACTGCCGCCAATGTCTGAATAGCGATGCGAACTATATTGTTATCCGGCTGTTGCGCCGTCAATGTGCTCCCGCCCGTCTGCGTATGGAATCGGAGCATCATCGACTTTGGGCTTTTGGCATGAAATTTTTCCTTCATAATCTTTGCCCAAATTCGGCGAGCCGCCCGAAACTTCGCCACTTCTTCCAACAGATCGTTGTGCGAATTAAAGAAAAACGACAAGCGATCCGCGAAGGCATCAACATCCATCCCCGCTTTTACTGCGGCTTTGACATATTCGATTCCATCCGCCAGCGTGAATGCAACCTCCTGAACTGCCGTTGATCCGGCTTCTCGAATATGATATCCGGAAATGCTGATCGTATTCCACTTCGGCACTTCCTGCACACAATATTCAAAAATATTAGTGATTAGTCTAAGTGATGGTTTCGGCGGGAATATATAAGTACCGCGCGCCATGTATTCTTTAAGAATGTCGTTTTGAATAGTACCGTTTATTTCTTGCTTGGAAATACCCTGCTTCTCCGCAACCGCAATATACATGGCAAGTAGAACCGCTGCCGGCGCGTTGATCGTCATGGATGTCGATACTTTATCCAACGGAATACCGTCAAACAGGATTTCCATATCCTTGAGAGTGTCTATGGCAACGCCAACTTTTCCGACTTCGCCTTCCGAGTGAGGATCGTCGGAATCGTAGCCGATCTGCGTTGGTAAGTCGAAAGCGATGGATAAACCGGTTTGTCCCTGACTCATCAAAAATTTATATCGCTGGTTGGATTCCTCCGCCGTTCCGAATCCTGCGTATTGCCGCATCGTCCAGAATCGACCGCGATACATTGTCGGCTGAACGCCGCGCGTGAATGGATATTCGCCGGGAAAACCTAATTTTTCCGAATATTCGGCGTCAGTAGTAATAGAAGGCAAATGAACGCGTTCAACCGGAATCCATGAACCCGTCATGAATTCTTTTTTACGTTCCGGATTTCTATCCGTCACTTTTTTAACAGTACCGGATTCCCAGGATTTCCGCTGATCTTCTAAGTGTTTACTTTCAGGCATAAATCATTCTCCTCGGTGTGCATATCAGGTAACTTTGGTAAATCCTCGCAAACGGTGTAAGGAATTTTTCTGGTTAAACATCTCGAACTTACCTGATCCAAAATCACTTAAGAAATTAAAGATAACGTCGGAAAAAAACAATAGCCGCAACTACGGTATAACCGACTGTGAACATTCCATTTTGGAAAAGTCGTGGACAGATTCATATAGGAAATCTGGAAATCTTGATCAATTTAGTTCTCATCTATTATTTTCCCTCCAAAACAAGCCCATTTGGGAGACTCCTGATCAAATTCTTTTAGTTAATTCCATCTTTTTCACATTTAGCCTGCTTAATTCATAAACCGCAGAGTTAATAGAGAGGACGCAGTCCCGACCGTTCGGGATTTTAATTTCTTTTTTATTTTGTTAAGTTCCACTTCGTTGTTGATTTAACTATTTGTAATTAATTATTCTCTGTATTCTCCGCGTGCTCAGCGGTGATTTATTCAGGTTAGAAATATATCGTTGCATTTGTTTTAAAATCACTCTACTTTAGCGGCAAGCAAATATGATGAAATTTCTGTTTCAAGATACATGGCTTCCTTGGATTCAAACGCACCGGATGTTGCTGGGTCTTCTCGGTGGTCTGTCAATTCTCACCTTCTTCGGCACTTTATTGGTTATTCCAATTATCCTCGCCAAGATGCCAGCGGATTATTTCGTACGGGAAGTTCACAGAGAAAAGCACAGAACGGGATTTTACCAAACAGTTCATTATTTTCTTCTGATTCTTAAAAATCTTATCGGCGTTCTATTTCTCGTCACAGGTTTTGCAATGTTGTTCATTCCAGGGCAGGGCGTATTGACGATTCTCATCGGCATTTCATTGATGAACTTTCCGGGAAAGCGCCGGCTCGAGAAAAAGATCGTTCAGAAACCGTCTGCACTTTCAGCGATTAACTGGATACGATCGAAAGCCGGTAAAGGGCATCTAATCATCGTGAATTCGGATCGTTGACCTGTTGCTATTTCTGTTTTCGGCGTTTAAACGGTGAAAGTAAAAGAAATAATCCGAGCAGGATCAGAACGACCGGCCAATATGTAAAAGATACACAAAAACCGACATAAAAAATGACTGCGATTAAGATAAGGATCAATCCGGGCACATATAATTTACTTCCTTCTTCCGCGAGTAGAAACATGAATAAAAATCCGATTCCCGGCGCCAGAATAAATGTCGGCCAGAGTTCCACGATATTCCGCCAGTCCGTCACTTCGAGATAAAGAAATAGCGCACCGATTATCAACAAAATCGATGCAGGCATGAGCAGACCGTAATTCTTCGTGTTTTGCAAAAATCCAATAACAAAGAGAAATCCGGCGCCAATGAGGATCATCGGCCAGATAACATTCCATCCATAATGGCTTCGCTGGACAAAAAAGAGGAAAATACCCATCAAAATCAGGAACACACCCAGGACAAAATTGGATGACGACTCGCGTTGACTCATCTTTCCCTCCTTCTGAAAAATGAATCAAGCCCTTTATTCAAGGGCTTGATTCCAGTTAATATTCTTGCCGACATCGAAATGCCAAAAACTTATGCGATTGTCACTTTCGCATCTAAATAGACATCTTGTACAGCATTCATGATCTCGATGCCTTCTTTCATCGGTTTCTGAAATGCCTTGCGGCCAAGAATTAATCCCATGCCGCCAGCGCGTTTGTTGATTACCGCCGTTTTAACGGCTTCAACCAAATCGTCCTCGCCGGAAGCACCGCCGGAATTGATCAATCCTGCGCGTCCCATGTAGCAACCTGCAACCTGATAACGCGTCAGATCAATCGGATGATCGGTGGTGAGTTTTTCATAAACCTTTTTGTTTGTCTTTCCGAATTTCAACGCTGTGAATCCGCCATTATTTTCGGGAAGTTTCTGCTTGATGATGTCCGCTTCGATCGTTACGCCCAGATGATTCGCCTGATTAGTCAGATCAGCGGCAACATGATAATCCTTTTCCTCGGTCTTGAAAGCATTATTTCTCAGATAGGTCCAGAGAACCGTAGCCATGCCGAGTTGATGCGCACGTTCAAATGCTTCACTAATTTCTATAATCTGCCGACGGCTTTCTTGCGAACCGAAATAGATCGTCGCACCGACAGCAACGGCACCCATATCGAAAGCCTGATCTACGCTGGCAAAAAGCGTCTGATCGTGAATATTCGGGTAAGACAGCAATTCGTTATGGTTGATCTTTAGGATGAATGGAATCTTGTGCGCGTATTTCCGTGCGACCATTCCCAAAACGCCAAGCGTCGAAGCGACAGCATTGGCACCACCTTCAATGGCAAGCCGAACGATATTTTCAGGATCGAAATAAATCGGATTCGGTGCGAATGACGCGCCAGCCGAATGTTCAATTCCCTGATCAACGGGAAGAACCGACAAATAACCTGTTTTTGCTAACCGTCCGGTATTGTACATCACCGCCATATTCCTTAACACAGGAATCGGCCGGTCACTATTTAAATGAATTCTATCCAAGAAATCCGGACCGGGTAAATGCAAATCTTCTTTCGCAATCGTTGTGCATTTGTGATTTAACAGGAATTCAGCATCCTTACCTAATAATTTTTCAATGTCATGTCTCATCATTACCTCCAATATTAAAACTGCGGAAAGATACAAAAAATATCTATCAAATTGAATGAATATTTCTTCCAATAAAGAAATTGAATACATGGAAAATATTTGAATCTATAGAGAAATAAATCTTGCAAGTGTTCTAAATTGTTATTAATTTCATTTTGTAATGATTACAAACATGGAACAAATAAAGAATCGTTTAGAAAAGCAAGGAATCAAGCCGACCTATCAACGGTTGCGGATTCTCGAATTTCTGATGTTGGCTGAAAATCATCCGAACGCCGAAACAATCTACGAAAACATCGTAAAGATTATACCGACGATATCTTGTACGACGGTTTATAACACGCTAAATCTTTTCGTTGAAAACACTTTGATTCATGGGATTACAATAACAGGAGTCGAAATCCGATATGGAATAGGTAAAGCGGATCATCACCATTTTCTCTGTAAAAAGTGCGGAAAAATTTACGATATTGAAGTTCATTGTCCGTTTGTGGATGGTGTAACCTCGGAAATAAACGGTCATCAAATTCAGGAAATTCACGGCTATTTTAAAGGTATTTGCAAAGATTGCCTTCAATCGTAAAAATGTCACACAAGGAAAATAAAATGAAAGAAAAAATAACAAAAGTCATAGAATCTATTCGTCCATATCTTCAGGCAGACGGCGGAGATGTCGAACTCGTCGAAATCACTGAAGATGGCGTCGTTAAAGTGCGTTTGACCGGCGCTTGCGGCGGCTGTCCCATGAGCACTTACACTCTTAAGATGGGAATTGAAAGCAAATTAAAATCTGAAATTTCGGATGTTATATCTGTTCAGCAAGTTGCTTAAACAATCGTAAACCGAAAATCGGAATATCGATTACCTCGAAGAGATTAAAACACATTCATTGATAGCGCCGATCATTTAACTAAGAAAGGATAAGAGATAATGAAAAGTTTGAAAGGAACCCAAACCGAAAAAAATCTGCTGATTGCTTTTGCCGGCGAATCCCAAGCACGAAATCGCTACACCTATTTTGCATCACAAGCAAAGAAAGATGGATTTGAGCAGATCGCATGGATTTTCAGTGAAACTGCCGATAATGAAAAAGAACATGCAAAACGTCTGTTCAAGTTTCTCGAAGGTGGCGAAGTCGAAATTCAGGCGGTATTTCCATCTGGCTTGATTGGTGAAACTAAAGACAATTTACAATCCGCCGCCGAAGGTGAACATTACGAATATTCAACAATGTATCCGGAATTTGCGAAAATCGCCAATGCCGAGGGTTTTACGGAAATCGCTCAGGTTTTCAAATCCATCGCTATTGCGGAAAAACACCACGAAGAAACTTTCCTTGCCCTTCGCGAAAACATACTCAAGGAGCGGGTTTTCGAACGGGAAGAGATAGTCGTTTGGAGATGCCGAAACTGCGGATATATTCACGTTGGCAAAAAGGCCCCGGAAAAATGTCCGGCTTGCGCCCATCCGAAAGACTATTTTGAACTTTTGGCGGAAAACTACTAAATTTAATTGTTTATTGATACGGAAAGTCTAAGCAGTCACATGAAAAATTTTAACAAAGGAGAAAAAATGCAAAAATATGTCTGCACCGTTTGTGGTTATGTTTATGATCCCGAAAAGGGTGACCCAGATAATGATATCAAAAGAGGAACCGCTTTTGAAGATCTCCCCGACGGGTGGGTTTGCCCGCTTTGCGGCGCTGAAAAAGAGGATTTCGAACCCGTGGAGGATTAAATGCCGCTTCAGCAACTGACGCCGGATATTTTCTTCGTCGGCGCACGCGATTGGGATAGGCGATTTTTCGATGAGCTCATCCCGCTTCCCGACGGTACGACCTATAACGCGTATTTAATCAAAGGCTCTGAAAAGATTGCATTACTCGATACCGTCGATCCTGTAAAAGAACATGTTTTGCTATCGAATCTGGAAAATTTAAATCTCCCGCTAATCGATTATGTCATCTCGCATCACGCGGAGCAAGATCATTCCGGAACGATTCTCGCGGTTTTAAAAAAATATCCGATGGCAAAAGTTGTCACAAACGCAAAGTGTCGGACACTCTTGTCCGAACATTTGCTGATTCCCGACGACAAGTTTATCGTCATTAAAGACCGCGAAACGCTCTCACTCGGCGATAAGACGCTTCAATTCATTTTTACGCCATGGGTGCATTGGCCGGAAACGATGTCCACTCTTCTTCTTGAAGACGGAATTTTATTCCCTTGCGATTTCTTTGGCTCGCATTTAGCAACGAGCGAAGTATTTGCTACCGATCCGGCGAAAGTCTATTCGTCAGCCAAGCGTTATTATGCCGAAATCATGATGCCGTTTCGTTCGATCGTGCGTCAAAATCTAGAGAAAGTCAAATCTCTTAACGTGAAAATGATCGCGCCCAGTCACGGTCCGGTTCATCGCGACCCGAACTTTATCCTCTCGGCTTATGAAGACTGGACATCAGATCGAGTCAAGAATGAGGTTGTTATTCCGTATGTTTCGATGCACGGAAGCACGGAAGCAATGGTTAACTATCTCATTGATCGGTTAATCGAGCGTGGCATAGCCGTTCAACCATTTAATTTGTCCAAAACTGACATCGGTGAATTAGCGATGGCGCTTGTCGATACTGCAACGGTCGTCGTCGGATCGCCAACAGTTATTCTCGGAGCTCATCCGCTCGCGGCTTATGCAGTTTTTCTAGCGAATTTCCTCCGGCCGAAAGCCCGCTACCTCTCGATTGTTGGAAGTTACGGTTGGGGCGGCAAAATGATCGAGCAATTGTCTGGCATGATTGGAAATCTGACTGCGGAAATTCTTCCGCCTGTGATCGCAAAAGGCTATCCGAAAGACGCAGATTTTCAGGCACTTGTCGGTCTCGCTGATCAAATTCTTGAAAAACATCATCACCTTTCGTAAGGAGGAATCGATGGGAATTTTCAACGTAAAGGATATCTTTAAGATCGCTGTAAAAATCGAGGAAAGAGGCGAAAAGTTCTATCGTGAAACTGCTAAACTTTTGAATTCTCCGAAAGTTGTCCAACTCTTCAACAAACTCGCCGATGACGAGGCTCAGCATCGCGTAACTTTCGCAAGAATGGCTGAAAAACTGGGCGAGACCGTTCAGACGGAAAACCTGCAAGATGAGTTTTACGCCTACCTGAAGGCTTACACGCAAAATCTCATCTTCGATGATGCATCGGACGATTTCTCAAAAATCAAAGACGCCAGAACCGCTCTCACTTTCGCAATCGATAAGGAACTTGATTCGGTTCTGTATTACACCGAAATTAAAAATCTGATTCCAGTCAGCGAACATGCTTTCGTAGATGAAATTATCAACGAGGAACGGCGTCACGTCGTCAACCTCTCTATACTTCGGAAAGCGCTATCAGACTGAACTGAAAAAACCGATACTTTTAAGGGCAGGTTGTTGAATTTGACTTGCCCTTTTCAATTTAGCGTGAAAAACAGATGACTCTCGAGGAAATTAGGACAAATTGCCAGAATCTAAAAGGTGCAAGGAAAGACTTCCCTTTCGATGACAAAACCCTTCTTTTTAAAATCGGCTCAAAAATGTCTGCGCTCATCTCACTGAACGCCAAAGAGATCAAAGTCAATTTAAAAGGAGAATTTCAATGGTCGGCTCGTCGTTTTTGAAGAATCAAAACCACATCACACAAGCGTTATTAGCAACGACTTTTACGTATTTAATGACTGTGCTGGGCGCGGCGGTAATTTTTCTCTTCAAAAGTATTCGTCGAAAAATTCTCGACGGGATGCTTGGCTTTGCCGCCGTATTTGCCGCCGCAACTGTGATTTTAGTTCAGCCGATACTTCCTTATGCTATGTCATTTGCCGCCGGAGCGATGATTTTTGTCGTCGTTGAGGAGCTCATCCCAGAATCCCAGATGGAAAAGAACACCGACGTCGCTACAACGGGCGCAATGATCGGTTTTGCTTTTATGATGGCATTAGATGTAGCCTTTGGGTAACTTACTTTGACATGAATCTTATTAACCCGTTCTTCGTATAAACAACCAAAAAGTCAGAATAGGACAATATAAATGAAGTTTAAAAGTATCATCCAGTTTCAGTTTGTTGCATGGCTTGGAACCTTTGTAAATCTTGGAACACTCTGGCTTCTGCACGGAAAATTCAAAATTCCCGTGCCGATTGCCGGCGCCTGTGCAATCGAAGTGGCAATTCTTCATAATTTTACATGGTACTACCTGCACACATGGAGAGATCGGGTTGAGCATACATTGCTGGATTACTTCCGCCGGTTGTGGAAATATAACCTAATCACCGCCGGAATCGATTTTTTGATCAACCTTGGAATTCTTTGGACATTGACTCATTTTTTAAATTTTCACTATCTACTTGCTGACATTCTTGGCATGGTACCCGGGCCTTCCTCCAAAATATTCGTCAACGATTTAATCATTTTTAAAAAGCCGAAACTCGAATCGAAAAACAATTAGAAAGAATATTCGATGGAAAATCAACAGAAAGCCAAACGCATCATTAACACACTTACCGGCCCGTGGGAGAAACGAAATCTTCCGAAAATGGCCGCGGCGCTTCCTCGGTGGGTCACTTCCGATCACCTGACAATTCTGGGAATTATCGCCGCATTCGTCATCAGTCTGGGTTATATCCTGACTTGGTATTCGACTTGGTGGCTGATGCTCGCCAACTTCGGATTTTTACTTCACTGGTGGGCGGACAGTCTCGACGGAACGCTGGCGCGCGTGCGTCATACCGAGCGCGAGCAATATGGCTATTTTGTCGATCATATCTGCGACGCTTTTTCGACGGTTATAATTCTCGTGGCTTTCGGTTTTTCACCACTGATGCGGCTGGATGTCGGTCTTTTTCTCATAATCGGATATTTGATGCTGAATATCTACACACATGTCGGCGCTTACTCCAAAGGTATTTTCCGTCTCAGCTACGCCAAATTCGGGCCGACGGAAGTTCGCATTCTCGTTGTACTGGTCAACACTCTTCTGGTTTTCTGGAATCCGGTCATTTTTAATCTAAATGGGAATTCGTGGTCAGTCGTGGATGTCGCGGGCGGATTTATCGCTGGATTATTCTTTATTGTTTTCGTCATTGTTTCCATCATCGACGCAATCAAATTAGATCGTCTCGATCGCGCGAAACGGAAAGCCGCAGAGAAATAGCACCCGACCATTCACTGACGAACAGTTGACCGACGCAGGGAAATATCGATATCCATCCGCGAGTCGATAGTGCAATCGACGAAATATATTTGACAATAAATTTTACAAGGGTTACCGACTTTATGAAAAAGAAATCGCTTAATACTTTCTGCCACCAACAATTGATAGAATATAGGTCAACGCTTAAACCTTTATCCATTGAGGCTTTACCAGATTTATTCTTTTTCCGCCCAATTGCCTACCTGCTCGTCAAAGCCATGCAGGCACGGCCCATAACACCCAACCAAGTTTCCACAGCTGCGATTTTTACTGGGATAAGTGGCGCCTACTTTATTTCACAGGGCACTCCTCAAAGTTATCGCACCGCTGGTTTTTGCTACTTGGCAACGGTCCTTTTAGACTGCAGTGACGGTATGCTGGCGCGTTTGAAAGGTGGCGATACGCTATTAGGGCGCATCGTGGATGGCACTATCGACTATATCAACGGAGCAGCACTTTTCCTGGGTATCGGCTTGGCTTTGCAACAGACCAATTGGCAATTTCCATTGACACTTTGGTTAATTACGTTGCTGACTCTGCTTTCGATGTTATCACACTCCATAGCAATAGACTATCAGCGCAGCCAATATATGTTGCAGGTGCTTGGCCGGCGCAATTCTATTCGTCATGACATAGAACTTTATCGGGCTGAACAGAAACGCCTTAAAAGCGGTGGCGGACAGTATCTAACGCGTTTTCTGATTTGGATATATTTACTCTATTGCAATATCCAATCGGTTTTCGAGCGCCAACCGCGAAAATTATACGAACCTACAACTTATCACAGGCTCAATCGTTACACGCTACGGATTTGGCTCAATATAGATCAGAGTAGCCACTACTTAATCTTGATTTTGAGTTTATGGTTCTTTGACTTGCGCCTTTTTATCTGGTATAATTTGATTTTCGCTAACTTGTTGTTTGTCATAATGTTATTTATCCAAAAAGCCGTCAACGCTAAACAAAAAACGATCTAAATATGCTTGGTTCATCTGCAATTCCTCACAACATTCTTGTCACCGGAGCAATCGACAAAATATATTTGTGTCCCAAATTTCGGATGATATAACCATACTTCATACTCACCTGGCGATAAAAAATCAAAACGACATGCGCCTTCTTCGTTTGTCGTAAGCGAATAACCCTTTCCCAAAGTGATCCAAACGTTACTAAGAGCCGAATCATTGGCCGTTACGTTCAGGTTTAAAAAACCTTCTGGCAGACGACGGTCTTTGCCGATTTCCTTCAGAAACGCCGTCAAAATCGCGACTGAGATTCGATTTAACTCACTCTCATAAGTCATGATTTTCTCCTTTTCGGAATTGCCAAACCAGTTAAAGTCCATGCTAATCGCCGCGCGATTCGTCTTTTGAATTTCAATCGCATTGGAAACGGATATTTTATCGGACGACGATTCTGACGCCCCTGCAATAAGCGAATCGGTCATGGCTAAAATGCGTCTGCCAGATTCGCTTCCCGAGTAAAATCCGCCAACAAAAAGAGGCGCGTCAGCATTCCAGTGTCCGAAATTCAACCGTAAATAACAGCCGCCTTCTCGAAACCGGTTACTGATTTCGACGCGTTTTTCACGACTGAGCGTCTCGTCTTTTTGTCGGACAAAATAGACTTTCGCACCCGCTTGTGTAAAAATCGCTCCAACTTTCTCTGCCAAACGCAAATTCAGGTCGGAACTTGTGAGACCATTCGATGCGACTGCGCCTTTTTCTATTCCGCCGAACGCCGGATCGAGAACCAGCACAAAATCCTGCAAAACGCCATTGGCGATCTTTTGAAGAGGAAAAAGATGAAAAGTCGATTTTCCATCATCGATAATGACATTTCCCGAGCCGCCCCAAAATCCATTTGCGCAAATCGAAGCCGTATACTCGCCAACAGATAACCCTGGAAAGAAAAAATAACCATCGGCATTCGTCGTGTCCGAAATGGCTTCCGGCAGAATCGTCACGATTGCACCAGCAACCGGCAATGAATCCTGAGCCGCGACGACCTGACCTTCAAAGAGCGTTACGTTCGTATCGGCGAATGTTACGTTTATATTCTTCTCCGCATTCCCGGACCGGAAAACAATCTGAGCAGTTGCTGGTTCGTCCGGCGAATCCAGATACACCCTTGCCTTTCCGTCTCGGATCGGCGCATGTGACACATTCAGCTTTCCGCAATCAGTAAAAACTAAGATCACATCGTCGTCCGCAACAGATTGCCAGCTAGAATCGAGCGCAGAAATTTCGATGGCAATCCGGCTCTTTCCATCAGCCGGTACTCTGTCTGTTGTAGGAGTCGCGAGAATTTCCATCGCAGGTGACGCCACGCGGAAAAAACTTTTCTTCGGAAGATTATGGTTGCCAAAAAAATTCGTCACTTCAGCCCGAACCGAATGCTGTCCGTTCTTCAGCGGATATTCCGGACGATGAACGATTAAGTTCTGCTCTGACAAATATGTTGCGGGCTTCAGTGTGTCATCAAGGAAAAAGGAGACCGATCTGCTGAAAACCTGTTCTCGCGACAACATCCACGATTTCCGCTCGTGATGTCCGTCCGAAACGCTCATTTGTATGATCGGCTGTTTATCCACTACGGTCGAATCCGGCTGAGGTTGCAGTAATTTTGCATCGGGAATTCCCGCCGCCGCCCACTGACAAATTCCAATAAATATTGCATACGCCTCTATCCTATTGTACTTTGGATTGTCAAGCATCTTTTCCTCTTTCGGATTGGAAAAAAAAGAAGATTCGAGTAAAATTCCCGGCACTTCTAACTGTCGCAGAACACCGAATCCTTCAGGATACATTAGATGATCCGAGATTAAGCCTGTTCCAATCACATCCGGGAGTCGTAAATATTCGTTCAGATTCATCAGAACATAACGCGCGATATCCAAGCTCACCGGTGAGAAATCCGCGTCGCCATGATACCATGTGGATGCGAAATTTGTATTCGGATTATTGCTTGCGTTATGATGCAGAGAAATGAACATGTCGACTCGGTTTCGATTAGCGATTACCGCACGGTCTTTAAGACTAATATCAATGTCAGCAACACGTGTCAGAATAACATTTGCACCGGCTTGTTCCAGAAATTCTTTCAGATATAAAGCAACACGGAGATTCATTTCTGCCTCACGAACGCCAGTTGGTCCACGCTTATAATTAGGAATGTGAGCATCGCCGCCGTGTCCCGGATCTAGACAAAACATCAACCCGGCTACCCATTTGGAATAAGGCGGAGGTTCATAGTTCGGCTTTTGAAGCCGATGCCATGCGCTCGAGCCGCGCCTTTGCCCATAAAATCCGCAACTCTGAATAAACACAAGCAAGCCAATGACAATCCAAGTCCCAATATTCTTCACCATCATTTTCAACATCACGTTTTCCCTCTTTTCATTTTGGAAACTTAGTTCAGAGCAGGATTAAAGACAAGGAGCCCTTAGCGAAAATTCTTCCGTTTAACCTTTAAACATTGTAAAAACGACGAACATTAATAACCGGTATGAAAGTTGGGAGAATTTATATGTCAAAATAAAAATTTCAAATGTATTTCAGGCGAATAATTTAGATTGATACATGAAACCCAAAGTTCGCCACTCCAACCAGGCTCCAAAATACAATCAACCTAATCAATCCGCCGGTGGCGGACAGGCACAATCTACCTAACTCACAAAAATAATCTTGTAGAAAAATTGCGAGAATTGTATATTTATTCGCTTTTATTGTAAATTAATACAGGCTTTAAGATGAAAAAACGTGAGAACAGAATCAGTATTATCCGAAAAATTCTAAAAACCGAACGGATTGACAGCCAAAAAAATCTAAAGAGAAGATTAGAAGAAGAAGGGTTTGAAATTACACAAGCAACATTATCTCGCGATCTGGCGGCGATGAAAGTAATGCGCGTTCCGGATGCTGATAAACGGTATATTTATACATTACCGAATCGTAGCGCAGTTTATCAAACCGCGGATGACAATTCTCCTCTGAATGCCTGTAAATCAATTGCATTCTCTCAAAATCTGGCTATACTCAAATGCCTGCCTTCCTTCGCGTCCAGCGTAGCGATGCTTGTGGACCGACTCGAAATGGAAGCAGTCGTCGGTACTGTCGCCGGAGACGATACCGTGTTAATCGTTCTGCGGGAAGACTGGACGCACAAGCATTTCCTTGACGCGCTTTTCAAACGATTACCGGAACTGCGCGACAGGATTTAGTGCCTTTCATTCGCCAAAACACAATTACAAAAGGATTAAAAAAGGAATGAAATGAAACGGGAAAAAGTTGTTCTTGCTTATAGCGGCGGTCTGGATACGTCCGTTATTCTAAAATGGTTGATCAATCAGGGATATGACGTCGTCTGCTACGTGGCGAATGTCGGACAGAAGGAAGATTTCGATGCGGTTCGAGAAAAAGCGTTGAAAACCGGCGCATCGAAAATCTATATCGAAGACCTCCGTGAGGAATTCGTCTGCAATTACATTTACCCGGCTCTTCGCGCCAACGCAATCTATGAAGGGCGTTATCTTCTCGGAACATCACTTGCCCGTCCCCTAATTGCCAAGCGGCATATAGAAATTGCGATCAAGGAAAACACGCATCGAGTTGCACACGGAGCGACTGGAAAAGGAAACGATCAGGTTCGGTTTGAATTCGCCTATTATGCACTTGACCCGAACTGCATTGTCATTTCTCCTTGGAAAAATCCAGAGTTTTTAGCGGAATTCAAAGGCAGAAGCGACATGATCGCTTATGCGCAAAAATGGGGAATCTTGGTCAAAGCTTCACTCGAAAAATCATACAGTGAAGATGAAAACCTAATGCATATCAGCCACGAGGCTGGAATCCTCGAAGATCCGTCTTTTCGCCCGCCGGAACATATTTTCAGCATGACTTCCACGCTCAAAAACACGCCAAACAAGGAAACGATCCTCGAGATTGAATTCAAAGACGGATCCCCGGTAAAACTCGTTAATCCGGCAACTCATGTCGTCAAAACTGATCCGCTCGAACTTTTCATATACGCTAATGAGATTGGAAGCAGAAATGGTGTCGGAAGAATCGATATTGTCGAAAACCGGTTCGTCGGCATCAAATCACGAGGTGTTTATGAAACTCCCGGCGCGACAATTCTGTGGGCGGCGCATCGCGATCTTGAAGGTATCGCCATGGATAAAGAGGTCATGCATCTCCGCGATATGATGATTCCAAAGTTCTCCGAGTTAATCTATAACGGATTCTGGTTTTCACCAGAAATGGATTTCCTGATGTGCACCATGGAAAAGAGTCAAGAAAAGATCGATGGAACCGTGACCGTTTCAATTTTCAAAGGCAATGTCAACGTCATCGGACGGAAATCTCCAACGTCACTGTATGATCGAGATATGTCGAGCATGGACGTTGAAGGCGGTTACAATGCCGTGGATTGTCAGGGATTTATCCGCATCAACGCCATTCGGCTGAAAGCGCACAATATCGTATTAAAAGAAAAAATGCCATATCAATGGCGCGAAAAGGAATAACACGATGAAACTGTGGCAGAAAGGAACCGCGCTCAATAAGGAAGTCGAGACATTTACAGCCGGAAAGGATTCGGTTCTCGATCACGAATTAGTACCGTTCGACTGTCTTGCTTCGAAAGCACACGCACGAATGCTCGGAAAAATCGGCATCCTCACCGAAACTGAAGTTGCAGATTTACTAAGCGGATTAGATATAATCCTGGAGTTACATGCCAAAGGCCAATTTGAAATCCGACCGGAAGATGAAGATTGTCACACGGCAATCGAAAATTTCCTGATATTGACAATCGGAAAAGTCGGTGAGAAAATCCACACCGGTCGCAGTCGCAATGATCAGGTTCTGACCGCTCTGCGGCTTTACTCCAAAGCAAAAATTGCGGAAATCATCTCCGAAGTTAAAAAACTTGTCGAAGTCATAAGAACATTCGGCGAAAAGAACAGCGACGTCGCCATACCAGGGTTCACACACACCCGAAAAGCCATGCCGTCCAGCGTGATGATGTGGGCGAGCGCTTTTAAGGATGCACTGTCAGACGACCAGGATT
>Ga0210017_1000583_pt1 | contig 31213 bp, 31 predicted proteins | sample CryGeyCG2014_020_FD_183966 | JGI IMG/M metagenome (GOLD analysis project Ga0210017, IMG submission 183966) | Groundwater microbial communities from aquifer - Crystal Geyser CG08_land_8/20/14_0.20 (SPAdes) (version 2) | ecosystem: Environmental > Aquatic > Deep subsurface > Groundwater | place... | reverse complement strand
TTCCTTGGCCCATATCTCGGTATTAGCTGTGGCATTAGCGGCTGTTAAATCTGGAAATAAGCACAAATTGCGCTTTATCAAGTCCTTTCTCTCTATTTAAAAGAGCGAGTTTTGTGACATCCTATTTAGGACTATCTAATACCTTTTTTATTTCTACTACCCAATCCTTCGGCCCTTTCTGCTTATACTCCCATGTATATTTATCTTTGTACTCCACCTCAAACTGATAACGCAATGGTTTGGGGTCATGGTCATTTGTAATTTTCAACGTATCGCCTGGCCCCAAGCTATCCCATGTTTGAAATATCTTTTCATGTCTCTCGAACGGCGGCATCGGCCGCAGGTCTAAGCTTTGTATTTTATTAGCCATATCTCCCTCCTCCTTTATAATTATTGGCTGGTTCTATCCAATGCTTGCTCGATATCTGCAATGATATCGTCAATATGCTCCAGGCCTATTGATAACCGTATAAAATCCGGTGTTATCCCGGCCGCTAACTGTTCCTGTGCTGAAAGCTGGCCGTGAGTAGTGGTCGCAGGATGTATAGCCAAACTTTTGGCATCTCCAATATTAGCAAGATGTGATATCAACTGTAAAGACTCTATAAATTTTTTACCTGCCTCAATACCTCCTTTGATACCAAAAGCCACTAACCCGCTAGCTCCCTTCGATAGATATCTCTTTGCTCTTTCCTTTTCAGGGCTTGAATCTAAGCCGGGATAATGTACCCGGTTAACTTTAGGATGTTTCTCTAAATACCGGGCTACTGCCAATGCATTTTCAGAATGCCTTATCATTCTCAAGTGAAGCGTCTCTAATCCCTGAAGAAAAAGAAACGCATTAAAAGGCGACATAGCTGCGCCTATATCCTTTAAAAGGACAAACCTCGCCTTTGCTATATAAGCCGCGCTGCAAAATACCTCTATAAAATTAATGCCATGATAATTCGGGTCAGGCCCTGCAATCAAAGGAAACTTGCCATTTGCCCAGTCAAATTTACCTGAATCAACTATCAGGCCGCCGATAGATGTGCCATGGCCGCCTATAAATTTAGTAGCTGAATAAACTAATATATCTACTCCAAAATCTATTGGCCTTGCCAGATAAGGGCAAGAGGTGTTGTCTAATATAAACGGTATGTTGTTTTTATGCGCTACTTTGGAAATCCGCTCAAAATCAGCAACATCTAATTGTGGGTTGCCTATTGATTCTGCATAAAGGGCCTTGGTCCTATCTGTTATAGCATGCTGAAACGCCTCAAGGTCATTAGAGTTGACAAACTTTACTTTTATTCCTAAGCGGGGAAAAATATTATTGAATAAGTTATACACCCCGCCGTAAAGATTATTAGATGAAACAATCTCATCGCCTGCCTGAGCAATATTAAGGATCGCAAAACTAATTGCTGCTTGCCCGCTCGCCACTGCCAATGCAGCTACTCCGCCATCTAAAAGCGCAATCCTTTTTTCAAGAACATCTGTAGTAGGATTTGTTATCCGTGTGTATATATTCCCTGGCTCTTTAAGGCCAAAAAGATTAGCAGCATGTTCTGTGCTTTTAAATTGATAGGAAGTGGTTTGATAGATGGGCACAGCCTTTGCGCCTGTTATAGGGTCAGCCTCATAACCACCGTGTAAAACTAATGTTTCAACTTTTAGTTTCGCATTTAATCTGCTCATCATTAACACTCTTTCACGCTAAATAAATTTTTAACTTCCTCAAACAGGACTGTCTTTACCCTCGCCTGCCATATTGTAATAAATTCTTCCTGCTGTTTTTTAGTAGCTGTGCCTACAATACATTTTGTAAAAAGCCCTGACATATCCCCTTTTTGAGGGATATTTTCAGGATGATATGTTACTTTTACTGATTTTTTGTTGTCATCCCTGGTAAATATAAAGGTATTAGGCTCTTCGTTTTTTTCGTCAAAGACAAGTTTATTTTTGCGGACAAATTTTTCTCCCAGGCCGGCAAAACCTGTTTCTGGAGCAGCGCCTGTTATTAAACTTATCACCTGGGACATAGGGCCATTGGCGCCATTATTTACGCTGCCTAAAACCCTCACGCTTATCTCGCCTCTTACTGGCGTCTCATTTCCATATAGCGTTTTTAACGCTTTCTGGGTTATTTTATAGGCGCCTGAAACAGCAGGACAAGAATGCCCGGCTAATTTTACCGCATCAGTATAGGTAAAAATAAACTTCTCATTTTCATCAATAGCGCCTAAAAACACTGCTAAAGGATCTTTTAACTCTATCGGTTCTACGTCATCGTAAAAAGACTGTTTCCACTTCATCTGGCTCTCACACATATGTAGTCACCTCTGACCCCGCCCTTTTGATAATCACGCTTAAATATATTTTCAAAAGGGCTGGATGGTTAAGGAATTGATGTATGTTTTATACCCAATCTTCAGAAAGGATATCACCTTGCAGGCTGACAATAATAGATTTAATGGGTATTTTTCTTTTTGCTGACTCTAATGCCTGTCTGGCTATAGCTACTAAGCCTGCGCAGCATGGCACCTGCATTGTCATCACTGTTAATGTATTGATATTAGCGTCATCTATCAGGGATTTTATTTTCTCAACATACTCGTCCTGTCCTTCATCCAATTTTGGACAGGCAATGGCAATACTTTTACCTTTAAGATAATCCTTATGAAAATCTCCTACAGTATAAGCTACGCAATCTGCTGATAAAAGCACATCTGCCTTTTGATAATACGGCGCCATTGGAGAAACTAAGTGAAGCTGTATAGGCCACTGGCTTAACTGAGACTCTCTTTTGCCTGACTCATCGCCTTTTGTTTCCTTTTTTCTGAAATCCTGCATCTTTGAACCCGGGCATCCATCCATCATTTTATTACCCCCTTTTCTGTTGTTTTTTGTACCCTTTGCTCTGCTTTTGCGACGAACTTTTTGCACCTTTCTACCACCTCCTTATCCATCTTTTCCTCTGCTTCATTAAATTTAGCGAATAGCTCTCCAACCTGTTGCATGGAAAATTCTCTATCCATCCATGGATATAGAATCTCATCTTCCTTTTTTATATGCTCTGTGAGAAGTTCCTTATATCCATTTAAATGTTCAATAACAGATTTTTTATCTTTTCTCTCCAATGCTTCAATAATGGCTTTCACGTGGCCCCTGCCAGTTTCATGGTCTTCATGCATGGCTTTTATAATATCTAAATTTTCATCAAAATATTTAAATAATATGTCTTCTTCCTTAGCATGATGAAATTTGTCTGCGTATGAGCGTATAAAATCTACGCCATCAATTATCAGATCCCTTCCTTCTTTTGTTTCTATATCTAATTTTTCAATAACTTCAGGTATTAAGACAAGCCATTTTTTTATCAAGGCATGCTCATCAACTAATTTCTTTATAGGTGGGGAATATTTTATTTCTTTTGATTTTGGCTGGGCCTTCTTTTCAATCTTAGGTATTTTTATTTTTCTGCCAGGGTAAATAACCTTTGCTATCTTCGCCATCAATTCTTCTTCATCTTCAGGAGAAAGGTTATGTATCTGGACAATATCCTTAAGAAGGCAGGAACCTACATTGCAAGGGACGCATCCAATATTATATTCATTAAGGATATCCGCAACCTTTGGGAATTCTGAGATTAGAGCTTTTATACCTTTATTTAAGTACTTCTCCATTGTAACCACCTCAACCGCGTAGGACGCCTACGGCGACCTACGCGGTTTCTTCTTCAAATCAGCTGGCGCAAAACAACAATAACCTATAATATCAAACTTCTTGCGCACATCCTTCCATTCATCCTTCTCTAAAGTCTCAAGCGACATGGGATAAAGGATATTGTCTTCTTTATAGATATGCTCTTCCAGATTCTTTGTCAAAAATTCTATTATTGGCGTAATTAAGCCCAGAAATTCTTCGAAATTTTTATTCTTTATATCCGAAATAATTTCGTTGAAATTTTTCTTTTTGGCTTTAAATTCCGCATGGTCTTCTTTAAATATCTCAGGCGGTTCAGTAATTCCATGCGCCACAAGCCTGGGAAATATTCCTTCCTCTTCTCTTTGATGATGCTTTTCTGTTTCTAAGAAGAAATGGGAAAGTTCCTTCAGGGTGTTTATACAAGACTTTGCCTTATCAAATGAATTTATAGCTTTTAATTTTTCTAATGTGCGTTTAAGCTTTTTAAGGTTGCGTTTTATTATCTTATGCTCATCCTTAAGTATAGATATCGGATGCGATGCTGGAAGTTTTATCAGCTTTGCCTTAGTCCCGAGCTGGCCCTTCATTACTTCCAGGTGAACATCGCAGAGCCTTTTCATCTCCTGCCTTCCGACTCCTTCTTGAATAAGTTCCTGTTCAGCCAAGGCAAGTTCTTTGGGGTCTGTAGCCTTAAAATAAGAAGCTGCTTCCTTTTTAATCTTATCAAGCTCTTCTGGCCTTGCTTCATGAAGTTTTCTTAGTATATCTTTTAACTCTTCTTTTTTTTCATATCAATATTCATTTTATCATCCTCTCTTCAACAGAGACTCTATAGTAATGAGCCCCAATTCGGAAATAACGCGTTGTTCTATTCCTACAACCTTTTCTCTAAGAATGCAGCTATTCATACTCGAGCATAACTTTTTTTTAAAAATACATTCGTTCAGCTTCAAGGGGCCTTGAAATATCTCTATCAAATCAGTTATAAAAATGTCCTTTGGTTTATGCCTCAATTTAAATCCGCCGGATTTACCTTTAAATGAGGCAAGTACCCCTTTTTTATTTAAGGTCTGCGATATCTTCCTCAAGAACGGCCTTGGTATTTTCAGTTTCTGCGCCAGCTCAGAAACAGAAGTGATTTCTTTTTTACTCTCTGCCACAAAACAGATTGCCCTTATGGCATAATCTGTATTTCTGGTTATCAATTTCATTGTCAGTATCCACCTTCTCTTTTCTTATAACTGATACTATTTTAGTATCATTTAAAATAAATGTCAAGAAAATTCTTCGAATTTTCTTAATGAGGCGTTTTAATGGGAGGATTATCTTATTTCCTTACAGGATAAAAATAACCGGGATTATCTAATTTCTTGGCGAGTTTTGCTTCAGGGTTTAAAATTATACCTCTAATAACTTCCTGAACAAACATATCAAATCCTGCTCTGTCTATGATGTATCCCATAAGCTCCTTAGGCGGCTTAGGGTCTATGTATCTGGAGATAAAGGAATAGACATTCTTACTAACCGCCAAAACCACCTCTTCGCTGGCATCCTCTATAAAGGTATTGGCTAGGCGGGGATTCTTTTTGCCGGTCCTGCCCCCGATGATTATTCGGTAAAGCTGCTTTCCGCGATAAGTGGCTTGAGTGGGACACTTAAGGATGCATTCCCCGCATTTTAGGCAATAATCTTCATCGCGAATTATCTTATAATTCTCTAACCTCAAGGCATTGATAACTCTAGCCTTACAGTTATCCAAACAGGCCTCGCAAAGGATACAGGCCTCTTTATCATATTCCGGGACCACCCCGGCAATTATTCCTATGTCATTCATATGCGCCTTGATACAATCATTGGGACAACCGGTGACTGCTATTTTAAGGTGATAATTATTTGGATAGATAGCCGCCTCTATCTTCCGGGCAAGCAGGGTGGTATCGGAATTGGCAAATTGGCATACCCGGTTACCAATACAGGCAGAGATATTCCTTGTGCCGCTGGAGGGATACCCCTTTTCAGGCTCCTCAAGGATAACGCTGCTATCTTTTTCAATTTCGTAAATCATCTGCCGCATAAACTCCCTGACCTTTTCTATATCAGCAAGCTTAACCCCGGGGATCTCATAACCCTGGCGGGTAGTCAAATGCACAGTCCCATTGCCAAATCTCAACGCCAGGCCTTTGATAACGTCTAAGTATTTAACTTCAAGATGCCCTCCTGGGATCCTCAGGCGTATTGCGGTTTCGCCACGCACTTTGGAAATCCGAAAGGCATTTTTAATTATTTTCTTGGTGTTATACATTATTGACTTTTTTCCTTATAAGTAGCAATACAGTAAAGGGCTCCAACGAAGAAGGCTCCTCCGACAATATTTCCTAAAGTTACATAGAATAAGTTCCGGCAATATCCTAACCAGGATACAGCTTGAGTATGCGGGCCGAATAAAGACATGGATAATAATGTCATGTTAGCTATGCTATGTTCATAACTACAGGCAATAAAGGCAAACAGGCACCAGAATATTAAAATACACTTTGCGGTATCGCTCTTGGCGCGAGCCGATGTCCAGAGAGCAAGGCAAACTAACCAGTTACAGAGAAGGCCGCGCAAAAATAACTGCATTGCGCTCAAATTCATTTTTATTGCCGAGGCTTTCTCTATAAAGCTAGCGGCATGAGAGATTGCCCCTGAGCTTACAACTAAATATGCCAATAAGAGAGAACCGAGCAGATTACCCAGCCAGGAAAATCCCCAAACCTTTACAACCTCTGCCAGAGACACTTCCCGTCTAATAAGCCCTATAGTCATAAACATATTGTTACCTGTAAAAAGCTCAGCCCCAGCAAACACAACTAAAGTCAAGGCAATGCCAAACGAAATTCCCATAAGAGTTTTTAAAAATACGGAATTAGCTTCAGCTAACGGCGCTCCTACAGAAAATATCAGGACTATACCGATCCCAATATACGCGCCTGCCAAAATACTCGCAGCCATATAAGAAAGAAATGACTTTTTAAGATACTCTATCTTAAGCTTTGCCGCCTGTGAAATGATTTTTATTGATTCTAAATACATTCTGTCCTTCCTTTAATTCCAATGTAGGGGAGGGTTTTAAACCCTCCCCTACATCTAATCTATCAATTCCTTTGCCTCTGTATAATTAAATATTGGGCCGTCGATACAGATATATTTATCGCGTATCCTGCAATGGCCGCACTTACCCACCCCGCATTTCATATGCCTTTCAAAAGATAGCCATACATTATCTTCTTTTATCTTACAGCTCAAAAGCTCTCTTACCGAATTTTTCATCATTAAAGGCGGACCTATAACAATGGCTCTTGTGTCTTCCCCGATATCTTTTACATTTTTAATAAAATTTACCACAAATCCAATACTTCCCATCCATGCATAGTCTTCGTCGCTATCCACTGTAACTTTTATATCTATGCATTTATCACTTATTCTGGACTTTTTCCAGCGCTCTATATCTTCTCGAAAAAGTATGTGTTTTGGAGATTTAAATCCTGCTAAAACATCCAGCCTTCTTAACATAGAACTATGTCCATTAATATAGCGCTCAATTACCGGCTTGACTGCTGCCAAAGCAGAGCCTCCTGTTATAATCAAAAGATGCTCGCCATGAAATTTCTCCAGAGGAAAACTATTGCCGTAGGGCCCCCTTACATAAATTATGTCTCCCGGATTGAGTTTAAAAATGCGGGAGGTAACCTGGCCAACGTTTCTTATGGTAAGTTCAATTCCACGGCTGTCAAATCCACTGATGGATACTGGAACTTCCCCGGCATAAGGAAGCGAAACCATAACGAATCTTCCCGGCTCCTCTTCCACTTTATAATCAAGTAAAAATGACCACTCTATCTGCGTATGTTTTCTTACGTCTAATAGCTTAGCTGGATTAGGTAAATAAATATTATCCATTTATCGAATGAGCCTCTCTAACATGATTTATCTTTTCAACACATTTAAACATACTTATATATTCAGGGCACACATCATCGCAGCGGCCACAGCCAACGCACATATTAAATCCCTGCCTCTTTCTAAAATCGTAAATCTTATGAAGCACCCTGTATCTTAATCTATCCCCCTCTTTTATTCTAAAATCATGATTACCTGCCAAGAGGGAAAATTTTTTTACCATGCAGGATGCCCAGAGCCTTTTCCTTTCACCCGCTGGCTTACTTTCGGGGAGTATATCCTGAACACTAAAACAACTGCAGGTAGGGCAAGCTACGGTACACCTGCCACAGGCGATACAGCGAAGGGTATACTCTTTCCAGATATCATCCTCAAAAATAGAAACATCTATTTCCTGGGGAATGTTGACTGGAGAAGTATCCTGTTGCACAAATCGCGGTTCTAAAATATCTTCTGCATTATGGGGAAAGCAGGCCCCTAATTCCTCATCCTTTACATGGACATCATATCCATCTTCGAGCTTCCTTATGAATGCCGCCCAATTATCGGTTTTGTTGGTCTGGAAACTTACGCAGAAACAGTTTTCAAAAGGTTTCTCGCATTCAATCAGAAATAACTTTATCTTTTCGCGCAGTCTGCTGTAATAGAAATCCGTGTATCCGCTACCGCTTAAGAAATGCGCATCCAAAACTTTAATCGCGTGAATATCGCATGAACGTAAGAATATGATCATAGGCCGTATCTCTCCGTCTATTTCTTCCATCCTGTGGCTTTGGCTATTGGAAGCCAAACCACTGCCCTCTGGCTTGTTATCCCGGAATGAAAACATCGTCTGGCGCAGAGGAAGTAATACCGACTTGGCTGAAAAGGCGGTTTTCTTAAAGAATTCTATTTCATCAAAACTGTGTACCTGTTCATACAAAACCTGGCTTGTATCTGAAAACCTTCCTTTACAAGGCTTTTCAACAGGAGCAATAATTATATAATGCTTGCTTAGAATATTAAAAATAGTATTTCCTTGTTCACTACTAAATCTTGTCATCTTAGATTTATCAGTCATATTTTACCATTAAAAAAGGCGTCTTATATCCATCTGCGGACAGAAGACGCCTGTGTCTAAAATAATAAGGCGTTCTTTATGAGAGAACGCCTTTGTTTTATTACACTACAATGTGCTGTCCCTTTTTACGGGAACTTACACCACTATAAGTAAAAAAACCTATTTTTTGGTAACCCAGACTCCTTTACGTGAAGCTCCACGGTTTTATGGTTCGACTACGCCCCTCGATTTCACTCGAGGGGTAAAAACACACGCATTTGCGTAAACGGCGCTCTACTTATGAAATTTACAAGGGGGGCTAATCCCGTAGGCTCTGCTTTATAAATCTCTGATAGGCCGCGGCAGAAGGTATGCAGGTCGTCTTTATTATCTATATCGAGTTGTTTATCTAATAAACTAAAATCGACCTTTGATTCTTTTATTGCTTTCAAGGTTTGCTTAAATACATTATCCGAGCCCCAGTCTATATGCTGAAAAATCTCTTTATGAAAAGAAGTTAAGCCTACCAGATAATAGCCGCCGTCAAATGTAGGCCCTAATACACATTGTGTATTTTTTAATTTTTTAAAGGCATCAAGGATTAATTTTTTATTTAGGGCGGGGCTATCTGTTCCGATAACCACAACCCTTTTGGCTCCATTTTTGAAGACGAGCCTAAAGGCACACGATAATCTCTCTCCTAAACCTCTGCCCTTTTGGGGAGATAAAGCTAAATCATCTCCCAACCACCTCTTTATCTCGTTTCTTTTGGAGATAGGGGAATAAAATATTACCCTTGTAAAATTCTTATCTTTTATCCGCGCCAGAAGTGTTTCTACGAATAAACGGTAAAGCTCGCTTGCGTTCTTTTTGCCTATTTCTTTGGCTAATCTTGTCTTGACAAAACCAGCCTGTGGATATTTGACAAAGATAATCAGAACATTATCCGAAAGCATATTTTTTTAACCCCGCCCTTTCTGCATCGAAGAGATGCTACGAAGTAAGAAAGGGCTGGGCTAACAACAAGTTTTATTATTTTCATTTTCATCGGATGAGCAACAAGGATTAGGTGCGCCGTCTTTCTTTACATCTGTGAGCAGAAACTGCCCAGTATAGGGAATTCTTTTAAGTTTATTAGCGGTATCAGTACAGACTTCTATTGCAATCCCGCGAGGAAATATATGCTCATCATCATCGTGAACTTCTGAATAAGGCCCGAGATACGTAGCATATTGACCCATATAGATGCAATCTTTACCTTTTTTTAATTTATATCCTCGTACCGTAATAGAGCAGAATTGTATGCCTTCCGCCTCCTTGTATTTAAAATTTTTCAAAATCTCTAAGGCATAAAATCCCGCATCTTTTGCCCTGGACAAAAATTCATTTTGGGTTAATGCCCCTGATATACATTCCCCCCATAGTTTCCGGTCTTCCCTCATGAAAAGAGGCACTTCTTTATTGCTAACGATATCAGAGATAACAAATCTGCCGCCGTCTTTTAAGATTCTATGAATTTCTCTAAACACTTTGGATTTGTCAGAAGATAAATTCAATACGCAATTCGAGGCCACCAAATCTATTGATTCAGATTCAACCGGAATATCTTCCAAAAACCCTTGTCTAAATTCACAATTTAAAAATCCTAACTTACCTGTTACAGACTCAAGAGTCGCATTGGCTTTGATTAGCATCTCTTCAGTCATATCCACGCCGATAACCTTCCCTGAAATGCCTACTCTTTTAGAGGCAATAAAACAATCAATGCCTGCGCCGCAGCCTAAATCCACAACGGCTTCTCCTTGCGCTGGCTGGGCCAGGCTGATAGGGCTGCCACATCCATAAGAGACATCTAATACCTCTTTAGGAATATATGCCATATCTTCTTTCTCATAACTGTTCGGACAGCAGAGTTCCTTTTTAGGCCTTAGCGCTGCGTCCTGATAAAAGCGCTTTACGTTTTGTCGTACCATATCTTGTTTTGACAAATCTAACGCACCCTGGCAACTTGATCCTGAACCAGCAGTGCAGGCAAAACAGTGTTGCGCAAATATTATCTGCCTTCCTTTTAAATCATCAGTGCTAACGCTGTCAACTGTAAGCATTTTGTCTTTCTCGCCCTTTAATGCCAAATCCAATGCTAAATTAAAATCGCAATCATAAAGCCTGCCATCCCAACCCACGCTTAAAAGCGTGCGGCACATAAGATTTTCCAAAACCTCTACATTAAAATTCTTCTCTAATAGATGGGTGTAGTTTTTATACTCGCCATTGGCTTCTAAATAATCCTTAAATCTCCTTATGGGCGCATTTGTTAGGGTAATGAGACGATTAAAAACTATGCTGCATTCTTTCCTTAAAATATTTTTATATTCTCTCTCTAACCTATCCTGCGGCGATGGTAAATTTGAGCCGTTCGGATTATGCACTAAATCCAGTTGTAGCTCATCGATTTTCCCGTAGCCCAATTCATTTAAAATACGCAGGGCCTTTAAGCTTTTTTCAAAAATACCTTCGCCACGCTGTTGGTCAACATTTTCCTTTGTATAACAAGGCAGGGAACAGATAAGATGAACTCTATTTTTTTTAAAAAATTCAGGCAGATATTCTTTGCCATTCTCAAAGATAACGGTGAGATTGGAACGCACAATAATTTCTTTTACTAAAGGCCTGGCAGATTTCACCAAATAATCAAAGTTGGGGTTTAATTCCGGAGTGCCTCCCGTGATATCGAGGGTTAAATTTCGATTCCGCAAAAGAAAACCTAAAATATCGTTTACTATCTTTTCGGACATTACATCTTTGCCTTGAGGAGAAGCGTCGATATGGCAGTGTGTGCAGCGTTGATTGCACAAATTGCCCATATTGACCTGCAAGGTGGCCAACTCTCCTCTCTGTAAGCTATTCGTATACGTAGTATCGTATTTTTTTAGAGCGCTTAAAAATGCATTCATCTTTTTTTCTCCTTCTTTAGATATTTTTGCAGAATATAAATTGCCATAAACAATAAAATCGCAATGCCGATGACCCAAAAAGTTTTAGGATTAAATAGAACCTTAATCAATGAGGAACCAAAAAATACAAATGCGAAAGAGCCAGGCATAATACCTATTAATGTAGCGAGAAGATAATCTCTAAATTTTACTTTAGTAAGCCCGAGGCTTAAATTCTGGATATCCCAGGCAACATTTGGAATGAGCCGGATTAGTAAGACAGTCAAAAATCCATGTTTTTCAATTTTTTCATCAACCTTAAATGCTTTTCCTTTTAAAAGATTTCCTACCATGCCCCTTGCAAAATACCTAGCAAGCAAAAATTCTGCAGTGGAAGAAAAATTCGCCGCAATCTGCACGTATAAAAAACCTAAGGCCGGTCCCCAGATGATGCCCGCGGTGGCGCCAAGGACACCCGCAGGGAAAAGGATAAGAGGACGAAAGATATACGCCAGAATATAGGCGATAGGCCCCCATAAACCTAACGAATGCACCCAACTCTTAAATTCCGCTTCAGAGATTTTAGAAAAATCTATGTGTAATAGCCGCAAGGCAAAAAATATTACCGCAAGTAAAAAGATTACGATTAAGAGTTTAAACCAGGGTTTTTTCAACAATTTCATCTCCTCAACCCAGCCCTTTCTACTTCAAAGCATCTCTTCGTAGCAGAAAGGGCTGGGTCAATATTTTCATAGCCAATTTCACCAGAGGGTTATTCAGTTTCTCTACCAAAGGTTTAGCCGCTGTCTTCTTGACTAATTCAGAGAGGGTGGGATAGATGAAAATGGGGTTAGATAATTTTTCTAGCCTGATCTTTAAAGACTTGGCGATTAAAAATCCCTGAATAATCTCTGAGGCCTGAGCGCCTACAATATGAGCCCCTAGAATATTGCCTTTTTTATCGGTGATTATTTTTACTAGCCCCTCCTTTTCTGAATCGGTAATTGCGCGGTCAGAATTTGCATAATCCGTTTTATATATTTTTACATCTTTATATCGATCTTTTACCTCTTCTTCGGTTAACCCCAAATGGGCTAGTTCCGGCTCGGTAAAAGTAGCCCAGGCTATATTTTGATAATTCACTTTCTGCCAGGCAGGCCTCTTAAATAGTGCGTTGCGCACGCATACCTGCGCCTGATACGCAGCAACGTGACTGAACATATAAGGCCCTACCACATCCCCGCAGGCAAAGATATCTTTATTTGTTGTCTGTAGATATGGATTGACCTTAATCCCCTGCTTTGTGAATTCTACGCCTGAGTTCTCCAAAAAAAGCCCTTCCAAGTTAGGAGCTCTACCCACAGCGACCAAAACGTTTTCTGCCGCCACTTCTTCATTATCTCCATTCTTATCCTGCACCGTTATGTAAACTTTACTGTCTTTCTTTATGAACTTTACCGCCTTTTTGCCGGTCAAAATCTGAATCCCTTCTTCCTTTAGCCTATTTTCTAAAATCTGTGACACCTCTTTGTCTTCCCTAAACAGAATCCTATCCATCATCTCAACGATATAAATTTTGACTCCTAATCTATTCAGCGCTTGAGAAAGCTCTACTCCAATAGGGCCTCCTCCTAAAACTATTAACGATTGAGGCAATGTATCAAGGTTAAATACATTTTCATTAGTCAGATATTCTATATTGCTAAGGCCTTCTATTGGAGGAATCATTGGATGAGAACCTGTGCAGATGATAAATTTTTTAGAGGTAAGCCTTTTGCCATTTATCTCTATAGTATTTTTATCTATAAACTGCGGAGGCCCAAAGATCACCTTAATCCCCCTCTTTTCGAAGACCTCTGCCGGATGATGAGTAGAAATCTCTTCTACAACACCTCTTACATACATGAGCGCTTTACTCGGATTTAAATGGAAATTGTCCTCGACCGCTAAACCAAATTTTGAATGTCTCTTTAATAAGTTTGCCACGCTCGCCGATTTTAATATTGCCTTTGAAGGCATGCACCCAAACCAGGTACAATCCCCGCCTAATCTTTTTTTCTCCAAAAGAGCGGTCTTTGCCCCTAAAGTATTGGCTACGCTGGAAGCGAACAATCCTCCGGCCCCGCCCCCGATTATCACTACATCAAAATCATATTTCATCCTTCGACTCCTTCCAGTCGCTCAGGATGACCCTGAGCTTGTCGAATGGGTCATCTGAACTTCCTCTCCAATTCTACTAAAAATTGTCTTTGGACTTCATTAAAATGCCCGGAAGGCCTTCTCTCTTTTACAATTGCAATGGCCTCATCTAAAGATTTGGCTCTTTTACAAATAAAATATGAAAGTAAGAATGTGCTTGTCCTTCCATGGCCATTTTTGCAATGGATATAGGTTTTAATATTATTTTTTATTAAATTATCCATGGCGTCCAAAGAGATATTAATCAATTCTATGGTTGGCGCTGCGTCTTCTTTCCAAGGGAACCAAAAGAAATATTTTACACCTTGGGGGTTGTCTAACCTTTCCGCTTCCAACGAGATATCTGCAGTAATACCTTTAGACAACAACTCTTCTTCAAAATGCCCTTGACAACACATATTGTTTCCCGCATAGATAAATTCTTCAATCTTATTGTAACTCAACTTGATATGTATATGCTCCATTGCGCGAATTTCTTCTGGAGTATGGTCCATCTTCTAGCCTCCTTTTTATTTAGCCACAAGGCATTTCTTATCAGAATAAGCACAAATAACACAGCAAATATCGCGAGGTGCAGAAATAATTCTTTTGCACCTTTCGCATTTATAAAACGGCAAACACTTGCCTTCGGGTATTTCTATTTCTTGGGTATGACTACATTCTGGACATTTAATATTGGCTTTCATTGACGCCATCCTCAATCACCTACTATCATCATATATTTTCTTTAATATGTGTAGTGGTATCCCGATAAAAAATCCTAAACTTAATAGCCAGTTTACGAGAGTTGTTTTAACAAGGCCCTGCCTCGCCCAACGCCGGTAAGAAGCATAGACTTTATCATTCAACACACAAACCCTTCCCATTTTTTTAAGCTTTTTAGAAAAAAGAATGTCCTCAAACAAGTCGACATTATCAAATCCTTTAACTCTAAAAAATATATCTCTTCGCACAAAGATTACCTGGTCTCCGTAAAAAACTTTAAACAATCTTGCGCGGATATTGCCCGAACTCTCTATAAATCGATAAATAAGCTTTGGGGAATCTATTCTTTGCGATAGACATCCGCCAATATAGCTATTATTTATACAGCAAACAATTTCTCTTAAAGCGCCCTTTTCAATTAAACAATCAGCATGTAAAAATAAAAATATATCGCCAGAGGCAGCTTTAGCTCCTTCATTCATCTGAATCGCTCTGTTTTTAACACATTGTATCAGTTTTATTGGATATTGTTTAGCAAATTCTACAGTCCTATCAGAGCTTCCTCCGTCCACAACAATTACCTCGATACTATGATTAAAAGATAAATTCGCTAAAGTTTCTTTAATAATGGTTTCTTCATTATAGACAGGGATAATGATTGATATCATTTTATATAATTTATTACCAAAAAACAAACGGCAGATAATATCATTGCAAGCGGTAGAGTCAAAACCCACGCCAGAATAATTTGCCTGATTATAGAGAGGTTAGCTTTTTTATTCACCAGGCCAATTCCAAAAAGCGAACCACAAGAGACATGGGTTGTGGAAACAGGTAGCCCCCATTTAGAAGCAAAGATAACCAGAAATGAAGTAACAAGATTTGCGCTGAAGCCTTGGCCATGATTCATTTTTGTGATTCGTTTGCTCATCGTTAAAGCTACTCTTTTAGCATTTAATAATCCGCCTATCGCCATAGCAACAGCCACAATAAAAATTCCTCCTTTTAGAGAAAAGGCCCTCGTTATGAGCAAAAGTGAAACAATCTTAGGCGTATCATTTAGCCCCCTGGCAAAACTTACTGCGCCACTTGAGAGATAGTGTAATTTATCAAGAATAGCCTGAGAGTCAATGCCTAAAATCTTGCCTTGATAATACTGCTGGCAGTTTTGGAGTTGGTCTATGGTAAGGGCGATACCGGTTGATTTTAAGAGGAGTGTCCCATTTGGCTGTGCACATACTGGCTCCACCTTTTGGCCGATACAAAGACACATCTCATGTTCAATTCCCAACCTCATCCTGGCAAATCTAAAAAAGGGATAAATAATTAAGGTAAGCAGCGCAGAAAGTAATGGGCTTACCAAGAGAGGCAAAAGAAAATTATTTCCCAGCATTTGAAGATTTATCTGGGCGCCTGCACTTACTAATCCTGCTCCGATTAATGCGCCGGTTAAACTATGCGTAGTAGATATAGGTATGCCAATTAAAGCAGCAATAAATACTGTAAATGCTGCTCCAAGAGCAACAGAGATTAAAAAATGCGGGGCATTATTTACTGCATTAGGAACTAAACCCTTTCCACTAAAGGATATGATGAGATTAGAAGAAATAAATAATGCAGCAATTGAACCTAAAAAAGTGGTTATCGTCGCCCACCAAAGCGCTTTTCTATAATCAGAAGCGCCGCTTCCAAAAAGGGTTGCTACGCCTTTAAAATTATCGTTGGCACCATTGGCATAGGATAAGAATAACGTAGCCAATAAAATAAATATGATACCTATCACCATTTTACCTTTCTATTTTTCCAATTCTACTCCCAAAGCGCCATTGAAACGATTAAATACATTCATTAAACTAATAATGAGCGTAAGATTTACAATCTCGCTATTTGAAAAATAAGATTTAAGCCGCTTAAACAATTCCTCAGATACATCTTCTGATTCAAATATTGCTTTAGTTTCTCCTTGCGCTTCTTCTTTCTTTAAAGGTTCAATCCTTGCCATAATGAATCCCTCCTATTTTGGTAATGTTACTGTGCTTTAAAATAATTCGCATCCCAGAAATATCTTTCTGTCAGAGATTCAAGACGCTCCATCTCTTTTTCTGAAAGACCTTGAAATGTCTTTACAATACGAACGTTCTCTTCTACTTCTTCAGGTGTGTTGCAACCGATAATAACTACTGATACGGGAAGATTCAAAACATATGATATTGCCTGTTCGGCTGTCTCAATTCCGCCTTTTATTAAAATATTTCCACGTGCTAATACCTTCATCGCAATTATGCCCATATTCTGGTTTCTTGCTTCAGGAATCACTGTGTCTTTAGAAGGCAAATAATGTACGTCGCCTGCGTTTACCGAACACATCACAGTATCGAATGAGAATCTTCTCATTGCCTCAAGAAGAATCTGTGGATTGTAGTGTCCAGTTATGCCTATAAATCTAATAAGTCCTTTCGCCTTTGCTTCTTGGGCCGCCTCTAATACGCCGCCTTTTGAAAATATAGCATCCAGATCTTCCGCTGTTCGTAAATCATGAAATTGCCAGAGGTCAAGATGGTCTGTTTGTAATCTACGCAAACTATCCTCCAAAAGTCTTAATGAACCATCTCTAGTTCTATCATGTGTCTTTGAGGCTAAGAAAATATCTTTTCTCCTTCCTTGTATCGCCTCGCCATAATAATCCTGGCTCTGGCTATAGGCAGGGGCGGTGTCAAAATATGTCACTCCTAAATCCAGCGCTTTATTTATCACTGCCACGGCCTCTCTCATTCGGCCGTATGTCCGTAAAATCCCTTCTCCTCCTAATCCAAAGGAAGTAACCTTAATTTCTGTCTTACCCAGGACCCGAGTGGGAATAGGCTCTATCTCCGTCACCCTAAAGGGTGGCCCACCAGGTCGGGCACTTTTCAGAGCGCCGCTATCTCCAGCAAAGACCTTAGAAATTTCGTTATATTTATACTGTAAGGCAAAAATCGAGGCAAAAAAGATACCCATTCTTCTAAAAAAATCTCTACGTGTAATCTTAAAGCTCATCCCAACATCCCTACAGAAGTTACATAGATGACACTCTCTTTAACTCCGTCAATACCCAACATCTCATTTATCTGGTCATCGAAGAAGGCGCCAATGCCACAAACACCCAGCCCCATAGAGACTGCCTCAAGGTAAATATTCTCTCCAATACTTCCAGCATCTAAATGGATATAACGATACCCTCTGTCTCCGTAATCTTTAACTCGCTCAAAAAGTGCTGTTTTGATAATGACAATGTTGGCGTTACCTACTAATTCCTGGCCTAAACAGGCATTGGCTATACGGAAACGATAATCTCCTTCTTTTATGAGTTCCAAAGCGTGTTCTAAAATATTATAATGATATACTCCCCTGGCAATCCCTTCTACATTATTTATCACCGCATAGAGCTCAATAGGATAAAGTCCTTCTATAGAGCCGGCTGCCCTTTTAGTAGAATCACCCTCTATAGCGCCATATGTATAATATAATAGGCGGGACAATTCAGGCTCAGGAATAGGTTTATTTGAATAATCCCGGGCAGATCTACGTTTGCGTATAGCATTATCAAGACTCAGTCCATTTTTAGAAAAATTCTTGAGAAGCTCTATTTTTTTCAATTCTGGATAATTCTTATACGAGACCTCTCTCCCTGTGAAATGCCCTTGTGGTTTTTCATTAAAACTATCTATCTTTCCCCTTTCATGGAGAAGTTCTGCAATACTTAAGTCTTCCCGTGACTTCTGAAGCAATTCTTTTTTAATAGTGAAGGCCTGCTTAGACATGTCCTTACCCTTTGCGGTGCCTCTCTTTCCAACAGCATTAATATAGACTACTGCCTCTTTTAATCCGTCTATATCCAGCATCTGGTTTACTTTATCATCCACAAATGTGCCTATCGGATATGAGCCTAAACCCAAAGCCCTGGCAATTAAGGTAAGATTACCGGCCACATGACCTGTATCAAGAAGGGTATATCTGTAGCCCCGCTCTCTATATTTCCATTTTGTGCGATAGAAAATGGCGCTCATGACAAAAACTACGCTGGCCTTTCTCAATGATGAAGGCCCATTGCACCAAGAGTAGAGTTCCTCCATAAAATCACCCTCTTTTAAAAAATGAAGGGCATGATCTTTGACAGAATAATGATAAACACCTTTTTTCAATCCTTCTACATTGTTTACTACAAGGTAGATAACCGTAGGATATAGCGCCCCGGCAGAGGGAGCCGCTCTTAAATAATAGGTAAGACCGGGGTAGCGCAGCGTTCTGGTAACGCCGTTGGTATAGTATAAAAGGAGAGAAAGCTCTTCTTTAGTAATAGCTTTTCCGGAAAAACTTCCCTCAAAAGGGCCCATCTCTATAGCCTTTTCAACGCTGATACTATCAAAATCGAAGTCAGTAGAAAGTTTGACCACCTCTCTCTTGGGATATTCCTTAAATACCGTAGGTTGCTTTGCCCAATCCAACCCACCTGTTCTGACCATAAGCTCAGCATAGGCATGTTTTGTTTCTTTGTGGTATTTCGTAGCCATATCAAACTTCATAGGAGCCGATTCTTCTAATGTTGCCTCTATCTCTGGTTGCTTCTTGCTCAAAGGCCATTTTACCACTAAAAGGATTAATGTAATAACTAAAAGCCCTGCTCCAAGCAAAGTAGCCCGAGATTTACTTTTGAGATATACAGTGACCTTGCCCAAATTGAAAAAGATGTGAATTAAGGCCAGGGTTAATGTAATATAGGCGCTATAGATATGATAGACGAATCCGGATCTGGGAAAATTAAGTTTTACCTGTAGAAAACCCAAGGCAAGGGTTAAGACGAGAGAGAAGACTAAAGCAATGCTTAAGGCATTCTCTTTTCTAAGGCGAATTTTCCTTTTAATAAACCCCGAAATCTTCTTCCAGTTTGCAAATACATGTATAACAGCCAAAAAAATTAATAGATATGCACCATATCTGTGGTAAATAAAACGATGAAGCGCAAACCTTACCTGAAGGAGGCCTGTTATTAACATCCAGAGAAAAATAAAGCCAAGAAGAAGCGCCGCTAAATAGTTTAAATCCCTTTTTTGCATTTGTTTATCCCGTTGTCATAAAGAGGCCATCTCCGTTTTCCAACCCGGAAGAAACAACGTAAGTCCATAGCAAATAGCGGCTATCATTAGGACATTGGAATAGCCATAATCCATAGCTATCATAAACCCTATTATAGCTCCGAGCGTTGAGCCAAATATATTCATCATCCATGCCGACCCTGCCAAGGGCACAGAAATCATTGCTATTTTTCGCAGAATCCAGGTAAAAGGTATGCCCATGATAAAACCTGTGCTTCCCAAAATAAATACAGAAATACAGGCCTTCAGCCACCCTGGTGATGACAGTAAATAAGGTATAAGTTTTGAAAAATATAAACTAAAGGCACCTAACGATACTGCTATTATAATTAATGCACCCCATATTAACATCTTAAACTTTCGGTTTAAGTATTCCACGCTCAAGCTCCCCAGACCAGCGCTAACCAAAAGGATACTTAATACGCCCATTGCGGCTGTCTCAGGATGCCCCCACAGCATTCGCAGCCAGTGCAAGAAGCTAATTTCTGTAAACATGAAACTCAATCCAAAAATAAAAGAAACCGCCAAATAATGATAGCAACCCATCCTTGCGAGAGTCTGGCGCAATAATAGGATACTGAAAATGATTAAAAGCCCTACGAGCATAGATAATATCGCTAATGCCAATAATAAACTTGATTCACCAGACCGGATCCGGTTCCATAAAGGGTTTTTACTGCCTATTGACCTTAATTCCGGGTTTAACAGCGTCCCCCAGGAAACAAGATGATTAAAAAATGGCCTGTCATCACTGGTAGGCTTGGTTATACCCGGAAATAACCTCGTGTCTTCCTGTGTAAGTTGGTTTGAGAAAAAATGATGAAAATACGTATTTCCTTCCTGGCCGGGTGCGTATCTAATTATAAAACCGTACCTGCTCGCATATCTTGAAACCTGATATAACTCATCTTTCGTGAACGCGCCATTTTTAATAAAAAGTTCTGTTCTCCCCTGAGAAATGGGAAAGTTGATATGAAATGAGGGGTGCATCAAAACAACTAACGACTGAGATAGTGTATCCCAGCCCTTTTGTCTAAAGACGCTATCTGCAGTTACAGCGAATCTAAATGCGGATACTTCGTCATGCAGCATGTATAGAACGCCTCCGGGAGTCAAATGATTTAGATAAGTTTTAAGGGCCTCTTCGGTCAGGAGGGAATCTTCTGCAAGATTCAACGCCCCGGAAGCCAGGGCAGCATTGGTAATAGGCAAACCCAGATGAATAATGTCAAATCGCTCTTTTGTTTGAGCAAGGAAACTTCTTCCGTCTTCATTTACGACCACCACACGCGGGTTTCCGTATAGATTATTCGTTACATCGTTGAATTCTCTTTCTACCAGGGTATTCATCAAAGGATTAATTTCGACTGCCGTAACTCGGCGCGCACCATTTACAAGAAAATCACGCACATCTACGCCTCCGCCGGAACCGAGTATAAGAACCGTCGGCTGCTTACGGATTCGATGGATTAGCGGATTACCGGAACGCACCCTATCAGGATCTTCTTGTTCTAGAGAATTCTGTATTCGGGGAATATACGTGGTGGCCGCTCCTCCGTCAATGAGCACGGTGAGAAGGGACTCGTTAGAAAAGGTAGGGCGAATTACGTCTATCCGGGAGATAGCATTCCATCCCGAATAGGCAATATTTTCGGGGGGTATATCGAAAGCCCGTTTTCCGGTAGGAGCCCTCACAGGTAAAACTGTCTCAGCGAGGAAAATCAAAATAATTCCTACGGGGAGAAGCAAGCCGCTCAATAGGCGCATCCTATTAACTCCGGAATTCAACGAAAAAGAGAAGCTGGCTGCCAGAAAAAGGCAGGAAATAAAAAAGATTGAACCAGATGCCTTAAAGAGCGAAATAGCTACGAGGTAACTCACGGCCCCTATTGCCGAACCGATAAGATTAAAACCATAATACACACTCACTTTTTCGGGAGAGAAAACAAGCCAGAGGCCTATGAGAATACCGCTAATGAAAAAAGGCAAGCCCAAGCATATTAATGCAATTAACCAGTAAAAGAGCACTGTTATAGCTCCCTCATGAACTGCTGAAAGAAGCGGCAGGCGGGTAAAGACAATAAAGCTGAGTGGAATAACTCCGGCTAATAAAAGAGATAGTCTAAATGAAATAACACCTTTTCTGATTGAATTATAGGAATCGGAGGCTATAGACTTATTAGACGTATTCTTTGAGCGGGCAAATAAGGCTAAAACTATTCCGCTTATACCAAAACCGAAAAATGCAAGGCTAATTACAAGAGGTGTATGATGATGCCATAGAATAACCGAAGTTGCACGGATAAAAAACAATTCCAGATGGATTACTGCTTGTGAACATACGAGAATGCCGATAAGGTTAGGCCACATATTAGATTTATTTACGCTCATATACTATTAATTTTATATAGCCATTTCATAAAAGGTCTTGAATTGCTGATTCAAAGACTTCCTTATCCTGATAGCCGACGAATTTTTTAACAATATCGCCACTGCGGTTAATGATAAATGTAGTAGGAATACCCCGAATACCTCCGTAATCATCGGTTACTCGTTGGTTGCCGATGAGAATAGGGTAGTTTATTTCAAAATCTTCTGCAAAAGGTTTTACCACATTAACACCGCCTTGGTCTAAGGCAATACCGATAACTTCAAGGCCATCACTTTTATACTGACTATAAAGGGACTTAAAATGGGGTATCTCTGCCCGGTAGGGAGGGCACCATGTCGCCCAGAAATCCAGAATAATCACTTTACCCTTGAGATTGGAAAACTTAAAGGAGTTTCCACTAAGATCCGGGAGCGTAAAATCCGGAGCCTCCTTAAATGATTGGGCGTTTGCAGTCGGTTTATGCGGACCCGTTAAAAGACTACCGGCGACAAACAAGGCAAAAATCATAGAAATAACTATTTTTCTTTTCATTTCCATTGCGCCTCCCCTCCTATTTAGCGAATTTATAAAAGAAAGACGGAACAAATCTAAGTATAACAGTCAGGTTATCAAAGAATATCAGCGCTCCGATAGTCATAAGGAGTACGCCTGCAAATATCTCTCCGAATCTCACAAACCGTTTGTAACGCTCAAAAAAGCGCATGAATATCCCTATGCTAAATCCAGTAATGATAAAAGGGATGCCAAGCCCCAGTGAATAAATTGTCAAAAGAAACATCCCTTTTACAACAGTCTTTTGAGTTGCGGCCAGTGCAAGTATCCCTGCTAAAATTGGCCCAATACAAGGCGTCCAGCCAAAGGCAAAAGCAAGCCCAATTAAAAAAGCACCAAAGAGGCCTCCTGAATGCCGCTTTACTTTCAATCTCCTCTCTACATTGAGCCATCCAACGTTTAAAACTCCTAAAAGATGCAACCCCAAAATTACAATCAGCATACCGGCTATCTTGGTTAATATTTTTAAATGAGCGGACAAAAATTTTCCCACAAAAGAAGCAGAAGCGCCTAAAGATATAAAGACAGCTGAAAATCCTATTACGAAAAAAATAGATACCAGCCCTGCTTTTTTAATAATCTTTCTGCGCTGTGCGCCAGATTGAAGTTCTTCTAAGGATAATCCTGACAGAAATGAAATATACCCCGGAATCAACGGTAATATGCAAGGAGAAAGAAATGAAAGAATACCGCCAACAAATGCAACTCCTATAGAAATATTGCCCATTTTACTCCTCCAAGAGTTCTTTCATTTTATTTACGCTCGTAGTAGGGAATTTACATATATAATTGGTGCAAACATAAACTGTGGTTTTATCTTCCAAGGCGGCCTGATTTTTTATGAATGGTATAAGCTCTATTATCCCTTCTTGCTCTTTCTCTCCGGTAGAACTCAAAACTACTACTTTGTTGGGAATGAATTTTTCATAAATAGCCTTTAACATAGCCAAAGATTTTTCTTTATCCTTTCCTTGCGCAATAACAATCTCCTTTGAAGGGCCTAAAGCAAAGTCTAAAGCGATAAGCATCTGAGGGTAAGCGTTGGGCATCTGTGAAATAGCATTAGAAAATGCCTTCAAAAGAAGTTCCGCTTTTGTCTCAAATTCCTTCTCCATCGTAAGCCTCCCCAGCCGAATCAAATCTAACGCTGCCACTGAATTGCCAGAGGGGATCGCGCCATCATAAATTTCTTTCTGACGAACCAGGAGCTTTTCAGCATCATCCGCAGTAAAAAAGAACCCTCCGCTCGATTCATCCCAGAAAAACGCAAGCATATCATTTGCCAGACGCTTTGCCTCTTTTAGATAATCTGGATTAAAGCTTGCTTCATAAAGGTCAATAAGCCCATGGATAAAAAAGGCATAATCTTCAATAGTTCCTGCAATCGCTGACTCACCTTCACGGTAACGATGTAATAATCTGCCGTCTTCTCGCGTAAGATTTTTGAGTATAAACTGAGTTGATTTTTCTGCAGTTTCTCGGTAGCGTGGTTCGCTAAGGACGCGTGAACCAAAGGCAAGGCTTGAAATCATCAGCCCATTCCAGTCAACTAGAATCTTATCATCCAGATGGGGCCTCGGCCTTTTAGAACGGACCTTAAATAACTTCATCCTTGCAACTTTTAAAAGATTCTCTATATCTCTTGGAGGCTTCTTAAATTTTTCTGCTGTTTCTTCTATGGTGTGTGAAACATAAAGGATGTTTTTACCCTTAAATTCTCCGAAGGGATCCTGCAGCGCATTTCCGCCGGGTCTAACGGCAAAATGGTAATTGAAGACTTCTGCTTCTTCTTTGCCTATAGATTTTATAATCTCATCCTCGCTCCATAAATAAAATGCGCCCTCTTTTTTCTCTTTGGGATTTTCTAAAGACGGGGAATCAGCATCCTCCGCAGAATAAAATCCACCTTCAGGATGAGTCATATCGCGCAGGACATATTCAAAGATCTCTATGGCAATTTGGGCATATTCTTCTTTTCCTGTTGCCTGATAGGACTCTAAATAGACCCGAGAAATAATGGCCTGGTCATAAAGCATCTTTTCAAAATGAGGAACGCGCCACTGGCCGTCTGTTGAGTAACGGTGAAAGCCGCCGCCAATATGGTCGTACATCCCGCCTTTTGACATTTCACCTAAGGTTTTTTCCACCATCTCCAATGCCTTCACTTCACCTGTTCTTTTCCAATACCGCAAGAGGAAGGAGAGAGAATGCCCCATAGGGAACTTAGGCGCACTGCCGAAACCGCCATAGGTGGAGTCAAATCGCTGGAGAAACTGAACATAAGATCTCTTAAGAGTCTCTTTATCCAGAGGAAACATCTTCTTAGTGCTGGTTACAACTTGCTGTTGAATTGCCTGCACCAGGGATTCGCTGGAACGAAGTATTTCGTCTCTACGGCTCTTCCAGGCATCGGCAATAGAATTGAGAATAGTTTTAAGTCCTGGCTTGCCCCACCTATCATCAGGAGGAAAATATGTCCCGCCATAAAAAGGTTTTCTGTCCGGAGTAAGAAATACTGTTAACGGCCAACCACCGCTTCCTATCATAGCCATCACTGCGCTCATATAAATATTATCTATATCTGGGCGCTCCTCTCTATCTACCTTGATAGATACAAAATATTTATTCATGAGCTCGGCAATCTCTGGATTAGAGAAAGATTCCTCTTCCATCACATGGCACCAATGACAGGTAGAATATCCGATAGAAAGAAAAATAGGCTTATCCTCTTTCTTCGCTTTCTCAAACGCCTCTTCGCTCCAGGGATACCAATCCACAGGGTTATGGGCGTGCTGTAATAGATATGGGCTTTTTTCGTGAATAAGCCTGTTTGTATAGAATTCTTCCGCGCCCAATGTAAAACCTCCTATCAGTAAAAGGTAGATTGCTACTGATAAAAGAAGAGACCAGTTACGACTTCTCATTTAGTGACCAATCATAATTAAGGTATTTTATCTTTGGTTTTGTCTTCTTTATAAATTCTGCGTCATCACGAGGGAGATACTTACTTATAAATTTTATGGTGTCGCCAAAATCTTCATTAAACCACTTGAATATTAAAGAAATATAAAGCGTCTTATTATCCCTATCTAATGTCACTTTAGTTTTATCATTAATAAATTTGCGCGCCTCTCTATCAAGCTGCTTATCTAAAACTTTTCCGCTAAATGGCTCGCTGGCTAAATCGGGACAGCCTTTTGAAGCACATACTAAGGCAAAGTGAATGCGCGGTTCTTTAAATTCCTTTCTTAAAATCTGATGCTCAATCTGATTTAAGGTAAGAACTCTACCCGCAACCTTAAACTTCAGTTTATCCCAGACGCCAGGTATATCTTTGATGCTTTTAACCGGATAATAATTTTCGATCACCTTTAACGTCAGGGCATTGTAGATATTGATATAAAAGGCGATTTTCTCGGCTTTCGGCATAGAATTGAGCGCTACAGTATCTAACCCGGCTACTTCTTTCAGATAGTTATCTAATATGGAAGGGTTATTTTTTAAGGCATGGTAATCCACCTTCCCATCGTAAACGGATTTTCTTAAAACTTCTCCATAGAGACCGTGGTCGAAATACGTTTCCTCCGCAAATGCTAAAGAAGTAAACCCCCACACCAAAGATTTTGGTGTGGGGGTAAATTGAAATCTTAAAAGATTCTTTTGGGCAGCTTCTAATTTGGGATTTGAAGTAATTGCCATTTTATAATGCTTTTGAGCCGCTCTTATATCACCTTGTTTTTCCAAGACAAGGCCTAAATTATTCAGCGCATACGCATAGCCAGGATTACCTTCAATGGCAATTGAGTATTCTTTAGCTGCCGCATTAAGCAGTCCTTTACGCAAATAGGCGTTGCCAAGATTGTAGTGTAGTTTAGGATCATTCGGCCTATATTTGAGCGTATTCTGATATATGCTTATATCGTCATGCCAGGTGGCATTACGCTCTGCAGTTAAAATGCTCAAAAATACGATTGTGATAGATAATATAAGTTTTCTAGTTATTAATGGCTTAACTTGAGCAAATATCCCGCTTACAAATAAGAAAAAACCGAAAGAAGCAAAATAGAGCCAGTGTTCGGCAATTTCGGCGTTTAATCTGATAATGCCTAAAAAAGGCAAAAGTCCAATAAAAAAAGAGACCAAACTAAACCTCATAAATTTTTCTTTAGCAAACTGTAAGCCAATAAATATCAATCCTAAGAAAATTAATGTTGATAAGATAAATGGCATATTTAGCAAAAATGGGAATTCTTTTAAATTATGCTGCATATGGAGATTAATAGGAAAGGCTAAAAGCATTAAGTAATATAGTAAGACTTTAGGGACAAGAAATATTTTGTTTAAATGTAATTCAATATTTAATCCACCCAGAAAAATATACCGGAAAACCAAAAATAAAGTCAAAACCGTAAAAAATGGCAAATTCCTTTTTAAGCGTTCTCTAAAAGGATTATTTAAATATAAGGCATCATAAGCGAAAACAACGAGTGGGAAAATAATTGCAACTTCTTTAGATAGTAACCCAAATAAAAATAAAAGCAATGACACACCATAATACAGTAACTGCCTATACCTTATTGACTTAACCCCGTTAGAGACATCTTTATCTTTTGTGGTTGCGCAATAGTCTCTAACGGGGTTAAGCGATTTTAGATAAACTAAAAATGAAGCGAGTAGAAAAAACATGCAGATAGGGTCAGACCTGCCGGAGACATATGTTACCGCTTCCGTATGTATGGGATGTACGGCAAATAGACTAGCGCAGATAAAAGGAATTAAATGAGACGTGGCCAAGCGTCTTGCTATATAAAAAATAAGAATCACATTAAATAGATGAAAGAGGGAATTTGTCAAATGATAGCCAAAGGGATTGTTTCCCCAAAGCCTGTGGTCGAAAATGATGGTAAGATAAGGCACTGGCCGGTAAAAAACTTGAGCCGGCGAGTTAAAAAAGATATCACTTAACTTCACCCCGCCCCTGTACACAGAGGCGGGGTTCACCGGCCCGCTTAGCGAATCATTGTTGACAATATTATTCAAGTCATCCCATACAAACTCGTTTTTCAGGGCATTAAGATAGACCAACACTGCCATCAAAAGTAATAGAAAAATATATTTTTTCAAGCTTTGCCTTTTAAGTATGCTCTTCAGGCGCCATATGAGCTGATTCAACCGGCACTATTTCATCATCCCTGTAGGTAAATCTAGGATTACCGTCTTTCTTGTGGATTTTGGTTCTATAAACCTCAACCCCTCCGCCTTTGGCCTTCTTCATCCAGAAATCAATATCATAAGCTGTATTACTGCCAGCTTCCTTAAAATCAGTGCAGGCAAAATAGGCATCCTCTTTCTTGATATAGCTAACCCTATCCTCATGAACCTTGATAAGTTTAAGCCCCAGCCCCTTGCTTTCTTTAGCATCATAAGCCGGAAAATATCCTTCGTTTACCTCTGTAACCTTTTGGATATAACTTTTTATCCCTTTTATAATTTGGTCAGCTGAAAGTACTGCTTCCTCACCCGGATGTTCAGTGCCAGGATGTTCTGCTGACTCACCAGGGTGTTCGCTTTTAGCCGGGCTGCCCGGATGTTCTCCTGGATGCTCCGCTGCTAAAACCACTCTTGAAAAACAAACCACAATTGCCAAGACTAACAAAATATTCATAAATCTTCTCATCTTCATTCCTCCTATTTTAATTTAAAACTTATCACTCATAACTTATAACTTTTCTCTAACCACCTCCTTTCATCCTTCGACTTCGCTCAAAGCTTTATATGATATCTCAATATCCATATCGTTAAATTGTGATCCGTTTAACTCGGCATATGGATAGACAAAGAAATTAAGAGGGCCTGGCTCTTGTGTGTGTTCAAGCATTATATCTCTTCCCGTGGTAAGATGAATTCTATTTTCATCGATATGGCCAAAGAAATAATCTCTTTTTTCTGGATGCTTATCCGCCTCTGAGATATCTACAGGGATCCAGCCTTTTCCTTTTATATAAAACTTCGCCCAGCAATGATAACCATTGAGCTTCCCTTCCTGCGGCTCTTTTGGTATGCGAAAGCCTATCTCAAATTTTGCCGGAATTCCCAAAGAACGCACTAAAGAAATAAATAAAGAATGATAGTCCGTGCAGATGCCTTTCTTATATTGTAGTGTCAGTAAGCTATCTCCGATACCGCAGACCTTCGGGTCATCTTTGGAATAGGTAAGCTTATCTATAAGATAATCATAAATAGCCCTTGCTTTTCCAAGATTATTGCTTTTACCCTGCGTTATCTCCTCGGCCAATCTTTTTATCTTGCCATTGACAGGCACAAGCTTATCTGCCCTTAAGAAGCGAAACAAGTTTTTAGATGATGTTTCTAAATCACCTGAAGCGCCATATTCCCTTCTTTTCGCCATGTAGGATAAGGTTATCTGAAGAGGCATATTGTATGTTGCGTCTTTTTTTGATTTAAGAATAAGGATCCTATTGCCATACTCCTTATCCCTAATCACATCTGCTTTAAATGGAGCGGTCAGCTTAAAATCCTCTATCGCCTGCCAGTTATCGCTCACAGGATAAGGGACCCAGACGCGCAAGTTTCCTGCCTCCTTAGGAAGATTTTTTATCAGGATCTTCTCCTCTATGAGAAATAACCTTTCTTTTGGTGAAAACTGCGCGGCTAATCCGCTTATCCCAAAAGGGACGAACATTATTATAATAATTATAAAGGTGGTTAACTTTTTCATAAGATCATAAACTGGCTAAGTAAAGCAGTTCCGCTTCGCCTAAATTTGAGACAAAAACACAGGCTATTCCCTCATCAATCCATAATGCGCTGTTGAAGCCTCTCTCTTCGTTCAAATAAAAATGCTTGTTATTCATCGTCACCTTCTTTGCTGTTGGAAATTTTAAATTTTTAGCATCGAACATGAATACGGATATATTGTGGCCGTCCTTCTCATACGTAATATATGCAGTCTTTTTATTCTTAAGGCTCGAAACCCGTGCACCCAGCAAATCCACATTTCGAGAGGATAGATCAGGCACCATAATCTTAAAATCCAATTTGGCCTGAAGCCATTTTGATACATCCTGCGGCTTATTTGAAACAATATGCATTGGAAGGCTGCCTTGTAAAAATTGAATATGTTCTTTAACCGTTTCACTGTAAACAGGGAATGGCTTACTAATAGAAGATAAGAAAACGAAAATCAAAACTACTCCTGCAATGCTTATTAAAGCTGGCTTTAAAATCGGCAAAATAAACCGCCCAAATTTCCTTTCGCTTAAGCCTGCTATCTGCTTTAAAATTTCCTCCTTTAATTCATACGGGGCATTCTCTTTGGGGATAGAGCTTCTGATCAAAGAATCTAACTTCTTCTCCTGTTCCAATTCTAAACTGCAGATAGGGCAAGCTGACAGATGTCCTTTTACCAGCTTACTTGTTTGAGTATCTAACTGGCCATCTAAAAAAGGATATATATACTCTTTAATTCTATTACAATCCATCTTTACGACTTCCTTTCCTTCTCATATGCGGATAACTGTCTTTTCAAGGCCTGTCTTGCGGTATAAAGCCTGGACATAACCGTGCCCACAGGCACATCCATAATTTTGGCTATCTCTTTATATGAAAAGTCCTCAGCATAGAATAGTATTATCGTAGTGCGAAGTTCCTCGGGTAATTTATCAATCGAAGATTTAATGTTCTCGGTAAATATTTCTTCCTGCACACCGCTAATCTCTGGTATAGTAATAAAATCTTCTACTTTTTCAAATTCTATTTTTTGGGGCTCTTTCGTTTTTCTACGGTATTCGTTGATGAAGACATTTCTCAATATGGCCATTATCCAGGCCTTAAAATTTGTCCCTTCTTCAAACTTGGTAAGGAAGCGATATGCCCTTAAAACTGCTTCCTGCGTTAGATCTTCAGCATCTTGTTTATGTTGCGTCATCCTAAGAGCCAGATTGTAAAGAGAATCTATGCATTCTAATATTTTCTCTTCAAAATCTTTCTTTAACTTACTGCTTTTACCCCAATTAAACAAGCTAAAATCTCCTTTTTAAGAAATTCTTCCTCTCATATACAATAACAAAATTTCTGTCAGATTTATTCATTTTTTTATACATGAGAGAAAATCAAAATAGCTTCCTCTGTATCTAGTTGGGCTAATACACCGCGGTATTGTACAGAAAATGATAGCCCGAATTTCTGTATTACAAAAATAAATAACCCAAGGATAATATAACCATCGATACCACATATATTGCCATAACCCCTCTTATAGCCGGAATAAATTGCAATGGTTGGTCACAATATTTTATAGCAGTAGTGAAACTACGAAATGCAGCAGGCAATGTCAAAAGGATGGGCCACGAGAGCGGTGGTAATACCCCATAGATAAGTTCAAATATTAACGCCGTATATAATAAAATCAACGCCATGCCAAATAGGTAAGCAGTCTTCTGCCTTCCAAATCTTACTACGATATTTCTTTTTCCGGCCAATCTATCCTGATAATAGTCAGGTATTTCATTCGCAAGCGTTAACGCCAATATACATAAACTGGCAGGTATTGACGCTCCAATTATAGAGAAATCTATTCTCTGCGCTTGTAAATAGAACCCCCCCCCAT
>Ga0210017_1000581_pt1 | contig 31249 bp, 30 predicted proteins | sample CryGeyCG2014_020_FD_183966 | JGI IMG/M metagenome (GOLD analysis project Ga0210017, IMG submission 183966) | Groundwater microbial communities from aquifer - Crystal Geyser CG08_land_8/20/14_0.20 (SPAdes) (version 2) | ecosystem: Environmental > Aquatic > Deep subsurface > Groundwater | place... | reverse complement strand
AGCCGCGCTTCCGCTTTTTATTCTACTTAAAACAGAGCGCCTGCGCAAACGGTCAATCCTCCGGCGAATAACTGTAGCCGATTCCGGATATTGTTTTGATGCCTTTGCCCGCCGTACCCAGCTTGGGCCTTAAGCGCTCCATGTGCTTGTCCACCGCCCGGGTTGAACCGACATAATCCAGACCCCACACAAGTTCAAAAAGATATTTTCTGGAAAAAACCCTGCCCGGATGTTTTAAAAAGCAGACGAGCAGATCAAATTCCTTGTTCGTTAAATTCGTCACTTCCTTTTCTTTCCCTCCGGAATGTTTCAGCGCGACAGTCCGCAAATCAACATTAACGCTGATTCGTCCGTCGGGGGAACAGAGTATTTCCTCCACCGGATCCGGACGGCCGCCGTTCTGGCTTCTTCTCAGCACCGCCTTAAGCCGGGCGAGCAGAACACGCGGGCTGAAGGGTTTCTGTATGTAGTCATCGGCTCCCCATTCCAGCCCCTTTATGGTGTCAACTGTTTTTGTGTATTCCCCCGTGACAATCATCACCGGTATTCCAAAGACGGCCTGATCCTGTTTTATAATTCTGAGAACATCCCAGCCGCTGATATCGGGAAGGCCTATGTCAAGAACGATAACATCCGGTTTTCTTTTGCGGATAATTTTTATGGCGTCGCCGCCGTTCTTCGCGCGCAAAGGATGAAAGCCGCCGTCTTTGAGCGTCTGCTCAAGCAGCTTACTTACGCCGTTGTCATCCTCAATAATCAGAACCGTATCCGCATGCGCCACTATTTAGTCTCCATAATGAATTCCCCCTTCTCAGTATGTCAATACTAACCAATGTCACGGAAACGCGACAGGGCAATTAGTCTTTTTTGCGATAGTAATAGGACATCCGCCGAAATAGGCCTAAATACCCATGTCTGATTGTAGCAAAAGTAGCGGCGGCATTGCTATGCCGCGCATGTAGTTTCTATTTTTTTAGAGTAAAAAAGGGGACGTTTCTATTTTTCTCTTTCAGGTAGCCGCAGGCTTTAGCCTGCGAGAAAAAGGGGACGCCTGCCGGCTACTGATGCCGGTAAATTAGGGTAAAATAAAAATTCTCGTCGTCGGGGCTGTGATTTTGCCCTACGGGGGAAAGTTTGCATAATCACAGATTATCGGAGAATGGCTATTTTTAGGCCGGAATGTAACGGTTAAAATCCTTGAATATGTTATTTAGCGCCGGCTGATGAAATTTTGTCGCAATTTTTTGGAGTGGCGCTAATACGCGTGTCTTTCGGATAGTTAAATTTCCGGGATTTAACATTTCAACCCCTATTAAATGTCCTTTATCGTCTAAGTCAACGAAGGTTTCCGGAGAGAATTCAATAGTTTTTGCTACTTTCCCTTCTTTTATTTTAACATATAGCGCCTTCGCCTCAGAATCAAATGTAATTGTCATTTTTTCCCCCTCTTTTTATCTAACCAGACAACCGTTACTATCACATATTTATTTTTTTTCTCAATGTATATGACATCAAGAGTTTTCCCCTCAATAGATTTCATCACTCTTTTCCTTTCTGAACCTTTACATGGAAGACGCACATCAGGATTTGTTAATGCGGTCTTAACCAAATTTTTAGCTATATCTCTTTCCGATATTCTTTTGTTGGCATGCTGCGTATATATTATTTTTTTCATCGCGGTTTAATTATACTTTTAAAGAAACTTTTTTTCAAGCAGCTTTTTGGGAAAAAGGGGACGCCCGCCTGCCGTGAGGCATGGTTTCTATTTTTCCTACCAGACTTTGCCGGCAAGAAAACTCAGGACAATAGGCCCGAATATTATTATGAATATCGTGGGGAATATCAGGAGTATCAGCGGCATCATCATTTTCATCGGAGCTTCCTGCCCCATTTTCTCCGCAAGCAGGGCTCTCTCCCCTCTGAACTGGTCGGAAAGAGCCCTGATGGTGGGGCCGATTGTGGCGCCTGTCTGCATGGACTGGACAAGAGCATTGATAACACTTGAAAGAGGGCGGTAATTCACGCGCTTGGCCATATCTGTCAGAGCCGCCAGACGGTTTTTCCCGAGTTTTATTTCCTGCTGGGCCAGATAGAATTCGTCTATCAGCTCGCCTTTTTCATTTTCAATGAGAATGTTGAACGCGGCGCCGAAATCAAGACCGGCCTCCACCAGAAGGGTGAGTATGTCCAGCGCGTCGGGCAGGCCCTTGAAAAGGAGCATCCTGCGTTTTTTTATTTTTGAATTCAGGACCAGATGGGGAATCAGAGCGCCGAGGATCAGCATCAGTAAAAGAATGACCCAGTCGTAAATACCGAGCGCTAACACGGAGACAAGCACCGCGCCGAGACCAGCAAGCACCTGTATGCCGAGAAAAGAAGACGCTTTCATATCCATTATTCCGGCCATCCGCAGCTGTTTTGACGCGGACATTATCAGCTTTTTTATGAGAGGGGAATCGCTGTGCTCAAATTTTGCGCCTATATCCGCCGCCCAGGCGCGCAGGGTTTCGGACAGCGTTTTGTCCGTTTTCTGTATGTCACCGCTGAGTCTGCGGGCGATGATTTTTTTCCGGCGAATCGCGAATACCGCTTCAAGCAAAGCGGCGACTGAGGCGAAGATGAGAACAAATATGATTATCTGCATGTATGGTTAGAGGCGGATTCCCCGCCTTTTATTCCCTTAGCCTTCTTCCCTGCGGTTTTTGAATGAGGAAAACAGAATGATTGTACCGAACACTTCCCCGGTTGAGGAAGCGAAACGCGCGGCGCGGACTTTTATCCCCGTTTTAGGATCTTCTTTCACGACGGGAGCGTCCACGGCTGTGGCGGCTCTGACCGTTTCCGCCCAGAAATCGGCGTCCGGAAGATCTATTATGCTTTTGCCTGTCAGATCTCCGCCGGATACGCCCAGGCCGGGAAGATTGTTATCCGAAACCGCCGTTATCACACCCGCCGAATCCAGCAGCATATAGGGTTTTTCCAGAACCGCGGCGGCGGTTTTTACAACAATAATGATCTCGCCTCGCATATTATCCAGCGCGTCTTTCTGTAAAGCCAGATTGCCCGCGAGTTCCTTGATCGCCGCGTTTACCGCGGCCGCGACACTTTGAATCTCTCCCAGACCTGTTTGAGGTATTTCTTCCCCTGAGCTGCCCATGGCCGACGATTCCACATTCATTTTCAGTTTTCTGAGAGGATGGACCGCCGCGAAAAAAATCAGAATCTCAATAAACAGCACGAAAACCGCGAACATCAGCCAGCCCGTTTTCAGGGCAAGATTTTCTTTTTCGGCGAATTCTTTCAGGATTTTGTAATCAGAAAGTCCCACCGAAAAGAAAACAATTTCTCCGTTCGCGAGTTTGAGCGGCAGAGAACAATCATAACCGTCGGGATCTTTCCTGGGATAAACCGACATTCCCGACGCTGATATAATTTCCCGCGTGAGAGCGCCGCTGTAGGTTTTCCCCCATTCGTTTATGTTGTTGTGCGCTATCAGCGTGCCGCTGGAATTCAGCACGCGGGCATAGGAAAAATCGGGGTTTTCCGCTATTTGTCCCAGAGACGCCATCACGCCGAGGTCATCGCCCGCATCAACGGCTTTTTGAACGGACGGGGCGAGCATTTCAACAAGCAGTTTGCCTTTTTCGACGGTGTTTTTCTGCAGGTCTCTCTTACAGGACGGCAGATAAAAAATCCGGAAAAAATAATATCCGGACAAACCCGCCGCGAGCGCCAGTGGCATTCCGAGCCATATCAGCAGACCGGCTGTTAATTTACTTTTCTTTTTCATAAGCTTACCCGGGAATGATAACAGCAAACGCAACAACTGTCAACATCTGTGCAGACGGAAAACTTCAGGGCGCATTAAGTTCATCTTTAGCAGACCGGGGATTCGCGGCTACTACGGGTATTTTATTTTATCAGGCAGGCGCAGAAACAGCCAATACCGGAGCCCGCCAGGCCGAGGCCCTCCGGCCTTGTCGCCTTGACGCTCACGGCGGTTTTTTTGAGCTTCAGCAAAGCCGCGAGTTTTGCCTGTATCTTTCCGTAATATTTTGACAGACGGGGTTTTTCCGCGAACATTATACAGTCTATGTTGACGACTTTCGCTTTTGTTATCCGCATTGTTTCGGCCAGGAGTTTCACCGACGATATGCCCTTGAGCGCGGGGTCGGTGTCGGGAAAATATTTCCCTTTATCTCCTTTGCCCGCGGCGCCCAGAAGAGCGTCAATGACAGCGTGCAGCAGAGCGTCACCGTCGGAATGGCCCTTTAAGCCCCTGTCCGAGGGAATTTTGACTCCGCCCAGATAAAGAGGGATTCCCTTTTTCAGGGGATGCACATCAAATCCTATCCCGACTTTCACGCTATTTCACCTCAAAATCAGCGCTGTCGCCTATCTTCCCGCCGCTTTCAAGATATATCACCCACTCGTCTTTCGGCAGGAGCATCGGAAGCCTCAGTTCAACAGATTTATCCGCGTACATGGAAAAACCTTTTTCAAAAGTGTTCAGCCACACGCCTTCCCATTTGTATGCCGACGGAGAGCCCTGCGTCAGAGGTATCTTCACATAATACAGCAAATCATCAGGCGCCTTCAGCTTTGAATACAGGATATCAGATCCTTTGCCTTTGCGTGCGATATAAAAATTTAAAGTTTTCGAGAAATCACCCTCCGCGAAAATGTAGCTGCAGTCCGGGCCCCGCGCGTAATAAAGATCCGTGATATCCGCTCCTTCAGGTCCGTCGCGACGCGGGTCTATAACACGGTCGGCATCGCTCCAGAATTTCTCGCTCGGCACCCCGTCCAGAAAAATATCAGAATAACTGAAGAGCTCCTTGGCATTTTCCGAAGGGCTGAAATCGCCATAGGAGAAATGCGCTTCGGTGAGCAGCCTGTCGGAGGGGGCGAGCTCTTTTTTACGGTATGACACCTCGGCGGAACTCTCTCTTATTGTGAGAAAATGCGGATAATTGGCCACGAACTTCAATGCCGGAGCTTTCCCGTTTAAAGGAAAAGACAATTCCGTAATCTGGCCGAAATCTTTTGAAGAACTCCTGAATGAACCGGAGAACTCACCGCCGGAACTTTTCATATAAATACCGGGCTTCCCTGCGGGCTGCACACTAAGCGCGACATCGCAGGAGACGGGGCTCTCTCCTATATTTTGCAGAGAACAGTAATATTTGAATGAATCCTTGTCCTTTGTCAGGACAAAGGTTTTCTTCATTTCTAAAGGAGCATCTTTTAAACTCGCCGAAATCCGCCAGTATCCCTCCTTGGCCTCGGTTTTTATGTCCCAGCCTTTTTCATAGACCCGGAAATTAAAATAAGTTTTCAGCGCGTAATCATCTTTTTTCCCCAGAGGATTTCCGGCTATGATAAGGCCTTCCGAAGGAAGCGCTATCAGGACGGGGTTCAGGTTATCCGCTGAAAAATATATCCTGAAATAGCCGCTACTGACAGCCAGAACGTTCGCGGCATCCAGGCTGAACTCAAAACTCCCCGCAAAATCATAAAAGCCCTGAGTAAGTTTCAGCATTTCCGCGATAACATCAGGATCGTGTGATGATTCAAAAAACTTCCGATGACCCATCTTGTAGATATTCTCGCAGAGCCCCGCCGGAAACTCCGAAGCCATGGACTGAAATTTGCGCCACTCCTCAAGGAATAATTTCTGGAATCCGCCGAGGCTGCCCGGGGAAACCTCTGTTATGGACGGCAATTCCCTGAAATACGCAGGCTCTTTGAGCGAGAGCTTGCCTATACTCGCGCTTTTGATGTTCATCTTGCGCAAAGCCGCAAAAAAATCAGCTATGTTTTCCTCCGTATAATCCGCCAGACTGACATGAATCACCACCGAACCGCCCGGGATGGACCCCGCCACATCGCCGCAGATCACGCCAGCTGTCCTGACAAATTCTTCAAGCCAGCCGGCGGCGGGAGGGAGTGAGGCCGCTTTTGATATACCTGCGCTGACCGAATACAGCAGGAGGCTGTCGGGCATGAGAAAAGCCTGCAGGCGCCGGGCCTCTATGGCCTCGCCTATGAGGCTCTCATCGGACAGCGCATATTTAAAATCCAGCTTTTTAAGCATAGCCAAAGCCCGCGCGCTCGGTTTCAGACCGCCGGGGTAAAAACCGTAGACGGGAGCGCCAGACACACTCTCAGCGAGCATCTTAAACCTTTTGATCTGGCTGTGCAGAATATCATCCGTGGCCAGGCGGAGATCTATGTCGTAAAAAATGCCCGCTAAAAGCTCCGCTCCGCCCGAGGCGAAGAGCTGACGGAGTTTTGCGTCCACACCATTCCGGCGCATCTCCTCAAGCTGATCCCATGGCGCAAAAAAAGAAGCGGATGAAGACGGCGAAGAGAGAAGTTGGGAACACAGAGCGTTAATGGTTTTTGAAGACGCTCCTGTCAGGTCAAAGACCAGCCCCGCATCCACGGAGGCGTGAGAAAAAGAGGCCGCGAATAAAAGAGCGCTGAGGGACAATGCCCCTCTTCTTGTCAATTTAGAAAGCGTCATCCTTTTTCTCTGAGGCTATTTCTTTTAAAATATCCTCAATTTCAGCGGCCCGCGCGGGCGTCGCGTCAAGCTTGAAAATAACATCGGGTATATTCTTGATACGCATGTTTTTGCCTATGATAAACTTGAAGTAATTGGCTTTTCTCGTCAGCATCCTGCTCATTCTTAGGGTCTGCCTCCTCTGCCGCGCTTCATCATTAGCGGAAGCCGAGGCGGATTCAGTATCAGGGGCTACATAGACGCTGTAAAAAACACGGCAGCTCCGGCAATCTTTAGAAAGAGAAACATCCGTGATGGTGAGAATAACGCCTGTCGGTATGTGGAAATCTTTGTGGATAACGCTGTTTACTTCTCTCTGTATCTGTTTGGCAAGTTTTATTTTTCTTTCATCGCGCATGATAGAATGCCCGCTTACTCCTTGGCATCCCCGAGCACACGCGCGATCTTCTCAAGCTCGTAAGCTTCTATAACATCACCGGGCTTGAGGTCGTTGTATTTGTCAAGCGTAATGCCGCACTCCATACCTTCCATCACCTCAGACGCTTCGTCCTTAAAGCGTCTCAGAGATAAGAGACTCCCCGTATAAATTATTTTATCATCCCTGACGAGCCTGGCTCTGGCCTTCTGTTTCAGCTTTCCCTTGGTGACAATACATCCGGCCACCGTGCCTATGCGTGAAATGTTGTAAATCTTCAACACCTCCGCCCGGCCTATAGGGGCTTCGTTGTAAATGGGGGCGAGTTTACCCTCCAGGGCTTTCTTCAGATCTTCTAAAAGCTTGTATATCACGGTATAGCTTCTTATCTCAACGCATTTTTCCTGCGCCTCGGATTCAACCTTATCCGTGCCCTTCACATTGAAAGCTATAATGATGGAGCCGGAAGCCTGCGCAAGCAGTATATCGCTTTGGTTGATTCCACCGCAGGCGGCATGGACTATCTGAAGCCTGACTTCACTGCTGTCAAGTTTGGATAAAGAGTCCCTGATTGCCTCCAGCGATCCCTGCACATCGCTCTTGAGTATCACTTTGACAGTTTTGGAGTCATCCCCGCCGATAGATCCGGAAAGAGCCTGCGCGCTGAACTTCATATCGTCCTGCACTCTTTTTCTGGATGACAGTATATCCCTGGAAAGACCGGCGTTGGATATAACGGAGAATTCGTCTCCCACCTCAGGGAGTGTGGCAAAACCCATGACCTCAACAGGCGTTCCGGGAAAAACATCCCTCACATTGCCGCCGGACTCAAGATGAATGGCCCGCACTTTTCCTCCGGCAAAACCGCAAATAAAAGATTCACCTATTTTGAGAATACCGTCGGTGATAAGAACTGTCGCCACCGGCCCGCGGCGGGTATCCAGACTGGCCTCCAGCACCACGCCTCTCGCGCGGCAGAGCCTGTCTGCCTTCAGATCCATCATTTCAGTCTGAAGCTGTATCATATCAAGAAGATCCTTAACGCCTTCGCCGGTTTTGGCCGAAATCGGCACCACTATGGTTTTTCCGCCCCAGTCTTCGGGGAGAAGGTTCTCATTCGCCAGTTGCTGCTTCACATTTTCAATATTTGCCGCGGGGAGATCTATTTTGTTCACCGCCACGATTATAGGCACGCCGCCGAGTTTCGCGTGACTGATCGCTTCTCTCGTCTGCGGCATTATCCCGTCATCGGCCGCCACCACCAGCACCACGACATCCGTCACCTGTGTTCCTCTCATCCGCATGGCTGTAAAAGCCTCATGGCCGGGGGTGTCCAGGAATGTCATGGTATAATCACCGTGTTTTATCTGATAGGCTCCGATGTGCTGGGTTATATTTCCGAATTCCTTCTGCGCCACATGGGATTTTCTTATATAGTCAAGGAGCGAAGTCTTGCCGTGATCCACATGTCCCATAACTGTTATGACGGGGGGCCTTGTGACCGCTCTACTCATATCTCTGTCGTCGGATTTCTGCACCTCGTCTTTGTAAATATCCACGATTTCCGGTTCAAAACCCTCTTCCTGTATGATCAAAGAAGCGGTTTCCGTATCCAGGCGCTGGTTTATTGTCGTGATAATTCCCTGCTTAATCAATTTCTTGATCAGCGCCACAGCAGACATGTTGAGTTTTTCCGCCAGAGATCCCACGGTTGTGGTAATATCTATTTTTATTTTCGGCGCGGGAGGAGGAACGGGTTTTACGGGGGGGAGAGGCGGCGGCACCGGCGGCACAAGCACTTTTGTATCAGGCGTTTTATCCGGCTGCACAGGCGGCGGCTTCGGGCCGAGAAAAGCGGCCTTTATCTTCTGGACTTCTTCGGCGCTGAGGCCTGAATTGGCTTTTTTGCCCTCGATTCCCAGCCTTTTTTTTATCTCGTCTATAAGGGCTTTGCTGGTCGTGCCCAGTTCCTGTGACAGTATGTGCACGTATGTCTCATATTTTGTCCGCTTTCTTTTACGCGCAGGTTTTCCGCCGGCGTCAGGCGCTTTTGTTTCCTGAGCCTGCCCGGAAACCTTGTCCGCTTTCTTTGGCTCAATTTTTTTTATCGCTGCATCCGGCGCCTCAGTTTTGACCTTGGCCGGGGCATTGGCTTTTGCCTTAACGGCGCTTTTGGCTTTTGCCTTAACGACGCTTTTGGCTTTTGCCTTAACGGCGCTTTTGGCTTTTGCCTTAACGACGCTTTTGGCTTTTGCCTTAACGACGCTTTTGGCTTTTGCCTTAACGGCGCTTTTGGCTTTTGCCGTCGGTCTCAGCGCTGTCTTCGCGGCCGGGCTTTTTTTCGGCTTTGCAAGGGATTTTTTATTATCGGCGGGAACGGCCTTTTTCAACTTGGCGACTTCGGCCTTTGTCAGGCTCGATGACGCGGTTTTTCCCTTCCCTCCGAGTTTTTTGAGCAGGTCTTTACTGGTCACCCCGAGCTCTTTGGCGAGCTCGGAAATTCTGCATTCATATTTAACTGCCATTATTCTTTCTCCTTGTCATCCGCCGGCGGCGCGACCGGAGCCACGGTGAGCTCCGGTGTAATTTCATCCGTATTCGGCGCCGTCGCTCCCGCGCCAAGTCCGGGCGGTGCCCCGTCTTCTATGTCTATGTCCATGCCGGTCAGTTCCGACGCGAGATTAATATTGAACCCCCCCTGTCCGAGCGCCTGTCCGCGCTGGGAAGGATCGATTGTCACCACAGCTTGTTTTTTAGTCTTATTTATCTTCACCGCCGAGGGCTCAACCCGGGCTGGACTGAGAGAAGAGGCCACAATGGCGGCGGGGCTCTTTGAGGCGTCCACAAGATCTATCCTCTCTCCCCCGAGCTCGCTGATGATGGTCTTTATCCTTGAACCCCTCACTCCCACGCAGGTGCCTACCGGGTCAACATGATCTTTCAGGGATTTGACCAGCACCTTGCTCCTGATGCCGGGATAGCGCACCGCTTTGATGATCTCAACCACCCCTTCCTTGATCTCCGGCACCTCATCAGCGAGGAGCTGCTTTAAAAATTCCGGATGGCTCCTGGAAAGTATGATATCGCATTTCTTCTCGTTGCCTTCAACCCTCAGTATCAGCGTTTTAACAAAAGAATTAGACCTGAGAAACTGTTTGGGTATCTGCTCCTCGGCAGGCAGCACCGCTTCCGCGTCGCCGAAATCAAAGATGGCTTTCCGCCCTATGAAACGGAAGACTCTGCCGGAGACAATCCTGTTCTCCATCTCCTTGTATTTTTTATACACGGATATCTTCTCATACTCCCTGATCCTCTGGGTTATGACTTTCTTGATGGTCTGACTGGCTATACGGGCTATTTCGTCCACCTCTAAAGGAATTTCAATATCATCGCCTTCGGCGGCTTTTGGGTCTATAGCGCGCGCGGCGCTGAGGAGTATTTCTTTTCTGGGATCCTCCACTTTCTTCACGGCGCTCTTCAGCCCCCATGCCACGATATGGCCGGTTTCCCTGTCCAGCGTCACCTTATATCTGTCCGAAAGAGGGTAAACTTTTACCAGGCACTTACTCACAGCGTGCTCTATCAGAGAAATAATCTCTTCTTTGGGAATGCCTTTCTCGTGCTGTATCTGGTCCAGCGCCGCCAAAAATTCTTTAGTCATTATATTATTCCTCTCTTAATTCGCCGCTCACAAATTTATATTGTATCAAAAATCCGGCCTCAGCTCAATTTTTCAAGCACAGCTTCGCCGGCCTTATAAACATCCCCCGCGCCTATTGTGATAAAAATATCATTTTTATTCAGCATGGCCGGCAGAACCTTTGAGGCCTCGTCCAGAGACGCGAACATCCTCTTTCTTATGGTCCGGGGTATGTTTTCCCATATAAGTTGGGAAGTGATGCCAGGAATCTTTTTCTCTCCCGCCGAGTATATTGGCAGAATGCACACGGCGTCGGCGCGGCTGAAAGATCTTCCCAGCTGCCAGGCCTGCTCTCTCGTCCTTGTGTACCTGTGCGGCTGAAAAAGCACGACTATCCTTCTTTCCGGCCAGATCTCACGGGCCGTTTTTACCGTCATGGCTATGGCCGTGGGATGATGGGCGTAATCGTCTATTACCATAACGCCTTTTTTTATACCCTTTACATCAAACCTTCTGGAAACACCCATATAGGCCTTCAGCCCCTTTCTGATCTTAGCCATGCTCACGCCGAGATTCAGGCAGGCACATGCGGCCGCGGCGGAATTGAGGACATTGTGCATTCCGGGAGCCGGCACCGTCAGCTCGCCTATATCCGCGCCCATGTAAGTCAGAGAATAAGAGGTATTGAAATGTTCCATGCCCGTGATCTTCACGCGGTAATCGGCTGATGGCGAAAAACCGTATGTGAAATAGCGTTTCCTCAGCTGAGGCAGGATTTCGGCTATATTTGCGTCATCTATGCAGAGAAAGGCCATGCCGTAAAAAGGGATGCTGTTGATAAAATCCACAAATGTCTGCTTCAGATTGTCCATGCTGCCATAAAAAGTCATGTGATCGTCGTCTATATTCGTCACGGCCACCACTGTGGGAAGGAGCTTGAGGAAAGACGCGTCCGACTCGTCGGCCTCAGCGACAAGCAGCTCTCCGCTGCCTTTATAACCGCCGGTGGCTATGTTCTTGAATCTTCCGCCTATGACCATGGTGGGATCATAACCGGCCGAAGCGAGTATCTGACTGACCATGGAAGTTGTGGTTGTCTTGCCGTGACTGCCCGCGATGGCTATGCTGTATTTAAGGCGCATGAGTTCGGCCAGCATCTCGGCGCGCTGTATGACGGGTATCTTATTCTTCACCGCGGTGAGCACCTCTATGTTATCGGGTGTGACAGCGGAGGATATCACCACCACCTGAGCACCGCTGACATTTGAAGCGCAATGGCCTGTTTTCACAATGCAGCCGAGTTCTTCAAGATGCCTGGTGACAGGGGACGACGCGAGGTCAGAACCGCTGACGGCATAACCCATACCGGAGAGCACCTCCGCGATGCCGCTCATGCCGGAGCCGCCTATGCCCACAAAATGTATGTTCCGCACGCTCTGCGACAGCTTCATGCCGGCGGAAACGCTTCTCTTGTTCACACAGCCCGTTTTTTTTGTCTTTTTTTTCATAATCTCACTCAATATACTGCTTCAGTTTCCTGGATTCGGCGATTTCCTTCAGCTTGTTAACAGCCTTGGCCTCTATCTGCCTTATTCTCTCCCTCGTCACCTTGAATTCCTGCCCCACCTCCTCAAGAGTCCTCGGATAACCAGAATCTATCCCGTATCTCAGGCGGAGGATCTCACCTTCGCGGTCGGACAGCACAGAAAGCAGTTTTTCCACCTCACCCTTGAGAAGATCCATCTGGGCCGAATCCTCCGGGCTTACCAGAGTGCTGTCTTTGATATACTCTTCAAGCTGAGCGTCGTCCTCATCTCCCACCGGCTGGGCCAGTGAAAAAGGCTCCGGCATGACTTTGAGCACCGTGTAAATCCTTTCCACCGGTATCCGCAAGCCGTCCGCGCACTGTTCGGGTGTGGGGTCAAAACCTTTTTTCGCGCGGAATTTCTGCGAGAATGTTGACACCTTGCTGATGACCTCCTTCATGTGCACGGGAATTCTTATGGTTCTGGCCTGATCGGCAATGGCCCTGTTGATGGACTGCCTGATCCACCATGTCGCGTAAGTTGAAAACTTGAAACCTTTTTTGTATTCAAACTTGTCAACCGCTTTCATCAATCCTATGCATCCCTCCTGAATGAGATCCAACAGCGACAAGCGCACATTTGAATGATGCTTCGCTATTGACACCACAAGCCTCAGATTGCTCCTGACGACCTTGAGCTTCATGTCCCTTATTTCCTTTTCAAGAACGCGAATCTCGTCATAGATGATCAAAAGCTCCGCGGGCTCCTGCACCGTTTCTTTTCTCAGATGGCTCAGGTTTTCCGCTATCTTATCCAGCACTTCCTGTTTTTCCTGCCACTGACTCACCCTCACACCTGACCGGCGGAAAAAAGCGTCGCGGTCCAGCGTTTTTCTTTTATATTGCCTGAAGAGTGCCCGCACCCTCTCCTCGTCCTCCACTTTTTTCAGCAGGTCTTCACGGGCATTTAAGAGCAGGGCGCTGCGCTTTCCTTCTGTTTTGAGCAGATGGAGGAGCCGTTTCAGTTTCTGGCTGTTGAGTTCAAGAGTTTCTATTTTCTCGTAAAGCACCGCGCATGTCCGCTCGCTGTCTTTTTTCAAACGCTGTATTTTTTCCGGAGTCTTAGCGGCAAAAAGTTCCTTCTGCATCTCCACGAGTTTTTGGCGTCCGTTCCGTATGTAAGTCGAGGCGTCGCAAACGCGTTTTTTCATGGCATCTATGATTTTAAGATTCTTTTTACCCCGCGGCATGAGCTCGCGCGCGGAAATAACACCCTCCTGAAGCAGGGCGTTTATGTTCTCCATCTCCTTGAACACGACGGGGTTGGACAAAATCAGGAATTTCAGGCGGTTCTCCCTGTCCTTTATTCCCTTGGCGAGAAAAGTCTCTTCTTCCCTGGTGAGAAGCGCGGCCTTGCCCATCTCGCTCAAAAACATCTTCACGGAATCCGATGTGTCCACCTTATCCACATCGGCCACCGGCACCAGCGCCATCTCATCCTTTGACACCGCACCGCCTATATCTATTCCCGTGCTCTCAAGCGAGGTGAGAACCTCATCAATGGTGTCGGAATTCGTGAATTCCGGCGGCAGCATCTCGTTGAGCTGCGTGAAGGACATGGAACCGGACTCCTTGCCCTTCATGACGATTTCTCTTATTATGTCGTCTTTCTCCCTGCCCTTGGGCAGAGCGTCTTTCTTCCTGGCCGTTCTCGTCGCGGCGCGCGTGAGCTTGGTGACAGGGGTTGACTTTCGTGACTTATTTTCCGGTTTTGCAGACGGATGCGCTGAGGCAAGAGGCTGCTTTTTCAATTTTTTAACGGGCTTTCCCTTCGGGGCCTTCCGCGCGGGGGCTTTCGGCCCGGCAGAAGCCGCTGCGGGCTTTTTCTTCGCGGGCGGCTCTGCCGCCTTCACCGCCTTTTTCAGTTTTTTTTCATTATCTTTGGATTTTCCGGCGTTCTTTTTCAAAATGCCCTCCCTGTCTTTTCCTGTCCAACCTTTTGACTACCTGCATATATTCTTCCCCTATTTCACTTGACTTCGGATTTACCAGAAGTTTTTTTCTCAGTTCTTCGCGTCTGGCCATATCCACGGCCATTATGAAGGCGTCCGCAAGGCTTTCCGCCTCTTTTTTCTTTTCAAGTATCTGCTCCTTGTCCGCAGGCGTATCGCTTTCTATTACAGAGGCGGTCAGTTCCGCGACGAAATCCGAATCATCACCCGACAGAGAATCCTGTGAAAATTTTGAGATCAGATTTGAGGCCGATATGCCCACGCCGTCTTCAATACTCTCGTAAACACTCTTTAAAAAAACGCCCATGTATTCAAAATCGTCCGCTTTGACCGACTTGTGAAAAACATCCACGAATTCAGGATAATTTACGAGAAAACAGATTATGGCGCGCTCTATCTTCTCCTTTCTGCCCAGTTTCTTTTTATCCCGTAAAGCGCTTTCGCCGGCGCTGTCGGCGTAGGCGGGCGCTGAGCTCCTGCTCATCTCTTTCTCCACAGCGGAGACGCTCACTTCAAGAGCCTCGGCGGTTCTCTTGATTTCCTCCTCGCGCGTGACGGCGCTTCCCACGGCGTTGATAAAAGGTTTGAGCCCGGAGACAACATCGGCCTTCCATGACGGATTCTTATCTTTGTGCCTGTAAATGAAAAGTTTTCTTATGAAATCCAACAGCGGGTGGGCTTCCTTCATCCTCTCCCGCAGCTTGGCCGCCCCGAATTTGTGCAGAAAATCGTCGGCGTCCTTTGTTTTGAGCAGCCTGATAACATAGCTCTCAAGGCCGGCCTCAAGCACCTTGGGGGCGGAACGCAGGCAGGCGTTGATGCCCGCGGCGTCGGAATCAAAAAGCATATAGACTTTTTCGGTGAAACGGGCAAGCTGATGAACATGGCTGTCCGTAAACGCCGTACCGAGCACCCCCACGGCGTTCGTGAAACCGAACTGATGGAGGGTGAGGACATCCATGTAGCCTTCCGTCACTATGACCCTGCCCTCGTCAATGATATTTTTTTTCGCTATATCCATCGCATACAGTATTTCGCTCTTGCGGAAAAGAATTGTCTCCGGAGAGTTGAGGTATTTCACCTTGGACTCGCCCGTCGCCCGGCCGCCGAAACCCACAGTCCGGCCCTGGGCGTCGCAGATGGGGAAGATTATCCTGAACCTGAATTTATCCGTCAGAGAGCCGGCCCTCTCAACGGCGAGGCCGAGCGTTAAAAGGTCGGATGAGGATATGTTCTCGTCCTTCGCGAATTTGATGAGCGTTTCCCCGTCCGGCGAAAAACCCATGCCGAATTTTCCGGCCATTTCAGGGGTGATGCCCCTTTTAGAGAGATATTCCCGCGCCATTTTGCTTTTAGCGAGATTATCCGCGTAAAATTTGCTTATTCTGCTCATGACGGAAAAAAGGTAATTCTTTCTTTTTTCCTCCGGCCCCGCGGCTTTTTCAGGCACCTCTATCCCCGCCCGGACGGCAAGTGAGCGGACGGCTTCGGGGAAAGAGACCCTGTCCATCTTCATGACGAAGGTGAAAACATTGCCGCCCTCGCCGCAGCCGAAACACTTGTATATCTGCTTCTGTTTTGATATCACGAAAGAAGGCGTCTTCTCGCTGTGAAACGGGCAGAGGGCGGTGTAATTCCCTCCCGCTCGCCGCAGCGGAAAATACTGCTCGGCGACGGAAACAATGTCCGACGACGCGCGCACTTTCTCTATGAAATCAGAAGGATATGCCATCAAGTGCTTAGCTGCCTATCTGCCTGTGGGTTTTCTTCTGATTCGGTGAAAGCCGGAACACTCCGTCACATGGAACCTGCCGTATTTCTTCTCCACTTTGTCGAAAAGAAGGTTCAGGCCCAGATTATCGGATGATATATGACCGGCTATTATTATGTTTATACGGCTTTTTTTCGCGCGCTCTATGTGCTTTTCACTGAAATGCATGCCTATTATCGTGCCCACGCCGGCATCGGCGAGTTTTGATACGGCCTCGACAGCGCCTTCCGTGCCGCCCGTCATATCAACCACTATCTTTCCGGCGGATGAAGACGGCTTGCCGTTGACTATCACAGGACCGGGAAGATGCTTCATCCGGGCATAATCGTACTCCGGCACCTTCTCAAGTATCTTGATAACCTCTTCCAGCTTCAGCTTACTCATGTTTTTGAATTTCTTTCCGAGAAATTCCGTCACATGATTGTCGGCGGGAGTGTGGACATTGCACATGGGTATTCCCATCAGAACCGCCGCGTCCGTGACCTGGGCGTGATTCCGCGGCATGACGGATCTTCCCACAAGCTCCTGCCTTTCATTCAGAAGGCTCTCGGCTATGTTTATCGGCACGCCCCAACCCGACTGTATCTCGGCCTGCATGGCCATCACCTCGTGAAAAGTGCAGTAGGAATAACCGTTGGGATGATGCGCCACCACAAGGTCTATCTTCTCCCCTTTCCGGGAAAGCCCGTCTGCCAGGAGCAGCTCAGGCACTCCTATGTCTATGCCGCACATTATCCTCTTGACGCTTCCGTCTGACGGATTGTTTGATATCCGCGAATCGGCGTAAGGATTTATGAGCCTGTCACTGTCGTAGTACTTTTTCTCGCCGGCAGAAAGCTTATCAAAGCTCTTTTTTTCTTCGGTCATCAGCTTTTTAACCGACTCAACGCCCCGCGGATCCGCATCTCTGCCGCACTTGACGCAATAAGAAAAAAACTCGCTTATTTTCATGTCTGACTCCTCGGGCTCGGGATGAACCCGGCCCCGCGCAGGCTTGCCTATTTGCCGCTGCGCTTTGCCTGCAGTCTCTGCGCCCGGGAAGCGTTCATTCTCTGACGCCTTTTAACATCGTCTTTCTGTTTTTTCCGGAGCATGCTGGGGCTTTCGTAGTATTGCCTTTTTTTGATCTCTTTGAGCAGCCCTTCGTTCTCGCACTGCCTCTTGAATCTTCTCAGAGCGCTCTCAAATCTCTCGTTCTCACTTATCTTGATATAAGCCAATTGTTACTCACCTCCCCGTCTCAAAATACCTATCCCGGCGGCCAGCCGAAAAGCCTTCCGCCGAGCAGATGCGCGTGCAGATGAAAAACCGACTGCCCCGCGTCCTTACCGTTGTTTATAACCAGCCTGTAGCTCTCAAGAGAAAGTTTCCGGGCCACTTTTTTGGCCGTGACGATAATCTTTCCCATAAGCGGAGAGTCCTCATCCGGCATTTCGCCGAGCGAGCCGATGTGCTTCAAAGGTATTATCAGCACATGGTCCGGCGCTTTCGGGTCCACATCCCGGAAAGCGAGCGTTTCACCGTCTCTGTAAACGATATCCGCTTTCACACTTCCCGACGCTATGGCGCAAAACAGGCATTCTTTTTCTTCTTTCATAACACAAGTGTTTATTGTAGTTTGATTTCAGTCAAATGGCAATAGGCAAAGAAGAAATGCGGGGATTGGTGATGTTTATTCAAATTTTTTGGAGGTGAGGGGGATCGAACCCCTGACCTCTTGCATGCCATGCAAGCACTCTCCCGGCTGAGCTACACCCCCATAGTGATAATTATAGCAAACGCCGGCCGTCAGGCCAACCGTTTTTATCGCGGTATTCTATATAAGAAAATTATTTCTGGCAAGCGGCGGCTAAGTTATCCGGCCTTTTTGTGTCTTGATATTTTCGCTTTCAAATTTTTAATAGCCGCGTTCTGCGCCTTGATGCTTCCCGCGAGTTTTTTAATTTCAGGATCGGCCGGAACATTTTTCTTAAAATACACAAAACTCTTTTCTCCCAGCGCCCTGTAAGCCCTTTCAAGTTTATCGTTGAGCTTCAGGAGATTTATGTTCAGCTTTTGTATCTCCGCCTGCTTTGAGATCTTGCCGCTCACATTCCTGGTAAAAACCTTCGCCTTTTCGTAGAAATCTTTCAAGCTCTCACCTGTCTCTCCTATCTCTGTTTTTAGTTTCTTGCCCATTTCAATCCTCCCTCATAAGCAACTCTTTTATTTTTTCATCAAAAAAACTCTCTTCGTGCGCCCCGACCACTTTTTCCGAAATGCGCCCTTTCCTGTCCACAAAAAAAGTCGTGGGGATACCTCTTATTCCACCGTATTTTTCCTGAAGCCCGGCGTCGGCGTAAGCTATGGGATAATTGATTCCGTGCTTGCGTATAAAATCGGCCATCTGCGACCTGTCTCTGTCAACAGAAAGGCCTATTACCTCAAAGCCGTCGGCGCCGTATTTGTTCCTCAGATTGATAAAAAAAGGAATCTCATAAACACAAGGGCCGCACCAGGTCGCCCAGAAATCCACCAGCGCCACCTTTCCTTGCAGATCTGAGAGACTGACATGACCGCCGTTAACGGCGGGAAGCGAAAAATCGGCGGCAGCAGGACGCTTCGCCGCCTGAGCGGGGGCCTGCGAGCCCCCCTGCCCGTCCGCGCCGGGCCTGCAGGCGGAAATAGAAAGAATGAGCATCCCCGCCACTAAAACTTTTTTCATGAACATCCTCCTTTGCCGATTATAAGAAAAAAGGAACGATAAAGCAACAAATTTTCCGCTCAACGGCTCATCGCAGAAAGTAAGAGAACGCTATTAAAAGGAAGATGGCCGCGCTGAGAATCCTCGCGGCGAAATGGAGGCGGGGCCTTTTCAGCGTCTCAGACGCGAGCCGGCCCAGCGCCCCACCCGCGGCGGCTATCACAAGCAGTCCCGACGCGAAAAGGCCGACCCCGAAGAATAAACTCATAAGGAGGGCGTCAGGCGGGCCCGATGACCTCATCGCTATCTCCAGAAAAATGGCTACGAATGGCGGACAGGGCAGAAGCCCCATCGCCGAGCCCATTAGAAAAAAACTCCCTGTTTTGAAAACAGGCCCGCAGCGCCGGAATACGCTCTTTCCCGCAAGAAGCAGAAGAGCGGCGGCAATGAAAAAAAACGCTGTCACGGCGCGGACGGATGAGCCGTGGCGGGCTATGAACGCACTCAGCGCTCGCGATGAGATGCCCGCGAAAAAACCGTATAACAGCGTTGCGGCGAGACGCCCCGAAAGAAAAAGAAGAGCCGATTTGAAGCTGTCCCTGAACTTTCCGCCGCCTGCGGCCGCGCAGAGAATGGCGGCGGGCCCGCAGCAGGTGAAAAAGCAGGGGCCGGACAATGTGAGAAGAAACCCTATGCCAAACAACTGAAAGAGCAGGCTCATTGAAAAAACGCCGGACGGTCCCCGCCACTATTCAATGACTGCGCCCCGCTCCGGGATGAGCGCCGCCGTCGCCGGCGCCGACAAAAAGAAGCGGAAACACGATGTCGCTGACACAGCACGGCAGCCAGACGGCAATGAAAAGAAAAACAAAAACGAGCGTGTAAGAGGCGGCGCCGGAGACCGACCCCGCTGTAAGTATGTGGAAAAGCGTGGCCCATGTGCTCAAAAGGACATGACCCGCGTGGGGAAATTTTGTGCGGGGCGCGAAATAGGCCAGGGCTATTCCCGCGAATGCCACAGGGTTGACAATGTGCCACTCCTCTATGAAACCCACATGCGTGTGAGCGTGCGGCATTGACAAGAGAAGCTCTCCCAGATAGGGTATGAGCGAATCGCTGAGCGTCGCGATACCGACCGAACCTATGTAGCCGACGGCGAGCAGCGCCGCGAGGCCGCATTTTCCCTTAACTCTGCCGCATTTGTGGAGTTGATACAGGGATGAGGTGACCATTGCGCTCAAAAAAACATGAGCCGGATGGAACACATTGAATACCTTGAGCGCCGTCTCTGAGGACATATCCCTGAAAAAAAACATCAGGACGATGCCAGTCGCCGCGCCTGCGGCCGTGAAAGGGGCGTGATGAGCCAGCTCCGCCCTGATGTTTTTCAACACTCCGTTTTCCGCAATTGAATCATTCATACGCTTCCCCTTTTATCTTCTCCACAAATTTGACCGCCGCGAAAGCGGCTTCGGCGCCTTCGGCGCAGGCGGTGACAACCTGAAAAAGTGATTTCCTCACGCAGTCGCCGCCAGCGAAAACGCCCTGTTTGGAAGTGACTGTGCCCGCGGCTTTGATAAAGCCCCTGTCATCCCTTTCAACAAGAGGCGCGAAAGTTTCCGTGGCCGGGTCGTAACCTATAAAAACAAAAAGTCCGGCGCAGTCGAGCTCACTCTCCGCGCCGGTTTTCACATTCTCTATTTTCAGTCCTTCAACCCCGCCTTCGCCGCGGATTTCTTTTACCGCGGAATCCCATACAAATTCCAGCTTATCATTTTTTTCCGCCCTCATCCGGATAGATGATGCCGCGCGGAGCCTGTCGCGGCGGTGTATGAGATACACTTTTGAGGCGAATTTTGTGAGGAACAGCGCCTCTTCAACAGCGGCGTCGCCGCCGCCTGTGACGGCCACCGTTTTATTCCTGAAAAAAGGCGCGTCGCAGGTGGCGCAATATGACACGCCCTTCCCCGTAAACTCTTTTTCGCCGGGGACATTGAGTTTTCTGGGCAGGGTGCCGGCGGCGATTATAACGGAGCGCGTTTTGAAAGATCCCGACAGAGTAATGACCTCAAAAGAACCATCGGGCAAAACCTTCACATCCTTCACCTCGGCATTCTCTATGCGCGCGCCGAAACGGCGGGCCTGTTTTTCAAAGAGCGTTATAAGCTCAGCTCCGTTGATACCTTCGGGGAAACCCGGATAGTTCTCTATATTATCGGTGAGGATAGCAAGACCCCCGACGGCGGCTTTTTCAAGCATCAGCGTGTCAAGACCGCCCCGCGCGGCGTAAATCGCCGCGGAAAGGCCGGCGGGCCCGCCGCCCACAATGATCGTGTCAAACAATTTTCGTTCCATTTCTTTCACCTCTCCTCATATCGGGCTTGGAAAACCCCTCCTACATTTGCCTTTGTAGGAGGGACATTCCTGTCCCGATATTTTTTCCGGGGTTAGCCCTCCCGCGCTCCGGCATTTTTGATGAACATTTTCTTTCCCTGTTTCACAAAAACAATCCGACCGGATGCGACGAGCCCCTCTGCGGTCTTCGCCAGCTCAACAACCCTCATACCCGTGAGCGCGGCCAGATCCTCCAGCGTGAGAGGCCGGCGGGACACGGCCGACATTATTTTATCGTTTATGCTTTTCTTAAAGTCCGGCGATATTTTATCCGACGGAGCGCTGCCCGAGAGCTCCACTTTGAGCGGAGCGAAAAAACGCGCTATTCTTACAAGAGACGCCGCCTTAGCCGCCCGGAGGGATTTTTCTGCGCCCGGCCTTATAAGAGAATTGAGCTGAACGGACGAAGGCGCTATCCTCATCAGCGCCTTTTTCAGTTTCGCAAGCTCTTCCGCCCTGTCGTTCACAGCCGGCATAATAAATACTTCCACCGCGTAATCTCCCTTATACTCCTTGGCAAATTTTTCCAGACCGCCCATCAATGCTTTTAGATGCAGCGAGGGATGCGGGCGGTTCAGTTTTTTCCACACGGACACGGAAGCGGCATCCAGCGACGGTATGACCTTGTCCGCCCTCATGAGAGCGTTCCTTACACTTTTAAGATGGAATAGGGAGCCGTTCGTCAGGACGCAGACCCTGTACTGCGGGAATTCGTCTTTGAGGAACGAGAGAATATCGCCGATGCGGCTGTGGAGCGTCGGCTCTCCGGAACCGGCAAAGGTGATGAAATCAAGATCCGGTTTTCCTGATAAAAAATCAGCCAGTTCCTCTCTCACGCGTTTTGCCGGAACATATTCCCTGCGGGACAGCGTCAAATCCGTCGTCGGGCCGCATTCACAGTAAACGCAGTTAAAAGAACAGGTCTTGTGAGGGAGAAGGTCTATGCCCAGCGAAAGGCCGAGCCGCCTCGACGGAACAGGCCCGAAGAGATATTTGTATTTCATACGATGCCCGCGTTTTCTATTATGCAAGCGGAAGACTCCGCCCTGTTCATGACGAAGAAATGGAAAAATCGTACGCCGTTTCTCAGAAGATCCTCGCACTGGGCTGAGGCGTAATCTATGCCCGCTTTTCTGATATCCTCAGGATCGCTGTAAGAGTTCATGAGCCGCTCGAGCTTATCGGGAATAGCCACCTTCGCCGAGGAAGAGGCGAGTTCCTTGATCTTCTCAAAATTCAGTATCGGCATAATTCCCGGAATAAGCGGCTTTTTTATCCCCGCCTTCGCGGCCCTGTCAAGAAAATCGTAATAATGCCGGTTGTCAAAAAACATCTGACTGATGCCGAAATCAGCGCCCGCGGCGAACTTCCCGGCGAGGTGCGTGATATCGTCGGCGGGAGAAGGCGACTGAAAATGCCCCTCGGGATAAAAAGCGGCGCCCGCGGAAAAAGAGTATTCGTTTTTTATGTGCTTTATCAGGTCTGACGCGTGCGCGAAAACCCCTCTGGACTCGTCAAAGCCCTCAAGAGCTGAAGGAGGATCGCCCCGCAGAGCGAGGATGTTTTCTATGCCGGCGTCTTTATAAGTGTCGAGCACCCCGTCTATCTCCGATGCCGGAGCGCCTATGCAGGTCAGATGAGGCATGACCTCAAAAGTGAAATCTTTTTTGAGCGACAGAACCGTGTCAACGGCCGTGTCCCTGTTGCCGCCGCCAGCGCCGTATGTCACTGACACGAAAAGAGGCTTATACTTTTCAAGCGCGCCGAGCGCCCCGTAAAGATTGCTCCGCCCCTTCTCCGTTTTCGGCGGGAAGCACTCAAAAGAAACGCCCCTCTCCGAAGCCTCCAGCTTTTCCGCTATCCTCATTCAATCATCTCCCCATATAGCCCAACACTCTAATAAACAGTCGCTGTTCTTGCTTCTATGATCGCCCGGCAATTCCCAATCTCCGTTCTTTTACAAAGAGAATATCAAAAAACGCCTTATCTGTCACCCTGAAAAGGCTCTCAAAAATTCACAGGTGAAAAATCAGGACTTTCGCAAACGGCGCTGTTTCAGCGACATTATAAATTTCTCAACCGCAAACGCGGCGAAAATCATAAAAAATGGCTCAATGGGTATTCTGTAGCGCAGAGTGCACAGAAAAACCGTGTGAACCGCGTTAAATGTAAAAATCAGCCCTATCAGCAACAAGGTTTTTTTCCAGAGAGAAATTGAAAGAATCATTCCGGCAAGACCGAACAAAATAACAGGCCCCGATGTGGCAAAAGCGACCGATTTCTGAAATACATTATTTGTTATGGGGTACAGACGCCAGAAATGAGAAAATCTCATCGCCATGAGCTTCACGGATGAGAGCGGATTATTCCTGATAAAGGACAGCGCCCTTCTGCGGTATTCTCTGTCCGCCTCAAGAACGGGCAATTCCGCTATCTCCTGATACTCATCCGTGTACCAGCGGACTTCTTTCAGTTGCCTTGTTTCAGTCTCAAGCCGCATTGTTTCAGAATTGTAGGCCTGAAAAAAATAAGACCCTGACGGTGTCACCGAAACAAATCCTCCGTATTTATGGTAATTTCTGAGTATCCATGGAGAGACACAAAGAAGCGCCGCCGAGAAAAAAAATAAAATTTTCTTAGGCGCGATCCTGTTCAGCGCAAACCATACGATCAGGAACGGGGAAACAGCCAGTATCGTCGCCTTTGTAAGCGCCGCTAAGGAAACCAGCACCCCCGCGGCGATAGAATGGGCCAGGGAGTCATTCTCATCCGCCATGGAATAAATATAAAAAGCCGCGGATGTCATAAGGAAAGAATAAAGCGTTTCCGAAAGTATGCGCGCTGAAAAAAATATGAGATAGGGATACAGCGCCGCGAGCCCGGCGGCTATACGGGCGCTGAGCGTTTTTTTGAATATTTTCAGCGTTAAAAAGTAAACAAAGGCAACTTGCAAAGCTCCGAGCAAAGCCTGCGTCAGACGCAGAGCCGTAAAATTCCCTGCTCCGAAAATTTTATAAACGGCGGCCGCCATGGCAATATATCCGGGGGGCCTCATATTATTCAGAAAACCTTCTCCGGAAAGTAAAGCGGCGGACAAAGCGTTCCAGCTGTATTCATCGGGATAAAGATCATGTTTATACATCAAAGCGAAGACAGCCCGAAGCAGGAAAGCCGCAAACACAATGCACGGAAGATATTTATCTTTTGTGCGTAAAAACATACAGAACGGCTATAAAGCCCCTGACATATTCCCAAAACTGCGTCATCGTCCTCAAGCTTAAAGCGTGGCTCAAAACCGTTGACGGATTCAGATAAAACTTCCTGTGGGCATAATTGTAATAATGTTTGAGCTGTCCGGGCGATATATCAGGAAGGCCGAGATTGACATCTGACATATTATAATCATACCTGCTCTCGTCGAGAAGATAGCCCTTCTCCTTCGCCCATGAATAAAGCTCTGTCCCCGGATAAGCCGTGGCTATATTAAAATGCAACTGACTGGGATTTAATTTAAGCGCAAAATCTATCGTCTTCTTGACACTTTCCTCCGTTTCGCCCTGATTACCCAGCATAAAAGAGGCCCTGGTATCTATACCTATCCTGCGGCAGAACTGGACATTCTCTTCAACCTTATCAAGCGAAATATTTTTTCTGATATTCTTCATTATCGTTTCATCGGCAGTCTCAACGCCGAAAAGTATCAGATGGCACCCTGCTTTTTTCATAGCCAGCAGGAGTTTTTTGTTGACAAGATCCGCGCGGGTAAAACATGACCAGCTTATATTCAGTTTCTTTTCCTCAAGCAGGCGGCAGAAGCTGAAAACGACATCCTTGAAAGCCGTGAAAGAATCGTCATAAAAAGCGATCTCTCTGATCCCGTAATTCCTGTAAAGGAGCTCCACCTCTCTGACGATGTTTTCGGCGGAACGCTTGCGCACCTTGCCGGAAAAAGTTCTGTAACAGAAGGTGCAGCGCCCCGGGCAGCCGCGCGTGGCAAAAATACTCATAGCCGGCAATTTGCGGTAAGAGCCTATCGCGGGATAATATTTTTTCATCGGGAGAAGATGATATGCCGGAGAAGGTATTTTATTAAGGTCGCCGATCAAAGGCCGGGACACATTGTGATGAAAAACTCCGTCCTGTTTATAAGAAAGCCCGCTGATATCCTTAAAAGGAATCCCTTTGACCACCTCAAGGAATGTTTCTTCCCCCTCACCCCGCACAACGGCGTCAACAGCCGGATGGCTCAGAGATTCCTCCGTTTCCACTGTCGGATGAACCCCGCCAAAGACAATCTTTGCCGACGGAAAATAGCGTCTGGCCATCTCCGCTATCAGAAAAGCGTTTTTAATAAGGGGCGTCGTGGCAGTTAATCCTATATACGCAGGCGGAGACATTAAACTGAAAAGTTTTTCAAGCGAGCGCAGCCCTATCCTTTCGGCGGTGCAATCTATTATCCTGACGGTAAATCCCGCCCTTTCAAGATATGCCGCTATATAAGCGAGTCCAAGGCTGGGCAGACAGCTGCCTATGTTTTTCCATATATTGTGGGCGGATTCTATTTCCCACGGCGGGTCTATGAGAAGAACTTTCGTATTTTTGCTCATGAAAATCTGTATTTAAGTAATGTCCAGATAGCAATAATCCCGTCACGGAATCTTATTTTTTTCCCCTGATATATCTTTCGCGGAGAATAGGAAATAGGAACCTCATGTATCTTTACCCCTTTTTTGATTATTTTAGCAGTAACTTCAGGGCAAAATTCAAAACCCATGCTGCATAAAAACAGGCTTTTCAGCACATCAGCGCGAAAAACCTTATATCCCGTCGGCTCATCCGTTATCCTCACGCCGTAAAGGATATTCGTTATCAACGTGAGGACTATCCCCCCCAGCGCGAAGGAAAAATATGAGATGCCGTTGTGTTTTTTCAGAAGGCGGGAACCGTAAACCACTTTTGTCGCGGGGTCATTAAATGGCTCAAGTAACATGGGGTAATCATCCGGGTCATATTCAATATCGGCATCCTGGATTATTACGATATCCCCTGTCACGCTCTTCAGGGCTTGCCTAACGGCGGCGCCCTTTCCCGAATTCTTCTCAAGCCGCGTGATTTTCAGCCGCTTGTCTTTCGCCGCGATCGCTTCAATCGTCCTCAAACTGCCGTCGCTAGACCCGTCATCCGCGGCGATAAGCTCCCCCACCTCAGGGCGCGCCAGCACTTTCCCGGCTATTTGCCCGATATATTTCTCTTCGTTGTAAAAAGGAATAACAACCGAAACTTTCATATTAACACCTTGAGCACCTGTCTTATGACGGCAATTCTCTTTGCCATTATCTATCTGAAGCGCGGCAAAACCAAAAACTCACCGAGGCCTGACGCAACACCTGTTTCTTCAAGCAGAACTATATCCATGCTATACGGAACACTTAAAATAGAAAAATTATCATCAAGCCCCACCGCCACATGATCTCTTAAGACAACACCTGCTCCCCATTTGTCAGAAGAATACATCCCTCTAAAGGGTTCATGGATGATATTGATATCTCTATAGCCAGGTCTCTTAAATGTCAGCGCCAATCTATATTTCTCAAAAATTGGCGACTTTACCCGCAGGAAATATTCCATATAAACTGTCTGCCCTTTAAACGCCTTTTCGCGCTCAATATTATAGCCCATGAAATTTAGAGATTCTGACAAATCCTTATTAAAGATATTCTCAATCGCCGGCGTATCTTCAACTGTAACAAAGTCCTGAAACCGTCCCTGGTGACCCTTTTTAAAAACAATCAAACCGTCAAAATAGTATAAAACGCCGTAATCGGGGCCATCAAGCAATTCCCTCAAATACTCGTTTTCATGACCTCCGCACAAACTGTGCGGGTATGTAAGATCAACCACCACATAATCTGCATCACGCACAAAAGAGTGTTTGTACTCGGGGAGATTGAATAATTTGCTATATTTCTCTGACACGGGACCTCTGGGGAATATGTATATTTCCCGTCTTCTGGCGAACATACCCCTTAAGGCGCTTGATACCGACAGAGACGCATCTTCCGGCACAGTATTCGCGATTTTAGCAACTGCTTCAAAATGCGCGCTCTTTGCAAACCTGCCCTTATAGTATTGCTTAAAAAAAATAAATGGGTTGTAAAAATAATAACTTGCCGTGCTGACAATCGCCAAATAAACCAACATGGACTGAAACAGCATGGCATCTGCCGTTCTTTTTCTGATATACACAACAGCATTGATCGCAGAAAAAATTATTAACGGCGCCATGGGAGAAAATCTGTAGCTGTCAAGCAGATAAAAACTGGGGTCCAGAAAAGATATCAGCAGAAACGGCAAGCCCACAAGCAGCAGGCCAGGCCTGACAAGACTTAAAAACCCCAAGGGAGCGAGAAGCTTGATCACTGTGTCAAGCCGTCTGGGATCGAGATAATGTCTGAGCATAGCGGCGGGATGGCTTGCTAAATACCAAAGCGTTTCCTTGAAAAAGCCGTGAACATCTATCCCCTTGCCCATATACGAAGCTATCTGCATCGCGATTAAAAAATAAAGCGTAGACGAGACGAACAGCCATAATCCAACCTTCTTTTCCCGCCTTACAATGAAAACATAAATACCGAGGGGCGCTATTATCACGGCAAATATTTCTTTACATGCTATCGTTAGCAAACAACACACGAAGAATGCTTTGAGCTTATCAGAAAATAAAAAATATAGCGCCCCCGTTAAAAAAACAACGCCAAACATATCCAGGGTGATTCCCCAAAAGTGGCCGAATTGAATAGCCGGATGCAGAACATACGCTAAAGCGAACGCAATGCCCGCCCAGCAGTTCTTCATGCTTCTGGCCGCATAAAACCATACCGGCACTATACCTAGCGCGAGGGCAAGAGACTGCATGAAAACAAGCGTCCTTATATCCCTGAAAAATGAATAAATAAAAGCCAGCGGAAAGGCGAATAAGCTCATGTGTGTTGAAAAAATGCTGGTCACGATATCCAAATCGCTTCCCGAATGCTGAAAATTCAATTTAGAAATATTCCAGATAAGATTATGATAATACCACGAGTCCTCGGAAAAAGCATAGTGGCTCAGCATTAAATAACGATAGTAAAATAGGAACGCGGCACCCACGGCTAAAAGGATAAGCGGCGTTGCCAAGCGTTGAACCGAAGCATTTTTGCCGGTCAAGATCTTCAAAGACGCTATGCCCGCGACACTAAATGTTATGACGAAGGCGTAAGCATAATACTCCATAAAGGCTCCTCTGTAGCGATCAGTCCTCAAGAGAACTGTAACTAAAAACAACAGAAGCAGGAGCGCGGGGAGATAGGTATTGGAGTCCTGCTTTAATGTCTCAAAGAAAGTTGATTGTCCCCCGCTCATTGATTTTGAATATATGACCCAGAAAAACAGCAGAAAAGATGTGAAGCAAAAAAGAAGTAGCGGAAAGTTGCCGCCACCCCGGGCATATACAAAAACAGCAACGGAAAACGCTGCCGCTATAATCTTTCCCGCTGATTTCAAAAATGCCATCTTGCTCATATTACACTATCCCCTTTTTGCCTGAATCGTAACACTGATGCCCTATCCGGGAACGAAAAATAACAGCCTTTGCGCTGAACCGTACCCCCCGATGGATTTTCTTTAATCATCGCAACAGCTTCATTCAGCGACACGGCGCACAAGGCAAATATTTTCCTGTATAAATCATACATGCTATCTCCCTGGTTTATAGGCACTGGCCGCTGAACAATGATTCTGCCGGTGTCAACGCCGCTATCAATCCAATGTATGGTAAGCCCGGTCTGACTTTCATTATTCAACATTGCCCAAAACACCGGCCAAACGCCCTTGTATTCAGGGAGAAGGGCCGCGTGCTTGTTAATGCACCCGAGCTTGGGTATTTCAAGAAGTTCCTTGCCAAAGATATGGTCCTGTACTGATATTATCAGGTCCGGTTCAATGTTTTTGATTTTGGATAATGATACGGGCGAATTCACATTTTTTAAATGAAAACACGCTATTCCCTTTTCAGCGGCTACGGCTCTAAGCGTTGGAAGCCTTCGCGTAAAAATGCCGTTGATGTACATTTTCAGAAGCCGGCACGAAAGTTTGAACATATCGTAAGAGGTCATAATAGCTGTTTTTTTCCGGAAACTCCTGTATTTCCATTGAAGAATTTCCAAGGGCTTGAGCACCGGATCGTCAGCAATAGCTATTCCCACTATGTCTTCGCCGCATATATCAAGAAATTCTCTTATCATATCCGGGATAAAAAAATGCTCATTCTCTGCTATTATCAGTATTCTCATACTGCCCTGCCCTTACGAAAATTTGTCAACACGATTTCTCTTTTTTAATTTCGCTGAGCACAGCAGGATCAATAACCGCTTCAAATTCAGCCCTTTCACTGAAAAAAGCGGAATTCTCAAACGACGGGTGAACTAAAAGTTCGGTCAGGCCGGGTTGCAGCTGCTTGAGAACGCGCATAAAAACCCCTGCATTAAAATTACCGGAAAAGCTGACACCCCTGTAAAAATCGGAGGTGTTAAACGACTCCTTCACAATCCGCCTTCTATTATGTTGCGCTAAAAATCTGATTGTAAGCGCTTTCAATGCTTTACAAGGATTATCGGCCAGGGCGGACAAGCTAATGCCGTCTTCTCGGGGATTTCTCACATACTTGATGCCATATTCTTTGGCGACGGATAAAAGAGCATCCGCAATCAAGGGCAGCTCAGTCGAATAATAGTGGCTGTTAATATGACTGCGCTTAATACCGCGGCGCAGGATCTTTTCAACTTGCATCCTCATCTCTTCTATTACTTCATGTTTGTGTTTTTGAAGAACAAAAGCCCATACATACGGTTCTTGATAAAAAATACCGCCTCTTGATATTTTCACCGCTCTGCCTAAAGCTCTATATTGATTTTTCACATCAGATGTCAAAACTATATGAACGCCGACATCGAGGCCCGGATAAGCCAGGGCGATATCTATGGCCTCACTGAATGCCTCTTCGCCGGATACACTAACCAGACTGGCCGAAGTAATGCAACCTTTTAAGTATCCTTCCAATACCGCTTTGTTAACTCCGTGATCTATACCAAAATCATCCGCGTTAACGATTAGATATTTTTTGTTTTCTGTCATTTATCTGCTGCAATCTATATTTGATAGCTGATAAGAGCACTTTCATCCCATATCTGATAACAGGAACTTTGGAACCGGCCTTACTTGAGTAGCATGACGAAACCGGCACTTCCGCGATTCTCAGTCCCATTTCATTTGCTTTGACTAAAAATTCCGTGTCATACTGATACCATCCGGTCAATTCATCAAACGGCATTAGCTGGAGTGCCTTTCTGCTGCAGCCCCGGAAACCACAATGGAATGAATGAAAATTTGTACCATAACACAGATTCTGCAATTTTGTTAACACAATGTTCGCAAGAAATTTATACGCCGGCATCGGCCCAAAGACCGCTGCCCCCAATATTCTTGAGCCCAAAAAGCGTAAGCCCTGATTCATAATCCCGTTGATCCTGTTGCCTATGACAATATCCGCATCACCGGCCGTTAGAGGTTTTAAAATATTCTCAATTTCCCCCGGATTGTGAGCGCCATCAGCATGGACATTGATAAAATAGTCCGCATCCGTGCCTAACGCTTCCTTATAAAGCGTTATACTCGTCGCACCATAGCCCATGTTCTTATTGCGATTGACAAGCTTGATATCTTTTCTTTTACTGAGGATATTTTGTGTTAAATCATTACTGCCGTCATTGACGACAATCACATGCCCCGCAATATTTCTGTCAATTTTATTCAGTACTTCCTCAATGATCCGCGAAGCGTTATACGCAGGAATTAAAATCGCAACCTTGCCCATCTTTCAGGCTTTGCCCGCCACGACAACAACGTTATCAAATAGATTGACCGGCAAAGTGATCCGTCCCACCCGTGGAATCAGCGGAAATATTTTTTTCAAAAACCCGCAGTGCGCCGCACACGCAGCTTTTTCCGCTAAATAGCTCATCCGGAAAAACCTTCCATATGTTTTTATCTTTTTGATATTAAACCCGCTTCTATACAGCATTTCAATAACTGTTTTTTTGGAGAAATAATAGATATGCATTCTGGTGATACACGCCCAATGTCGCCCGGCCACCCTTGCGGTCGCGCTCCCTATATCCGGGGTTGCCACAACAAAAATTCCATCTTTCTTTAATATCCTTCTCGCTTCCTTAACAAAGACGGCC